>Ga0115005_10000374_pt1 | contig 34304 bp, 29 predicted proteins | sample ArcOceMetagenome_FD_87163 | JGI IMG/M metagenome (GOLD analysis project Ga0115005, IMG submission 87163) | Marine eukaryotic phytoplankton communities from Arctic Ocean - Arctic Ocean - Greenland ARC118M Metagenome | ecosystem: Environmental > Aquatic > Marine > Oceanic | place: Arctic Ocean... | reverse complement strand
TTGTAAAATGTTATTGTAGTCTGTACGTCCACCACGTACAGTACGTGTAGTAGGCATTGAAAATATGTTGTGATGTTTCTTGTTCGCAACGCAGGTGGCAGTTTTCTGCTGGTGTACTCATGCTTCGCCTCCAAGAAAACCCAACACCACCAGCTGCACTTATAAAATACTCGTACTCATAAGTTTACTATATTATAGTTTACTTGATGCATCCCCCTTTCCATTCATTATTACACACTGGACGATGGCAGCAAGATAGCAGCTACTGCATCGAAAATTTTGCTGTGTTTTTCAATGTGGTGCCTGAAAATATGGTCCAGGATCCCTGTTTATTAGGGCTTATTTTTTAAGTGACCACCAAATTATTCCGTAAATTTATAAAAAACGTTATAGTATAGATTTTGTTTGTTTGTTTGTAGCCCCATTTTTGAAGAAAACGGTCCTCCTCCTACGTCCGTCCGCCGGAAAAGCGATTTTTGAACCGGCCGTGGCTGCTGCGCGCCAAAAGCAAGCAGCCAATACTCGCGTACAAAATTGATTGAGCGGTATCAGTAATACAAAATACAAGTTGAAAGTATATACTTGATACAGTACACGTACTTTTTTAAACAAAACCAATACTAGAAATAACACACAGTCCATAGTTCACACCGGTTCTATCTTTATGCGAGCAAGTTCAAAGTATTGAGAAACTTTGAAGGAAAAGAACGCAGCCTTGGAGAAGGACTGAGTTTGATTTCCAATCACAAAACAGCTGCGCTCGTGCTAACGACCAGCTACAACAAGTCAACGTTACGCCAACAGACCAACAATGTTGACTTCTTTAGCAGAGTTCCGCAAGCGCAGAAAAGAAAAAGAGGAGAAAGCTCAGAGGCAGACAACATCAAACTCATCAAATGCGCAGAAAAGAGCTGATTTGCCTGCGAATGATCAAGACGATAGAAAACGCCCAGCCGCAAAGAAACGAAAGAGAAAAGCTGCTGATGTCATGACGGACATCATCTCTGGAGTCTCATCATCTTTTGCGAAGAAAAGGAACATAGATCGAGTAGGCAATGGAGGTGATGACGATACGCTGTCGACATCGAACAGCGTCGTAAAACAAAATGTTGCCAGAGCAGTTGGAGTAAATGTATCGAAGGAACCAGGCATCTCGAATGAAAAGACTGCGCCGTTGCGAGATTCGAGTCAAAATGTGAGGACTAGAGCGAAGATTGGTGCTAGTAGTGATGTGGAAGTTAGGATTGCGTCATTAAAGAAACTTGACATCGCTGAAAAGAAAGTATCGGCGGAAACAGCATCGGTAGCTGCGATAGATCGAAGGGTACCGAAGAAGAAAGCTCAAATGAACAATGGTATTACGGGGGTTGGGAACGCGTCGCTAAAGAATCTCGTCGCTAAAAAGAAAATCTTAGTGGAGGAAGTATTGGCAGCTGCGATAGAGAGGGAATCGCCGAAGAAGATTGTCACAGCAAATCAAAATAGGATACCGAAAAAGAAGAAAGCTGAGACGGATAATGGCAATGCAGAGGTTGGGAACGCTTCGGCAAAGACGCTTGCCATTGCTGGGAAGGCAACGCCAAGAAAGAGTGTCGCCGCAAATAAAAAGAGATCAATATCAAAAACTGAAATTTCCCAGAAAGCAGAGAGATCCTTGGATGTGAAATCTGCTAACGAGCCGTTGGTTATTGACCTTGTATCATCGTCAGATGAAGATGAAAATGACGATCATGATTCATCTATTGATGAATCCACGCATTCTATGCCACTGATAACGTCGAAAAGTGTAGCCGTTCATACACCAAAACAAACGTCAGCTCAAGCGAAAAATGGTCACAAACAGTCTACCCCAAAGAAAGTGGCTGATGGTAACCTTTCAGGGAGAGAGGGCACGGATGTAGACTCGCTCAAACCTTCATCTTTCGAGAGTGTGTCGAAAGGTAAGCAGTCGCTCTCACGCACTCCAACTAAAAATACATCCGCACAAACATCCAAAGAGAATACAACCCAAGCGAAAAAGGATCTGAAAAGGGGAAATCATGGTCCGATACACGCACAGACTGGTTCTATGGAAATCGCTGTTGGTGAAAAATTGAGAGATACCAGTACAGTAGGAGTGGATAATGGCAGTGAGGCGAAAAAGAATAATGCTGGTATTGAGAAAGAGAAAGGGACTGATATGGATGTCGACTTTACACATGGTTCATCGTCAACTGTTGTAGAGGAAGAAGACCTGACGATCGACCCCGAAGAAGCTGTCTGTTGGGGTTGTGGCACATTACTCGATAGTGAAAATGATGAATCTGATGAAGGTTTTAGCCATTTCGTTCATTTGCACCCTCTTTTACAGTGAGTTTATCCTGTTTTTCTATGAAATGCTTCCTAAGCATACTATCTAAATTGTGCTTTCATTGTTCAGGGTTCCTTCATGTTCAGTATGCGCAGACAAGGCATACATGGTGGAAGATAATATACAAGCCATGATAGAAAGTAAGAGTATCAAGAAGGTGGAAAGAGGGGGGGGGAGGGATGTACGTGTAGTCGACATTTGCAGTTGGTGTGCCGATGAATATCAACAGGGAAATAACCTTTTATTATGCGATTTCTGCCCCAGGGGGTTCTGCGACCATTGCGTTTCTCTTGCACATGGCTCCGGGTCAAAGGGTGACGGCGCTGTAAAGAATTTGATGATGGTTGATGATTTATGGTCATGTCTAGATTGCAAACCGACTAGAATATTAGAGGCAATGCGTACATTCTGGGCTGAGAGCATCGCGAAAGAGGAACAAGCGTTGCCAATCTCCGACAATGAGAGTGCAACAAAAGATATGGACTGCGAAGGCGATGACGAAAGTGTTATATATTTACTTGACAAGCTCTCCTCTATGGAGGATCTGCTTGAGGCTACAGCGTTGATGCTTGAGACAGAGGGCATCGACAAACATCGAAAAGAGCTTGAAAGCATGTTCGCATCAAATTCTGAATCAGTTCCTAACCAACTGCAAGGAGAACTTGATGATTGGGTGCGAAAAAAGAAGGATCAATATGCACGCTGCTCTGATGATATTGGCATATTACAGGATGATCTAGGTAAGCTCAACAAACAAGTGATAAGAGATTTTACCATTTCTGTCCTCACCTTGATGTCTGTAAATTTATAGATTCAAAGGGCATCGATCTCGGAGCGTTTTATAACAAACGTGAAAAGACTGAGACTGTCGTGAAATCAACCAACGATGAAGATAATTGGAAGAAAGCAGCTGACAAAGAGCTAGATAAGCGTGACATAGAACTTGGTTTTCAAAAGGGCGCGCAGAGAGGTGCGAGCGGGTGGAATGGCAGTGAGGATAATTATTTAGAACTTGATGAGCTTCCTCAAATTGAATTGAATAGGATCGAGGATATAAACTCAACAGAGGAGGCTCTCAAACAGCTCGAACGGATTGTCCAAAATAAGCTCCACGGGCCAAAGTCGGTTTCGTCCAATTCGCTGATTGATCAACGTACTATACGTAACTTCAAGAAGATAATACCTAGGGACGACAGAGAACTGAAAGAACTGAAAGCTAAAGTTCAACGGAGAAATGAATGCAATGACAAGAAAATGGAGAGGAATCTGGACCGAAAAGAGAATACAGCTCTGAAGACAAGAAATGGCTCAGTGATGAAAGTAATATCAAGGCACACCAAGCGACTCAACCGTAAAAGCGAACAAGAAAAACCAAAGAAATCTCGTCAGAGAAACATGAATCGTCGAAATAGGACGCTTCCTGTTTCGGACTATCAAGTTGATCAAGAGTACGGTAATGCAGGTTCAACCTTTGAGGATTCTGATTGCGTTCTCACTCCCCAATCTCCTGATGCTCCATCTGCCATAAATATTGCTGTCGCCGCCCCACTTGCAAAATTATTGAAACCGCATCAAATAGACGGCATCAAGTTTATGTGGAATAACACGTTTGGTGATGTGCAGTCTCAGATTGGTGAGATTCCTCCTTCTAAAGATACCAATACTACTGCGCGTGGGTGTATCCTTGCACATAACATGGGTCTAGGGAAAACTCTTCAAGGTAAGGAATTGAGTATACATGGTTTTTATCTTTAATCAAATTCATCAAAATCAAAGATTAACCTATTTTCTCATCCCCCCCCTCCAGTTATTGCGCTGCTCCACACATTGCTAACCCATCCAAAATTGGTTAAGAAAGAATCTGGCAGTCATCCAGCTCGAATAATTAGTCGCGTTTTGTTGACAGTTCCAGTAAATACTCTTGAGAACTGGAAGGCAGAATTTTCTAAATGGATTGTAAATCTACCAAAGATCACTCTCTTTGATTTCTCATCGACGGGAAAGCATGGTAGGGAGTTGCTTGTGAAACGGTGGGCAGAAAAAGGAGGTGTAATGATTATCACGTATGACACTCTTGCACGCGCTGTAAAGAATGCAAAAGACAACAATTTTCTTCGGATCTTCCAAAATCCAGGAGCAGATGGTAAGAAACAATGATTTTCAGTTTTTGAAGATTCATTATGCGTGTTTTAATTAAAACAAACAACTTCACCTCTTCGATCAAATAGCAATTGTTGTTGACGAAGGGCATCTTATGTTGAAGAATAAAAAATCTGAAATCAGTAAAGTGCTTTCTTCCATGGCAACGCCTCGAAGAATTGTACTAACAGGAACACCACTGCAGAATAATCTTCTCGAGTTTTACCGTATGGCAGATTGGATTCGACCAGGTTGCCTGGGTTCCGAATCTGCATTTGAGAAAAAGTTTGCATTGAAAATCATGAGCAGTCTTACTTCTGACGCGTCTTTGGAAACTCAACAGCTCGGTGAACAGCTTCTCAGAGAACTGTTCGACACACTATCACCGTATATTCAACGACTAGATTCTTCTGTGCTCAAGCGAGAATTGCCTCATATTCAACAGGCTGTAATTCACGTAAGACAGACAAAAGCGCAAATGAAATTGTATCGCGCATTCAAGAAGTTCCAGAAGAACTCCACGAGTAACAATTTTCTTGAACAGTACAGCAAACTTTTCCCAGTGAACAATCATCCTGGTGCACTTTTATTCCGTGGATCAGGATCATCTAACCGACAAGCCAAACCGCATAATAATAAAGGACGCCCAGCCCTGAGCAAGAATTCTGTCTCAAAAGCTATACCGGCCATTGATATAGCAAAAGTCACGGTGAAAAGTGAAACCTTTCGTAAACCAACGGCTAATAATGAAGAAAACGGCGATCAAGTGATTTCAAATTCTCAAGGATCTGTAGAAGTCATTATCATAGATGATAGCAGTGACGACGAAAACAATGAGGCCGCAGTCGCTGCAGAAGTCATCGATGATGCAATAGAAGGCGACCAAGAAGAGGACTGGTGGAAGAAAGTGGTGCATAACCTTGACGACATTCAAAATGGAGGCAAGGCAATTCTATTATTACAGATTCTGGCTCATTCGGAAATGATCGGTAAGAAATATTCATTCCAAATTCAACTTCAAAGTTTAATGGTACCTCACGATTTACCAACACACGTACCCAGGTGACAAAGTCGTAGTTTTTTCGCAATGCCTCAAAACGTTAGACTTCTTAGAATCAATCATCACATCGCCTGACTGGGGAAGCAAATTGCCGGGAGTTGCAAACTTGACCAATGATAACAGAAAATTCGGCAGCTGGGAAGGTGGAAGAGATTACCTTAGAATTGATGGTCAAACTTCTGCATCTGAACGCGGTAACTTAATCAATCAATTCAATAAAAAGAATAGTCCCACGAAGAAGAGAACAAGGAACTGTGTTGAGAAAGAAGCTGACAAGACAGTCAAAGCTTTTTTAATATCTTCCAGAGCTGGAAGCGTAGGGTGAGTGATGTGAATGTACTTTGCAACAGTAATATATTCCGATTCTGACATGGCCTCTTCCTAATCACCAATAATAGAATCAACCTTGTCGCAGCAAACAGAGTTGTGATTTTCGACAGTGCTTGGAACCCTGTCATTGACCAACAAGCTCTATACCGCTGTTATCGTTATGGCCAAGTAAAACCTGTCTATGCTTATCGATTTCTCACCGAGAGTACAATGGAAGAAAAGGTCTATTCAAGAAGTCTGAACAAAACTTGTTTGGCTGCGAGAGTCATTGACCAGAAAGATCCAAAACGTAATTTCACTCAGCGGGAATTAAGTGATATTATGGCAATTGACAATTGGGTAAGATGCTCTGAAATTCTCAAAGATGCTGTAATTGTTTTTTTTCCAAACTTAGGTACTTATATCTCATATCTTATTCATCACAGGCCCAGTGCGATAGATGTGAAAAGTGGCGAATGTTGCCGCCGACTCTAAGCGTAGCCGAAGTGGATGCACTTCCAGAGAAATGGTTCTGTGAAATGAATGTCTATGATGCACTAAGGTCAAAATGTAGTGCAAAGGAAAGAGACAATAAATATATGTCAAAGTTTTTCCTAGAGCAAGTGTTGAGAGCCACACTATCTGATGTACAAGAATCAGAATCAAACCTACAGGATGTACAGGGCTCTCAATTATCCCAGAGCTCTCATATTTCTATTGGCAGTCAGAACCTTCCACGTGAATCGGTACGTGAATCGGTTGACTCGAGGTTATCCCCCGAAGATGACGAGCACATTGCAAATACCCAGAGAGATGAGATCTTAACTGGCCTCACCCAGGTTCAAGCCCCGAAGTCAGGTTTAGATCTCAAGGGTACTGTGCATCACGGGATCAGTTCAAAGTCATTGATTACCAAATTCTACTTTCATGACTCTATGATGAAAGATGCAAGTAGCGGTGCAATTGGAGATTTGGAAAAGTAGACACACTTCAATTTGTGCTCGTCTATTTTGGGGCATACATGTATACTAAAAGATATGGACATATATTTATTTCGGTTATGCCTACGTGTTCCATCCGGCTTTGTCCTCCTTGCTTCACGAACTTATTGACGACAGTACCCGTACTGTACTAACAGCACTATTATTTGTTTCATCACTTCTATCATCGTCTTACTCCACGGGGTAAGTATAATCTGCAGCCACTAAGCACCGAATTAATGCAATAGCCGTGACTGGTGACTGCTTCCAACCGTAATATCGTGAAGCTCCCGTTGTTCTACTCCTCATGGTAATCTTCACCAGCACCGTCCACCATAACTTCCTTAAGCTCGACCTTTATCTCATTCACATCATCCCCCCTCAAAACATCTCTCACAAAGTCACATTCTACCTTCATATTCACTTGCTCCAATGCCCCCCTTATAACCCCACAGTAAATATTACTATACTTCAACTTACTCCAATCCGTGCCACTATCCCCACTCTCCCCATTCTGCGGCAACTCCACAAAAATCGATAAAGGATTCTCGTTCAAAAACAAACTAAAAGACTTTGCTGTCAATTTCCCAACTTCGCACCCTATCCCCAAAAACATCCGGAAGCCAATCTTAGCAACCACTTCCGCTGTATCCTTGAGATCTCTACAGGGGGGAATGTTCACTCCATTCACTTCACTTTTCGCCAATAGTTCGTCGATGCACCGTATTCCGATGGAGTGGCCGATGCGTTCGAGTTGGGAGTTTATTTCGGGAATGTTTTGGTCGTAGTCGCGGAGGAGTTCGGTGATGAGTGACCCGTAGGTTAGGGCGAAGAGTTCGGTGTTTGCTTTGGGTACTTTTGTCCAGAGGGTGTGCCCGGCTGCTGTGGTGCTTGATTTTGACATTTTGAGGGAATTCTGTTGAGTTCGGCGATGAAGGATTTGTTGTTGTGTGAAGAGTGTTATTGATATGTGTGTTTTTAATGTTGTTTTCGGGCTTGGCATTGTTGAACTTGTTGTGCAGTGTTCCCCCCTTATTAATAAAACGTGGGGAGCTAAAACAAAACTGAAAATAAATAGTCTTCAGCTCATCAGCTCTGTAACCAACGATGGCTGTTTACAAAAAAATAATTCTCGGACAGATTTGATAGGGAGATTGAGGACATGTCCAACATATCATACTCCTCGTATGCATACGCATAAAAACACAAATGCGAAATGCTTCAGTGCTTCTATCAAGGAACAACACCTGAATGAATCGAATCATCCTTTACAAAAACAACCCTTCGCACTTTAACTACAGAACTAAGTTTCAATCAATAGCACAATATTGATAAATTGAGAGCCTTTCAAGGTCAAACAGAACACACAATAAAAGAATCACTGCACTAAACATATTTTTCCAAGATGGAAGTAGACCAGGATAGGTCCACAATCGAGATCAAAACCCTCTTGCACAAACTAAACCCTCGAGGAAACACCAACCACAAAGACCGCGTGAGAGCCTTGACTCGCTTCCGTAATTTCGTGTCTGGCGCTTCCAACAAGAAGAAAACCAGTACAGCTGAATTCTTCGATGACGACCTCCCCCTCCTCTTTCTTGGATCCGAATCTCCCACAGCTCTCTATGACGGTACGGAATACGGCGATTTATCCCTTTATACTGGTCTATTCCAGGCTTGTGCCACGCCCTCCAATGACCAGAAAGGTCTGAAACGCAGTGCGAGGAATGCCATGCATTTGGTCAAATATTTAGCGTGCGATCATATCGATTTGATTGATGGGGAACCGACTCCGCTCGGGATCGACGCTGTCTCAAGGTTGCCAGAATTGAACCCCTTTGCATATGCACTATGCTCCATGAAACCATCTCAACTTAAAATCGCTGATTTCGAGGTACATTTGAAGTATCAAACGTCCGACGCAAATGCTAGGAATGGAGCGAGGATCGAAGCGTGTCAAGTGCTAGTCCTCCTCTTCACGAGGCATTTTGATCCCAGTGACGTGGATCCCGTGACGGGGTCTACGGCCACATCTCCCACACAAACGCTGCTAATGGAAGATTTGTTACCGAGTCAAGCTGCGAGACAATCGTTTGAGAATTGGATGGTGCAGAATGTGAGCAAAGATTTGCAGAATACCATCAAGAGTCGGACTACCAAGGCTGCTGCTACCGCTGCTGTCACTTCACTGCCGAATCCGGCTAGCTCACAGCTGGATCCGGATGAAGATGTCGAGGTGGATATAGTGGATGCATTTAAGAAAAAGGCCGGGCATGATGAAAGTATGAGAAACGCAATGGCAGAAGCAGAAGCGCATGCCGATCAACAGTTGGACGAGCTGGGAATCAAATTGTATAAAAAGGACGATGCGATTTTCAATGACGCGTCCGGTAATGAACCGCCTACTACCTGGAATAATTCCAAATTAGCCAAGAAACAGACTCAACTTGCATCGAATGATGGGGTGCGGGTGGAACATGGCGTGGTTGGAATAGAGCCCAAGGGGAAGGATGAGGAGAAGATCAAGATTCAAAATGCGGAAAGGCAGAAGTTGATTGGGAGGGATCCATTGGGCATAAGACCGGACAATTTTGATCTTAAGAATGTACAGGGGAGGGCGATCGAGATGTTGGAAAATGTAATTGAAGATATCCAGGAGGAGATGGATGATTTCGAACCGCACGAGAGGGCGACGGAGATAACACGGAGGAGGAAGAAGAAGAAGGACAAATATGCATACGCTGTGGATCAGCTCATTTCCCTTGGATCTCAAAAGAATGCACTGGAAGCAATTTTGAGTGGCGGAAAGGATGACCAAACTGACACTGATGGAGAGGAGAAGGCGAGTGCTGCCAAGAACCTTTCCATTTTGCCAACAGATGCGGAATTTAATCCCATGCTTTTTTTGACACTTGTACATCGTAATGCAAGTTACGAACAATTGAAGGAGAGCATTGAGCGTTTAGACAGTAAGTTCACTATTCCCTTTCTTCACATGTTTGCTGTATCGTTCACAAACTGATTTCAGCTTCATCGGCAAACACAATCAAACGAAACAGATCAAACAGATGATCAAATGCATAGGATTCAAGAACGCGTGCGTGAAAATTTTGGACTTTACATTCGCTGTGCAGACGGTATTGATTTGTTCTCAGACAAGGCTGGAAAGACAAAAAACAATCAAGGTCCAGGTGTTCACCAGCGTATTGACAAACTTGACGAGCTTGCTGCTTCTTGCTCCGAGGAAGCGAAGAAGAGTTTCAAACCACTCTTGGATAATACCAATGAAGTCAGAAAGGTACAGTCAGCATTGTCAGTGCTGTCTAGGATCGGCCCTCTTTTGCAAGTACCCTTGCAGATGCGCCAACACATTGAGAATGGTAGGTTCTCGGCAGCCGTAAAAGCTTATAGGCGCGTGCTGATAATTGGCGATGACAATAAAATCGATTTGCTGGCAAATGTAAAACGCTCGGCTGCTGAAGCGGCTCGTGACGCTCGGGAAGACTTGGAGTATCGTCTCGCAAACCCTTCCTTGCCCGTGCAAAGTATTCTGGATTCCATTCGCGATTTGGGGGAGTTGAACGAGCTTGATATCCCAGAAGACACTTCTGGCCCAGAGAAGAAAGTAGACGACACGCCGAAGAAAGCGGGGAGTTTACCGAGGGTACAGGTTTTGGAGGCTGGTAAAATTGCAGTAGGAGAAACTCATGTTGACGTACGCCAATATCCTCCAAGTCTCTCTTGCTTAATGCTGCAGATGGCGCATTTCTCTCAGTTGGTCAACGAGGCAATTAAAGAAACGGATTCTTCAGTCCAGCGAATCTTCAACGGGGAGACTTTGTCTGCTGTCACCGACGGAAGCGAATACACTGGCGACGAAAAGACTGTGGATAGTGCCCCATCTGCTGGTGTGGAATCAAAAAGTTCAGATAAACGAGAACGAAATCGTTGGAAATACGATGTGCTTGAATCTCGTGTAATTTCTACCATTCGAGTTGTGAGCATTGCCCGCACATGGTTGCCCAGACTTCTTAGCATTGCAGAAGCTTCCCGGCAAGCAGAAAAACGCAGAGCTGCCCGTTCTCAAATCCGTGGAAAATCCGGTGAAAGGAGTGAAGAACATACTGCAATTATGAAGACACTTCATGTTTTTGTAACGGCTATTAGCTCTCCTGTTAGATTATTGGTGGAACACGGAGCGTTTTGTGCTTTGGGATGTTTCAATAGTGACGAGGGGCAAGAATTAAAGTCAACATATGGTGCAAATGCCATAGAACGCCTGCAGAAACTTATCCAGTCGCCATTACCATCACTTCAGACTTCAAAGTGTGCTGCCGAATTTGCTGAATTTGCTGACATTGTTGAGTCGGTTGCTAAGTCTGCCCATGCTCTACGCCCAACAGAAAACGACTACTACAGCGGCTTCGCCGAACCTTCTCAGTATAATCGTAGTGACATTGAGTCAGCTCTAGACGATGTTTCTAATCTTGTGGCAGACCTAGTCATTACGATAGAAAGACGCAAATGTATTTATGCCTTCGATCAGTGCGCAAGGACCAACTCACAACGTGCTTCTGGAAGCGGTTTATTTGACGGGAAGGCTATTGTATCGTGCGTACAAACACTGTCAGAGGAAATCACCCGTCCAGAAAGCTGTGTCGCAGAGATTGAAAAGGGTTGTGAATTGGTAGTACACAAGAGTTGCGAGGGACTTGCTAGCTACGTCAGGGATAGAGGCGACTCCGCAAGGTTGCGTGCTGTTTCAGAGTGCGCTTCAGCATTATCAGGCAGTATTGATGACGTTGTTCGCGAAATATCGTATCTCACAATCAGTCAGGGCTCCAACTTGGAAGATTGCCTTGTTGATGATGTACTGGCTTTAGAAGCCATGATGTTTGATGAATTTTTAGAAAGCATCCGAAGGAACATGTCCCTCTATTGCAAATTGAGTCCAATGATGAGCATCGAGGACCAGGATGACGAATTCATATCTGACAAAAAGCAATCCGAAGCTCATTTTCCGTCTCACTTATCGTCCTCGCTCCTTGCAATTGTTAGATGCAGAGCTCAAGTGGAGAAGGCACTGGGAGAAACAACGATTCGTAAATGTCAAGCACCGTCAACTTATCTCTTCCTTGCCATGTCAGCAGCAGCAGATAGTGTGGTGGATGGAATTTGCTATGAAATAAGCCAACGGATGGCAAGAATGAGAGGGACTCAAGCAGATCAATATTTGAATGAACTTCAATTCCTGGTCAACTCACTGCAAAAATACCTTAGCGATCCAGTTCTTCATGCATCTGAAGGATGCAAAAATAAGCTTCTTGCCAAAATAGGAGGTGGTGTTCGAGGACAAGGCCCTGATGGACTAGGTGCTATCGAACGGCTAGAACGTTTAGGACGAGTCTATGTCATGTGTCTGGGAGATTAACGCAGCAATATTTTTATTCTCTTTATCGTAATTAGCAGAGAGAAGTTTGTGCACAGTATAGTAATAGCAGAATTTTAAATTAAAATGCTGCTTTTTCGCACCAATTATCTACAGCCCCCAGAGCAGCAGCAAATAAAGCGAAATAATTATGGCGTGGTTTTGCGCAATTTCAAAATTTCTTTGCGGAGGAAAAGATTAAAGATTGTTATTAATAATTGAGATCTATTGCTTTCTTAGCATTTCTGTTGAATAACGGATTTGATTTGAAAACTACATTCTCCGTAGCGTAAGAGGCTAGGCATTGCAACAGCAGAAACGTGAGTATTTGTGCATTGCGACATTTTGTGAAATTTTAGCCCCCCGCGCAATTATTCCAGCACATCACAAAAAAAGACAACAGACCCAAGGCCGGTGAACAGGCAGGAGGAAACAGGTGATAGCGTTGATAGCACATATGATACCAGCAGGCAGACTTGGCTAACCAGTACGTGACTATTATCGGTAACTTGCATACACTTTCCAGGCTGGTAGAACAAAAATCTCATTCAAATCAGATCATGGTGAAACAGAAAACTCTCTTTTCTTTCTTTCAGAAGAAGGACAATGACAAGAAGCATGTTATTGCTGTTGTACCAACGATACCGGTACAACCTAAGACTGAACAGGATTCATCCGAACCTCCTTCACCGCTGGCAAAGAATCCAGGCAAGCAAGAAATATGCGAGGATGTGAACAGTGATACAGCGGATGCCACGCCTTTGGACGGCGATGCAAAAACGATCGTATCCGATGAAGAACGTTCATTGATAACACCTTCAAAAGACCAAGCACAAGCGCCAATTGAAAACAAAAGAGAAAACCATAATCCCAAGACCACCGATGAAAACAGCCATCTTTCCGAATACGAGAAATTACGTCTCAGAAATATCAAACGAAATCATGATCGCCTTGTAGCACTCGGATTAATCGAACCTTCCGCCGAATGTCTAGCAACTTCATCAGATCGCCAAGATTCGTCCCAACGACAGTCCAAGAAACGAAAGAAAGCGAACAAAATAAAAAATGCTTCTACAACCTTGCCATTAAGGCGCTCCGTAAGGAATAGGAATATGCCTGTGGACATGGTGTCGCAAGAGAAAGAAACTGTGCAGCAACAGTTGATAGTGGAAAAAGAGGAAGACGACGAAGAACAGTTCAAAGATTCACCATTAGTACAATATTCGATGCAAAGTGATAGTACTACCCGATGGAAGTCCTCTACACCTCAACTTAATGACAAACTTTCATCATTCGTACCAACAGGCCCTCGGCTTCTGTCCCCAAAAGCCAACCTTGCAATATACTCTTTGGATATATTTACAACAAAGAGAGATGCCCCAATAGAATGGGTCGTCGGCGCAGGCAAGTCTGGCATTATATCGATTTGGAATTGTTCTAATCCTGAAATAGTGGATAATGGACTAGATCCTATCATTAGTTGGAAAAGTCACGGTGGGAGATGGGTTGCAGATGCAATGTTTTCGCCATCTAGCGATTTGAATTCTTCCAATGCAACAAACAGCAGTCCTTTCCATTTGCTCACTGCAGCAAACGATGGTAAAGTTTGTCTTTGGGATGTTAGATCTTTGTCTTGCAATACTGGTGCTCCGAGAAAGCTAGCTACGACAGGGTCATCATTGCATACTGGGGGTATATTTTCCATGCATACCAATTCAGAAGGAAGCAACTATAGCGACGTACTCGTCTGTACTGGATCAAAAGACAAGACCTTGGCCGTTTCAACACTAGAGTCGATTACATACAGTGAAGTATGTAGGCCAATATTCGTGTCGCGTCACCATACCTCCAAGGTTGGATGCGTGCAATTGCAGGGGCACGGAAGCTCGTTGATTGGATCTGCGTCTGATGATGGATCTATCGCTGTACACGATTTTAGAAGCCAAGCAGTTGTAACTGATATTGACTTTGCACACGATACACCGCATTCTATCGTCTGGGATCCATATAATTCGCATTCCTTCATAAGCGCAGGACACGATCCAACAATTCATTCATGGGACCTTCGGAATTTGAAGGAACCACAAGAATCTTATCATGGACATGTTCCCTTGACAACCAAGAAATGCAAGAGAATACATAGACCATGCATCTTCAAATCAATTGGTCAAGAAGACAATAATTACATACTTTCCGGTAGTGAGAAAAGTGGTTGCTTATCAATATTCCAACCGAAATTCAGAGGAGACACAAATCACAAACATTCACAAATTTCAGTGTATAGTAGAGGCTATCTTCCAGACGATTGTGGAGATGCTGGCTGTGTTGCAGTACATGGATCATACGTAGCAGTTGCAGTTGATGGTGGACAAATTCTCGTCTTAGAACCTAGATCATCCAAGGATGAGTCCTCTCAGAAGAATTAAAATTAACACTACGTGTACGTGTACTTGTACGATGACCTTTTACTCCTTTCTTTCGTCCCCTTGAAGGTCATTAGGTTGATCTACAGATGGTCTATCACGAGCAACATCTAATTCGGGCCGAACGATCATCATCTCTTTTAGAATACCTTCAACTTCCTCGCCAACTTCGTTTCCACCGAGCTCAATCGTCTGCAGCACAGAATTGTCAGGTTCATTCTTAACCATGACTGCCCGCAAAAGGGCTGCTACCGCGCTCTCTTTTGCTCGATTGCCTCCCAGATCCAAATGCTCTATTGTTGGGTGTCCTCCAATTAGAAGTGGGGTCAACGCTTCGAAGCCTTCAGAACCAAGATTATTATTGAATAGGCGAACAGATTTGAGAGATGTACATTTCAGCACTTCCACGGCTCCATTGATGCCACATTTTGTTGAGCTCAAATCTAAAATTTCGAGAGTGCTATTTCCTCTTTTATCATTTTGCTTCAGCGACCCGGCCAAAGTCATGACTCCATCATCACCAATTGCATTCTTTGCGAGGTTCAAGCTTTTAAAGCTTTTAATATTAGTTTCATTTTCTCTCAAAGCAACTGACAGTGTCAACATTGCTTCTGTCCCAATACCATTATCAGAAACATCAAGAACACCGAATCCGTCGCAAGAGTATTGGAAAGATTCCACTAACGACACAAATCCTTTATCACCGATGGAACACTTTTTCAGTGACATCTTTTTTACTAATGATTTGTTGACAGATTGCTGTGATATCAAAGATTTGATATATGAGCATCCTTCTGGTCCAAACGGATTTGAGCTTGCCTGGAGTTCGATTTGTGTCAATCTCGGTAAAGCTGTTGCTCCTTTTGTTAGACAGTCCACGAAAGCCTTCGCTCCAGAAGGACCAATTTCGTTTTCGGCAATGTCCAAATGCTCCAATACTTGAAATGCATGCGATGTCTCTCCCCCTTCAGCATGTAATGAAGCAAATGAACATAATTCAACCATTCCATCATCACCAATTCCAGGATTGCGGTACAAGTCAAGCCTCTTCAAATGTTTACTCTGTCCAAAGGCACGTCCAATAGTACCTGCACCAACGTCTGTGATGCTCTTGAATGAAAAATCAATACTTTCTATCGGCCCACCATTGATTTTTGAGATTGGCTGACAAAATGATTCGACACCTTCGTCCCCCATGCCCTCATCTCCAATGGCAATGCAACAAATTTTACTAGCAGAGGGGGAAACCAAGGCTTTTCCCAACGTTTCTAGAGCCGACGAAGGAAGAGTATGTCCCGACGCAGTGATTGATCTTAAATGTGTATTTTTTCCAGTTGATAAAATTTTTGCCAGTCTTTCTACTTCTGCTTCACCAAATGCTTTCATAGGAAGGATTACAAGCTCCACAAGTTGTGGATCATTATTTTCAACTCTATCGAAGAGGGCTTCACATGACTTGAAACCACCAGAACCCCTGAGAACGTATGGGTAAGCCGCCCATGAGACATATGATACATCAGGATAAATTAAGATATTTAATGTTGCACTTACCAAACCATATTAAACGACCGAGAGAATGGAAGTGTAATACAACTACACGTACCGATATTGAATATGTGATATGTGATGTGTGTCCAGTTCAAATAAATTGAAATGGAAAAGACATGAAAAGAAAAGAAGCATTTTTGTGGTGGTGGCTTGGTGTGGTTCATTTTTAACCGTATCTAAGTAAGGAGTTCAGAGTGTCAAAAAACCTACTAATAAAGAATGAAGGAATGAATGAATCAATCGAATGAATATCGTGGCAAAAGTCGGCGACGAGCGGAGCGACGAACACGTGATCTTCGAAAGCAAACAATTCAATACTGTATCCCTCCTTTGCCACGGCCATACAGAACTCAAATAACCATCAGCTCAGATTATCTATCTAAAATGAATTTTGTGGCATCTTTGATTTTATTGCTCATCAATAGCTCCATCCAAACAAATGCTTTCGGTGTGGCAAATCCTCTCTCAAAACGTTTGACTTCCACGAACTTATATTCCGCGTCACCAAGTGAAGTGGAGGATATGACCATAGGAATGGCCGACGATACAGCATCCGGACTCGTAGACACACCTGAAAGATCGGAAATAAAAGCAAAACTGCTTGCACTCTGTGCCTCATACGACAGAGGGTTTGGAGCTTCCCCAAAGGCCAGAAAGCAAGCTGAAGAACTCGTTGAAGAGCTCGAATCCTTGAATCCGACTAACACCGATGCAGCGCGTGGGATCGATGGCATAGACACGTCCCAGGGTCCTGCGCCACTAGAAGGGATCTGGCGTATGGTGTGGACTACTGCCCTTGATGTTTTGAGTTTAGGAGCATCCCCTGTTGCTTCCCCAGGAGCAATTTATCAAGTCATTGAACCACCCATAGCAACAAACATTATTGATTTCATCCCACGTGCGCAATCGCTATTGCCCACTTCGTTCCCCCCTTCCTTGCTACGAGCAGAGGTAAAAACTAGAGCATCATCGCGTGCTAATAACTCAAATCGGGTTGGATTAAATTTTGAGGCTGTGAAACTCGTTCCTGTCGAGGTGCTTGGTGTAAAATCTGATTTCTTGCCACCTTTTTCAGTAAATTTTCCCAATATCAAATTACAGGATTTGCCTGGAGTGGACCCCGACAATGCACCAGGTTTCTTTGACGTCACTTATTTGGATCATAATATGCTCATTATCAAACAAAATGCTCCAGGTGGATATTTTGTATCTATTAAAGTTGATAACTGTGATCCATAGACGAGGTCCATGAATCTTCTTCGGCTAAGAGATGTGATGAAATGATGCAGAAATAGCTTAGACTAACTAACTTCATAATATTACACGCCTTTGTCATCTCCGTCTCTTTTTCTTCCTCAATACTATAGCCTTGAATCCTCCAGTGCTTGCGATAACTTCGCGTTCCTTGGAATTGAGGGATGACGAAATCAGCTTTTCTAGCGAAGATACGCTTTGAAAGGGCCAAGCTGAACTTCCTTCTTTTATAACCTCCAAAGCTCCTTGACTTTCTACAAGTGTCAAAAAGCCGCCCAATTCACCAATCACATTAAATCCAGAATGTCCTAACGTCAAATAGATGATTATTCCATTGGGTTTCAAAACAGCATCAAACGTTTCTGCCAAAAGTCCCCAGCTCCCAGAATTGTATGTAAGATCGCTTCCGATCACTATGTCTGCTGATTCATAAAAATCTACCGCATCTAATGAACCCCATTTCAAGTAATGCACCTCTCCTCGTTGTGCAGATGTATTGCTCGAACTTCCTGGAAAAATATTATTGTTTTCCAAATTTTGCTTTGCAAGTGATATAACCTCTTCGTTACCATCTGTTGAAATAACTTCCACAGCACCTAATTTTGATGCAGCAATTGTTGTTAATGCAGTTCCGCATCCTAGTTCCAAAACTGTCTTTCCGTTAAAGAAACCACGTTCTTCTTGAGCCAATAAATCCAACAGACGAGTCAACAAAATTCCAGAGTTCCAAAGTGCTACACCCGTTCGTCCCGAAAATCCTTGGTCGTCCCCAAAACCCTGTAAAATACTAATCTTGTCACCGGTGCTTTTCAATGTGATTTCCCTCGTAGGCAAACCCATACATATCTGTTGGTATGCACCGGGAACTGCACTTTCAGGGATGATGGCGCCATTTGCACATTCTTGTGGTTCAATTGCATCTGCGTCCTGTATATTGAAGTATGATATCAAAGAGACTATGGCTTGAGATAGGAATTCCCTTCTCCTTGGAAGACGATCGACGATTAAAGTTTCCGCCTCTGTATCATCTCTTATTTGCTTCAATTGAAATTGAAAAACATATTTCGTCTCTGCAGCATGTTGCAGCGATGGCAGGAATGTTCTGGTTGAAAATGCTTGTGATGGAGGTAAAAGTAGCGCAGTAAAGAGTATTGCCCAGAAAATTGAATTGATGTGTCTGCTGCGACGCTGGTAATGCCGATGCATACTCCGTTGGTGGAGACCTGCCATGGTGAAGTTTTTGTTTTTTGAGAGACAATGTGTGAGGTGTGAGGATCAGATCGGCGGATTGGATGAGGGAGAGATTTTGCCGACAAGATACCTATCCGATAGGGATCTTATTCAATGCGATGCGTGCGACGGTTGCGTGCAATCATCAGACAGAATGAATAATGCAAGATCCCAAGGTGAAAGGAGAAAACCACTTTAATTTACCCAATCTATTGGTTCCTTCAAAATCTTCATTAATCTATCTTCTTCGCTTCCCTCTTCCACCACATGATTGTATTCCCATGCAATTAGAGGTGGAGCAGAAACCATCACACCTTCTACGCGTGGATTAGCATTGGCAAGCCCGAACTTTACGCCACGATCATACAACAAATTAAATTCCAAGTACCTTCCCCTTCTCAAGAGTTGCCATTCCCTTTGTTGCTCAGTGTACTCCATTTCTCCCCGTTTTTCAATAATTGGGAACCAAGATGGCATCCAGTTGTCTGTGACTGCTTTTACAAATTCCATTGTTTGAGGTGTAGCAGGCATATCATCAAAGAACATGCCACCTGTACCTCTATGCTCAGAACGCGCGGGCAGATAAAAATATTCGTCACATTCTTCCTTCATCTTTTGGTAATCAATCATTTCATGTGCGTCTTTATATTCTTCACACAAGTCACGACACTTTCCGTGAAAGAAGCTAATATCTGAGTCGAACAAGAAATATGGCGTCAAATCGCTCCCTCCTCCAAACCATGCCAAAGTACCACTACCGTCAGCAGGCTCTACCATGAAAATGCGAACATCACTTCGAAAAGTTGGAACCATAGGTGATCGTGTATGCAAAACCATAGAAAGTGCAGCAGCATAGAATTCGTCTCCCTCCTTGATGGATGCGGCCTCTTCACTCTGTTGACGGCCTTGGATCGCTGCAGCTCTCTCAGCACTCAATTTACCTCCCCTCAAAAGTGTGAATGAGCACGCCCCCTTTTCCACGACATCACCTTTCTGGATGACGCGAGTGATCCCCCCACTTTTGACTTTGGGATCTGCATCCTCGGCAAATATACCCCACCGATCGTTGGAAAATTTCTCTCCTGATGTGTCTATTCCTTCGATATCAGCAATGATTTGAGATTGCTTTTCTTGAAGAAAAGAAGCAAAATCTTCAAATAGAGTATCTAGGTTGTTCACGCTTTCTTTCAATTCGGTCGTAGCTTGAAGTTCAACTGGACTGCGTGATACAAATGATTGGGGCACGAAGGATGCTACCGACGAGATACCAAATGCGAAAATCAGCAGCGTGTACGCTTGAGACAACATCTTCTACAAGTAGGTAAAAAACGTACCAGGATACCGTTTGATCGAGCTACTGTACTGTAGAGTAGATAATAAGAAGAAGGTTTGCTTTCTTGCAAAGTACGTTGTATCATAGTACGGTACTGATTTATGATACAACAAGAGCAAAACCACTCGGTTCAAATACCAGCTCAATCCTTCAGGGATTGAATATTTTAGTCTTGCTTCCGCGGAAGAATTCAACCCTCCCTCGACCGTTGGATCGAAATTTCCATCCGTTTAGGAGATATTTTTCACATCTTTCTATTTGCCTCCGATATTCAAAAGTGCACACCCCCAAAATCATTAGTCTTTCGTCCATTCAATGCTTACCATGTCTTCTTTTAGATTCACGACTTTCATCTTCTTGATACTCTCCCTGGCAAAGTATTCGCTAGCTGCGACTCAGACTCATGCATATGTCTATTATGAAGACGCTGAGTGCATTTCGGGTAGCTACATTCTTGGAACAGCAATTTACGCGTACGACAACGAGCGAATGTCAGGCAATGGATTTGTAAGGACAAATTACCGTGGTCCTTGCAAATACTTTGAAGGTGGTTATTTCGATTTTATGTATGACGGAGTTGATGGGTCTTATATGAAAAACGGTTATTGTATCAAGTGAGTTCTTTCCTTTGTTGGAATTTCTTTTGAGTTCTTATAACCAAGTGCGTATGGAATGTTCTAATGTTGTTGTTCCTCAGATGTAACGGAATTATCGGATGCACTGATACACGGTATTCTTGTTCAGGATTTAGCACAGTGATACCCAGTCAATCATACACACTTTCTCAGAATGGAACCGATGCCGATGAAGAAGAAGATGATGATGATGAAGACAATGTAGAAAAAGTCACCAATGCTGAGTACACCTACGCATATAATGACCCGGAAGAAATGGTTAAAGTAGAAATGGCAGAACAAAAGATATACACAGAGTTCTCGCAGGAAGATTACAATGCCGCTTCTGGATATATTTCAATTCTAGGTGTATTCCTTGGCATGTGTTCGATGATAGCTATTAAACTCGGATCCAGAGCAATTGGTCGTTTACAACGGAAAAAGGCTGCACTTGATGCCAACACACTGGTTGGTGAAAAGGCAGAAATAGACTACAATGGGGGAGAGATGATATGAAAAACCAGTGTGCTTGTATGATGATAATTTGTTTACGTGTATTTTCAATTTTGCATTGAGAGGGCACAACACAGTATCAATCACACTCATTGATGCAACCTTTTTCAAAAACGGTTGACACAACAAATTCAAAACGATAATAATGTAGTATATAACAAAACAAAAGTAGGTGCCCATGTACACGTACACCACATAGGAATTGAACGGAAACATTGATTTCAACGAAGCATTAGATAAAATTAGGTTGTGTTTACTGTGGTCCATATTTCACAACTGCACGAAGACAACATCCCGAATGTAAAGCTTCAATTGCATCGTTGGTCTTTCCAACTCCGTCGAAACGATGCGTGATAAAATGGTCAATGGGAAGATCACCATCAATGGTTGACTGCACAAGCTTTGGCACATCGACTCTGGATTTGAAGCCTCCAAAAGCAGTTCCCTTCCAAACCTTTAAAGAATGAAAAAGTGAGGATACATCAGCTGATGAGGCAAAAGAGATAAAAAATCTCCAAACTTGAGAAGAAAAAATGACAAAAACTTACTCTACCGGTGACTAGTTGAAAGGGTCTAGTAGTAATCTCATGCCCAGAAGCAGCAACACCAATCACACAACTTTCACCCCATCCTTTGGGAAGTCATGGAATAGTAAAGTACACATTTAGTACATGCTCAAACAAGTATAATTAAAACGAGGCATAAAATGCAGGGTATCCTTTGCATTTCTCACCTCTGTGTGCGCATTCGAGAGCACTTCGCATTACGTCCGTGTTCCCAGTACAATCAAATGAATAGTCCACACCCCAATCAGTCAAGTCTCCCGCTATATGCTCCTGTACTGGTTTGTCCAACTTTTTAGGATTGACAAAGTCTGTAGCGCCAAGTTCTTTCGCCATATCAAACTTCGATTCGTTAATATCTATTGCGATTATCTTTGTCGCACCAGCCATCTTAGCGCCTTGGATGACAGCTAAGCCGACTGCTCCCAGACCGAAGACTGCTACTGAGCTCCCTCTCTCGACCTTACATGTATTCCAAACAGCTCCAAGACCAGTAGAAACTCCACATCCAAATAAACAGGCCTTGTCAAGAGCAATGTCCTTACTAATCTTCGCGCATGATATTTCAGCAAGCACAGTATACTCTGACATAGTACTACATCCCATGAAATGATAAAGCGACTCTCCACTCTTATCAGTGAAACGACTCGTGCCATCGGGCATCACTCCTTGTCCCTGAGTGGACCTAATCTTTGGACACAAATTCGTTTTGGGAGACATGCAAAACACACAGTCTGACTCAAGACACTGAGGAGTGTAGCATGGAATGACATGATCTCCTGGTTTTACACTAGTGACTCCTTCTCCTATGGACTCTACGATGCATCCAGCCTCGTGCCCCAAAATACAGGGGAAGAGACCCTCAGGATCGGACCCTTCCAGTGTGTAGATATCAGTATGACACAATGCATTGGCGATGACTTTTACGCGTACTTCACCAGCTTTTGGAGGATCAACGGTGATCTCTTCTTCAGTCAATGGCTGCTTCGGGCCACGGGCTACCATGGCTTTGCATTTGATGGCTTTTCCCTGTGTGTCAGAGAAGTCATGAGTGATATCAATATCGTCGGCTGTAGATCTCAATGTGCTGAATCTATTTCCACCTTGGAATAATGGTTTAGCAAAAGCATCCACTTTCAAGATTGCAATCGTTGATATTATCAACGTAGAGAAGATTTTCATTTTGGTGAGTGCAGTTTATGTTTGTAAATTTTTAAAGGAATTGTGTGCGGTGTGTGGTGTTGTGGTGATTGATTCCCTTTTCCCTTCATTCATTATTTTACATTTTTGTTTTTTCCTGAGATTACATACTGTGTACTGTCGCTGTCTGTAGACTCACTCATAGATTAGATTAGACTACTATTTATTGCTCGCACGCACGCTCACACCCACCGAGAGTATGAATACGTGTTTACCATACCGATGCGGTTTTGGACATATTTTATTTAAAAAATATCGAACGAAGTTCGAACAAAAAACAGTCCAAGTTGAAAGTGTAACTAACGTTATGACTCGCACTCATCACTCGATAAAGCCAAAATTTATCATGCATTTTATATACAACAATTACATAGCATTGTTACTCAAGTTTCATATTTCGTCAAACGGCACAGAGTCCATTGTCAGCGCTCTTACTAAAGCAACATCAGAATATGTGAAACGACTCATGGGCTCTTCGTCTTCGGATGAGTAGTCATCATCTTCTAGCTTGGGTTCCGCGCAACCAGTGAAAATGTCTTCCGTCGAAGCAAACGATCCAGCCAGGAGAGAGAATGAAGCAATACTATCGGTATCGGAGATGATTAATTGAGCTGCGTGTTCTCTTGGTATTACCTCTTCTTCCGAGCAATCACTTTGTGTATCATGCTGTATTTCTACATTATTCTTGTCGTCTTCTTTCAGTGGACGATATAAAGATAGCGGGTCTGGGAGTTCTGCATTGGCTTCAGGGTCGCCGAGCATTGTGATTTTTTGTTGTGGCTCTGGCCCATTCTTCTTTTTTTTCTTGAACATTTTTCTGAGGCGTTGCTTGTTTGTATTCTTCTTCGTCTTACCACGTGATCTCTTCTTGAAGAATTTCACGAATCTACCGCGGATTCCATTTTGTATTTTTGCTAGAAGAGAAATTGAAGCTTCCACATTTTCGTCATCTATAAATCTTTTTGACTCGTCAACATTTTCTTCGTACAAATTTGCATGTGACCTGTTGTAATAACCCTGATCGAACTTTTCACTCTGTGACGAAAAATCTGTACCAGATGTCTGCGAATCACCGCTTTTGCTTCTATTTGGGCGAATTACCTGCTGATGGTTATCTGTTTCTTCCAAAAAAGCGCTGTCCTTCTCTTCCACAGCAAAAAATGGACAGTCACTTTTCGACGTTTTGTTCCATGACGATGGGATATTAAAAGAGTCGAAACCATTTGCACGTCTTGCATTCAAATGTTGTAAGTGTTTCTTCCACCAAGCTTGAATTATAAGTGCGCAAACTCGGCGTACGGCAACAGCCATTGAGGCAGTCGACCGTTGTGTGTCACCTAAAACATATCTTTCTCGTAATTGTTTTCTAGCTGCTCGTCGAATATTTGAGTGAATCTTTGTAACTGCGGGCGATTTTCCCCGTGGTTGCCACCTCTTCCGTTTCTCGACACCAAGCTAAAGAGCATACGAGTGTTGAGTATAGAAACTAAGATTAAAGGGATTCGGTTCGTTCGTCGCACTTACCATTTTCATGATTTTTTGACGACCCTGCATACCACGATAATTTGATTGAATCTTTATGGCCACAATGTGGCGAAATTGTTCTCCCGGGATTTTTTTCTTCCTGGACTCAGCAAGCGTAGCAACCGGAACCTTTCTGAAATTGCCTGCCGGTGCAGAATGAGGCTTTACAACTATACACTGAAATCCTTCAATGTTGCTATTTTGATCTTGCTTTTTGAGGCAATTTGTCTTCTCGTAATCGGCGAGGAGCCTACAGTTCATCGCTGCGGCCTCGGAAATATTCCTTCTCTTTGTCTCAAAGTCAGACATTCCTACCGAAGCATTCTCGCTTGTATTCATGCTCTTCAAGTTAAGCGGTGAACTCCTTTTCGTCTTGCAAAAGGCAATTGGTGCACCTGAAACAGACGACATCGAGTAGGCTAAGGAATTATCCGAATATTCAGAAGCCAAACAGATGGGCGACGATGACTTGGTTCCACAGATCCTGGAGCGGCGTTTTTCCAATAATGGACTGCAATTGCCATTCCTAGAATGTGAATGTTCCAAAGATGCACTGTCCTGGGTTGATCTCGTTGGCAGGGTTCTGTCTTGCCCAGGTGGATTTTTATCGCTTACATCCGTCTCTGAGACATCACACAGATTATCATCATCGTCATCGGTCATAGGCTGCGTTGTGTCAAGATTAGACGTCTTTCTGAAAGGTGACACCACGGTAATTACATCACCTACGTAGTCCCATTCTTCTTTATCAGGTGACCACATTCGATTCATCCATTCTTTTGTCCTCCTTTCAAATTCGGTCATACTTTTTGGAGTAGTAGAAACATCTGGAATATTATGAGCATCGACTAATTTCACCATTTTTACACTTGCTTCTTTCTTCTGATTGTTTGGGCTAGGAGTGCATTTCCCATTAACATTCAAGCTTCGTCGTATCTTTTGCACAGGCGACTCATTGGAGTTCGCCTCAACTTGGCATTTCCCCTCAGCTTCTTCGTTGTAGTTGCTTGGTCTGGAGGTACACTTCCCACTAAAATCCGAGTCGGCAGCAAAAATCATTTTTGCAGGCGACTCCGTTGACTCCATTGAATAATTCTCAACATCCATTGCCCCCATCTCCTTTATCCCTGTTAAGCGTTTCAAAAATGGTGGAGATCTACAAGTTCCAGAAGGACTATTGGTCAACGAGCATTTAGTTGGATTTGAAGGGGTGCATCTCACCGGATTCAAATCTGATTTGTTCGTAATTGAGTCGTCAGAAGAATCGAAGTCTGAGCCCGACTCTGAAGACGAAGATGAAAATGCATAAGATACAGATCTGTGGCAGGAAAATTTCACTGGAGATAAATGTATATTGGTTTCTGACAAGCCGCAACTCGGTTGCGAGCTCACATTGGCAGTCTTCACCTTGGGGGTCGAATAAACATGTGGGCTCGCCTCAGAAGCAAATGGCCCTGGAAAGTTTTCATTATTTGCCTTTGGAGGCGTTGACGAAAATGCTGACTTATTCGTAGGTGTGATTGCAATTCTATTTGCTGATTGGGGGCAGCTTGTCGATGCCTGCCTCCTAGTAAGCTCAGCAGAGTTTTGATCCTCTACTACACGAGAAAGTGGCTGAGAAGCACTCTCTTCTCGCTCGGATCCTAAACCTACTCGAATACTTGCTTTCTTCGCATTTCTTGAAGGGCTAGTTTTTGTGGAGAACCTGCCATTAGCTTCCGATAGTGGATAATCAGACGTAGATTTCCTCATCGTCGAAGGTGGAGATATCTGGAATTGTGATCCTGAATATTTCTTTTTGATCTTTGGCGGTTCAGGTGGTTGTAGCGGTGATAATTCCTTGGTTCCCTCATTTCGCTGAGTGTATACCTTGTTTGCCCAATTTAAATATACATCTTTCCTGGCTACAGGAGGGCTCGAATTGCTTTTGTTTCCCATCAATCTGATAGGGCTTCCGGCAGCAGAATAGGCACTCGCACTTCTCAACGTTTTTGCCAGAACCTCAGAATTAATGTTGCTCCTTTTACCCTTTTCTACATATCCACGAGTGCTGTCCTTACTGGCAACAGTGGCATCCTCAAAATGCTCCAGTTTATCTTGGAAACGTAGGTATTTATTGATTTTTTCACTCTGATTCTGTTGCAATTTTTTCTCAGGTGCAGATGCACTTAAATTATGCATATAGTTATCTTCTTGTTCCTTCTTAACCAAGTTCATGTTACGCCTCCATCTCATTGAAACATCCAGATTGGAAGGAGTCGAATTTGACCCATATGGGTTTAGTTCTACTGATGAATTGCCACTGAGGGCAGAACTCTCACACTCAAAGGATAGTAGAGAAACGTCGTCGAACTCCTTCGATTGCACATGAAGAGGGAGGGGTGATCTTGCATCGTCCACAGGTGCCATAACTTGATGAAATTGCTCCACCCTCTGGTGTGGATGGAGAGGTACGAAAGATGTTTCGTGTTCGTTCATGAAGCGGCTGTCACTCTCATCTGAGGAACATGAGCTATTAGAAGAATCATCATTCTGTTCACTTTCTTTTGAGTTTGAGAAGAGGAATGGCAACGAGAAAAGCTGCATTGTGATGTGGTTGGTAGCCAGAAGGGTATGCTTGTATGCGACCTATCTATTCATGTATGAATGCAGGGTTCCCAATTGATTGGTAGTACGTGTAGTTTGATGTCGATTGATTCTTGTGGCAGTGATGTTCGGAAAGCCAACTAAGACGGGATTACTTTAACGAATCCTATTTAGGACAGCTTCGGAATAGTTTAAACCAAGGACACCAAGGAGCTTGTCTCTTCCTCTTCCGGTGGTTCGGAAAGTGGTGAGTCGTTTTAAGAAAATGTGACTTGAATGCAATGAATCTTGAGTCTTGTGGCAAGCTTCTTGTAAAATATCACCCCCTCCAAGATTGAAAATTCATTAGTGCCTGCGCAGCTAATAAAATAGTTAGGGTACTTTTGCACTTGGCCTTGAAGAGGCATCATTGGGTTTGTCCCATCTCATCATGGTTATTTCTTTTCTACTACGCGCCACGGCCACATCCTTCTTCATTTTATTTCGAAATTTCCATTCTCGCCACACGCTACGCGACGCGTGCCCACATACACACACACTGGCTAACTGACTGTTTGTAGATATGCTGTGACGGTATCTTTCTCGATTCTCATTTCTTCAATCAACCGGCATCCATACCGTCTATGTACCACGTTTCCTCCCTCATTTAAAAATAGGAACTATTCCTCCTTTCAAGAACAGAAAGAGTTCATAGAGACTGCAATCATGAGACTAACTATCGTTGCATGTTGTATCACCTCAGTTTTGGCATTCCAGCCATCTGCTCCAAAGACAAATATCATCACAACCTCTTCACGTGTAGCATTTCCAACAAAGATGCGGCGAGTGCAAAAGTCAACAATGCCGCTCCATATGAACTTCTTCAAAGATCTCATGGGTTCAGCTTTCGAAAATGACCCCAACCTTTCAACAGATAAAACACAAGATCAACTAGAAGGTCCCAATGATGTCGAGATAGTATCCGACAACCTCAAAACAGATGTCCAAAAGAAATGGCTCGAAAGCCAAGCGAAACGTCGAGCCGTTGCAGATAGTGGTGGTAAGGGGGCACCAATGAATCCTGATCTATTGCCGAATACAACGTGGAAGCTTTCCCTTTATCTCACTGGAGTGCCGAATTTTGATCCTTCGTCATCTTTGTATGGGTCGAAGGTGAATATATCCTCAAGGAGAGATTCAAACCTTGCCAAAGATGGTTTCTCTATTGGAGCAGATGTTCTACCAGAAGATCCTTCTGTTGAATTTGAAGTCACATTGTTGGAGGGAGGAAAATGTCAAGTGGAAGAGAGCGCCTTTACGACTGGTGCAATGGGAGATTGGATATTGAGCGACGATGGACGTTTGATTCGAATTGTAATGGATTGCGCAGGCTATCAACGCAAGGTTACGACAAGAGGAACAATTCAAAATGTGTCTTGGTCAGATCGGGAAAGTGCGGAGAGCAAAACTAGTGCAATTTACGAAATTGATGCGGGGCAGATTTTTGCTGAGGCGAGAGTTGGATTTGGTGCGAAACCAGGTGTGTTTGTTATGGCACAGGATGAAGGGAGTACTGCTACTAATTCGCCTGGGGGGGTATTGAAGGTTGAAAAGTCCCAGGGAGTTTTTGGTATCACTAGCAAGATGATGGCCTGCGGAAAATTTTCGGCAGAAATGATTCTGGAAGATTAGATATTTTGCTTCGAACGTGTATAGTACACTTATTAAGATGGCCAACAAGCCACGATCAAACGAGCTGAATGTAGGATATTTGCAATCTAGTACGTGTACTCGTAGTTAATAATAGCGATATCTATTTTTATTTCATACCCCACGTTTTTGGTTTGGTTCCAGACTCAACTGTGGCATCAGTTTCGACACTAGCTGAAGCACTCGATTTATTTTCCAAAAGAATATCTTCGTATTCCTTTCTGATATTGTCTGACATACAACCATTTAGATACCTACATGCTGCCTCGTTCTTGAAGGGACAGGTTGCAGGTCTGCACATTTCAATATCCTTGAAACCATTTTCATAACATGAACTAAAGTCGGAACAATAGGGTTCAATCTCCTTGATCACGGCGAGCAACTCAGACTCCATTTCAGTGAAACTAGGGTATTTATCATTTGGCAGGTCAGAAATGCTGTCAAGATAGTCCGTTGTGGCCTTTGAAGAAAAACGTGTACAGTAATCAAGGGTAAGGTCGACAACACAAGATTTGAGAATGAGCCCCTGTTCATCTGCGGATGATCCATCAAGTGGCACGTCCCATGCAATGGTCTCATTCACCTTTGTAAAAGCATCAATAGGAACCTCAACAGCCTTTCCCTCGGCATCGGTGTCGTTTGTTGTAGTTGGAAACAGAAACGAATCAATCAAGAATCCCGCATGAGTTGATGCTTGTGTCGAGTCGTCTAAATCTTTCTGTGCGCTTTTCATCTTTTCTTCTGATGTTTTGAGTTCTTTTTCCAAGGCATAGGTGGTCATTGACGCCTTACCACTTGAAGCAGGGGCAACATTCAGACCAGTTGGGATTCCTACTGGTAAGGCGTTCTCTCCCTTGGGCTCTGCCTTCTTCTTGCTGAAAGGGTTCTTGAGAATACCCCGAATCCCCTTGAGCCATCCCCCTTCCATATTGCTCCACCTATACCATGTACTTAAGCCGCGCATAGTCTTGATCCAATCCAAAACAGAGTCACCAATATTCAGATTCCCCTGAAATTTGACAGTTCTAGGCAACTTCGATGGGCCATATGGTCCAGCAGCCTTATCTCCAGCAACAGCAGAAGTAATAGGATCAGTATCCTGATAAGGACCGGCACCAACATACATTAACGTAGGATAATGTGTTACGCCAGCAGCATCACAAAGTTTGGTATGCTGTTGATCCAGCTCGCAGTTAAACAGAGCCATGATAAGATTGGACTCGGTCGTTCCAGCGTGGACAATCTGACCAATGGTATCCCATACAGGAGCAAACTTATGGCAGTTTTTGCACCACTGTGCGTAAAACATAATACTAGCATCAATTCCTACATATGTGGCATCCTCGAGGGGTTGAGCGGTGTCGGGATCCAAACCGAGGTATGCAGCAAGTGTTTCTGCATCCCAGTGATCAAGGTTGCGTTCTCGTCTTGAGATTGTAGTTTCGTATGTTTGACTAGATGCCAAGCATATTATTGAAATTAGGACGGATAACAGTATTTTCATCATAACCTCTTATTATGAATGTAACCGGGGAGGATAGTATTAAAAAGCTTGATATGAAATGTTGAAACTTCTTGTACTGTAGTGATTTCAGATTGTGATAACAGTACAAGATAAGATGCGAGCAACCAAGGTACGCCAACAAGCTTCATTTTTCTTCCCTCTCTCTTATTACAAGTGGCAGTTGAATTCGTGAATGAATCAACAATTTACATTCGTGAGTGAAAATTAGTTTGGGGGTTTCTTCCGGGTGGGTGGGTGGGTGGGGGGATTAATAAGTCATTTTAAGTTGCACCCCCTCCACGGATAAATTGGAAGAATTTTGAGATTTGAAATTCTCATTTATATTGTTACTGTGACTATCTATCAACGAAATTAGTATGAGGTAGCGGAACATCCTAAAACGTTGAAAATAGAAAGTCCATTGTTTTCGATCGGACGGAAAATCTCTTTTTTTAAGATGAGAACAGAGAACTGAGGCCATCATTCCATCATCCTCCAGTGGAGATGCGAATCGTCCCATTTTCCTTGTGCTCATTTGAATTGAACGAATGTCTCTCTTTAATCCAATCGACGGCCTCTTGGGAGGATCCCTTATAGGTAAGATCACAGTAGCTGGAACTGTTATCATCTGCACCTTCGTATAGTTTCATCTTACGTACCCTACTACTGCTAACTGCTACTACATTGTTGGTTCTTTGTTGTACTAGGTCTGGCTGCATCGACTCTGCTTCTCGGTAATGGAGATATTCTAGGATTCTCTGGTATCGTCAGTTCTGTTGTTTTGAATCCTCGTCAAGCATTTGCCTCAAAGAATCGATGGAAGATCGTTTTCTTGTCGTCCTTTTTAGTCACTTCAACTATTGTTGGTACATTCCTCGTTCCCGAAAGTATTGCAAGTGGTGGTGCCGAAGAACTGAAATCAATACAAGGCTATCCCATTTCTAACGTAGGTTATGCCTTGGCTGGGTTTCTAGTTGGTTTTGGATCTAGGGTAGGTCTAAGTTCTTGCACTCCTTCCTCAATTGTTTGTTTACTGTTTTTTATCAATACTAGTTTTAAATTCTGACGCCTTGCAAAACTCGCAAACGCTTCTTCTTCTCGCAAATATACTAGCTTGGCAATGGGTGCACAAGTGGCCATGGTATCTGTGGGCTGGCGAGGCTCAGTATCAGATCTTTCACGGCCGTTGTCACTTTCATGGCAACAGCAATTTCAACCACTACCTTCATTCTCCCGATGAGTAGTGGCTTCCTACTTACAAGCACAATGGGCGGAGACACTGTCTATCCCACAGACAATTCAAGATTGTTTTCAAACGTCGTGACAACAGTGGCTGGTATCGTTTCCATTCCGCTACTCTTCAAAAAATCTAGGCAAGTTATGGATCAGAAGAACAAAGAAGCCATTCTTGAACAGAAAGAAATGGCCGTCAATCAAAGGAAGTTACCAGTCGCAGCGATTGCTGCCTCTATTTTTTCAATTGGTCTTGCAGTCAGCGGAATGATTCAGCAAAGGAAAATCTTGGGATTCTTGGACATGAAAGGTATTAGCGGAGGATATTGGGATGGAACTCTGATCTTGGTAATGGGTGGAGGCCTTGTAGTTAGTGCTGCTGGGTATCATTGGGTGGAAGGATTTAATTACTTCAAGAATGATAAAGTTCTTTCTTGCCCATTGATTGGAGACAAGGCGTGTGGAAAGTTCAATATTCCTCGAAATAAAAAGGTTGACGCTCAATTAGTGCTAGGGTAAGTGCCAGAGGAGCGTGAAGGTAAATAGCACATCTCAAACTGCCATGTGACTCATCTTTTGTGGTCCCTCCTAAAACACAGAGCTGCATGTTTTGGTATTGGATGGGGTTTAGGAGGGCTTTGGTAAGTCTACATGAGATTTCACAAATAATTATTGGTTCCACGCAAACTTATAATTGATTCTAATCCGGAATTTTATCTCTTATTAAATGATAGCCCAGCGCCAGCACTCTTTGTTGCAGCGTCTGGATACCCCAAAGTATTGCTCTACTGGTGGCCCTTCAATTTTCTTGGTGTTTTCATTGCTGAATATGCTAAAAAAATATTTTGAACGACAAGACTGTACCGGTACTATTTACATGTACATCATACACTTTCGAAAATACACGTCTCATTTTCTACTGTAGGAGTATGTACTTTAAGTTGGTACTCATACACGTGTCCTGACGGCAGCATTATGAATAAACAATTTAAAATTTAGTCTGTACAAAGGGTATTTTAAAAATACAGATTCTCGTCGTGATTGCTCAAAAAAGTTCATTCCTGAATGAATGATAGCTGCAATCAATATTGTTATCTTTCTCATTGGCCGCTAAGCCAAACTTCGCAAGTGCGATAGAAACATATGTAAAGGAAGGGCGACATAGCTGATCAGTGTCCCAACAAGCTCTTATCACACGACCAATATACTCTGGGACGAATTCAGGGATTGGTGGCCTTTTACCATGTGCCACAGCGAATGCAGTTTGCACAGGCTGCATCGAATCAAAAGGCCGGGGGTTCCGTGTCACAAGTTGCCAAAGAAGAATGCCGAATGAATAAGTGTCAGATGCCACCGAGTATTTCTCGTGTCGAATGACTTCAGGCGCCATCCATCTATATGTTCCTGTTTCGCCCGTCAAATCCTGCCCACCGGTGTCTGTAATAGACAGACCAAAGTCTGCGACCTTTGCTCTGTAGTCCTGAGTGATGAATATATTGTCTGGTTTCAAGTCTCTATGAATTATATTCATTGAATGTAGATAGGCCATACCATTTGAAATGTCTTGAGCAATCGTAAGAAAATCGTAGCTCTCTGATTCTGTTAGCAATGTAGTCAGAGAGCCTTTTGGGCAGTATTCATACGACAAGCAAGCAAAACTGGAAAAACGAAATTGAGTCAAATTTGATAAAAATAGAGGAAATGCAATATATTCAATGTTTCACACTCACTCGGGGGTTATCACCATATCAAGTAGTTTACAAATATTGGGATGGTTCAGGCGACTTGCAACGCAACCTTCCTGTTTCAACTCATGAAGAATTTCAAGATCACTATCTGCATTGCATTGAGCAACCTTGACCGCATATTCTCTACCATTATCATTTCGCATCTGAGCCCGATAGATGTTCACGCCTGATGTATTTGATTTTATGATCCCGGTAACAACAATGCTGTTAAAGAATCCATCATCTCCAATACAAAATTCAGGAGATTTTGTCTCATCGCGTCGCTCTAGCTGTGAGTCCAGGCTGATAGATGAGCTTCGTCGTACCAAACGTTTACGTAAAGAGATAGCATCTCCGTCCAACAAATGAGCTTCATCCTTCCTAATTATTTCCCCTAGTGGAACAGGAGGGGAAATACTGACCTCTAAATTATCGATATAGTGTTTGTCATCGTGGGCATTGGCATGCCGTTCTTCGCCAGAAACAATTGTTGCCATTTCTTGATCTTTGTCAATGGTCCCAATGGACCCTGGAAGGATTTCGTTCAAGGAATGCGAGGAAGACGTACACAATCCACGAGATGCCTTGATGAATTCGTCAATGTTCGCCTCAAGTCTCTCTAAACGAATCGGGCCCTTTACGTTCACTGTGCAGCGAATCTTTAGACGTAGTTGAAGAGAGAGATTTCAGCAAGCCAAGCGTCAGTATAAAGACGTCGGTATTCAATGAGCTGTTTACATTCGAGATTTTCCAGGTTGTTGACTTTGAACTTTGAACTTACCAGCATAATTTTTTCGCTCGAAAGCATAAAATTGCAGTCTAGAATCTCGCTCCCTCCTGAAACTAACATTCCCATGGCAAGCTCCATTATCCCGATTGTGTGAACGCAAGATATTGTGACAACTTTAAGATTGCCCATGCCATTCGTCGCTGGGCAAAAAGCCAATTGGAGCGATTCCTTCCAGTTTTCAATGTCATCAAAACTACTAATATGTACAACAGATTTCGCTAAAAATTTCCTCGTCTCATCAATAATTCTCATGTGAAGCATTACCTCATCTGGCGAGTTAATGCCAAGAACATACCTTGGTGGAAGA
>Ga0115005_10000373_pt1 | contig 34315 bp, 36 predicted proteins | sample ArcOceMetagenome_FD_87163 | JGI IMG/M metagenome (GOLD analysis project Ga0115005, IMG submission 87163) | Marine eukaryotic phytoplankton communities from Arctic Ocean - Arctic Ocean - Greenland ARC118M Metagenome | ecosystem: Environmental > Aquatic > Marine > Oceanic | place: Arctic Ocean... | reverse complement strand
TTGCTTTTCATTCTGCTTGCTGGAATTTCCCAAAGCCCCTCATTGAGATCAATTTCATTCCATTTTGCTTCGAGAGTTTCAGTTGATCTCGTAGCACAAAGAATACATATCTCTAATGCTCTTACTCCCATGCCTGATAACTTGGATAGAGCCTTTATGAAGTCAGATATTTGATCGTAAGGCAGCAGCCCTCACTTATGTGCCGGCTGTGCTAGCCGACGTTTTAAACCTTGGCCGTTGGATTGTTATACTATTAAGGCGATGAAATAAGATAGAAATCACAATTGAACTCCCTCACTGTATTTTATTTTTAAAAGACTCAATAGTTTATCTCATGGTGGGGCGATGGATAAATGTCACAGTTATCATTCCTACCAACCCCAAACTAATCATTACTAGTAACGCAATTCGATAATCACCATGCACATCAAATAGCATCCCCACAATAAGAGGACCTAGTGAGGAACCAATGGTTGCTGCAAAAATAATAACTCCCAATATCTTACTGAATGCCTTTAGTCCAAAACACATACCGACTAGTAGGGGTAAAAGTACGTTATATCCACCAAGACCAAGACCGAAGCAAAGACTAAAAGTAATTAAAGCCAATTTGTGATCGGCCCAAAGTAAAGCCACTACAGATAGTGTTATTAAGCCAACCAGCACAGAACAAACCCATTGAGCACCCCATCGATCACTAAGAGCGCCGCTCACTACACGACCGATTATGCTAAGACCGATAGCCGATCCCAAAGTGCTGGCCGCAATAGCCGGTGTATAGCCTATGTCTGTCAAAAGTGCTGAAAGGTGTTGAATAATACCAAAGGAAGTAAAAGATGTAGCAAAGACCACAACCGTCAGTATCCAAAATGCACCGCTACGAACGGCCTCACCGAGTTCGAGACTAAGTATCTCTGATACGTCGCTTGTGACATCCTCACCAGCTTGAGTAATCGGTACATCACCATCCGGCTGCAGACCCATTACGCCAGGAGAGTCACGGATTACTAATAGTAAAATGATAGATACTGGTAGCAGAATAGATATCCCAAGAGCCATATAAGCTATACGCCAACCATAGATTGAGATTACCATGCCGGTTATTGGCACAAAAGTAAGCCCTCCAAGACCAATACCAGCTAGAGTCAGACCCATTGCCACGCCTCTTCTCCGAGAAAACCAGTACGAAATCAGAGTCTGTACTGGCACGAATGCCACCATCGACAATCCGGTTGCCACGACCGCACTGGCTAGCCAAAAATGCCACAAAGTCATCATCGAGGCATAGCCGACAAACCCGAAGGCCATGATTAGCGAGCCTACAAACATCATTGGCCGCATACCAAAACGCTCTATGATTACTCCAATCCAAGGAGCCATTAGTCCTATTGAAATAGAAGCAATTGCCGCGCCTATGGATATACTGGTTCGCGACCAACCGAAGTGCTCCTGCAACGGTACCAAAAATATCGGTAGTGAGTACAAGCCAGCTCCGACCGACACTACTAGGATAAAAAAACACCCCACTACTATCCACCAGCCATAAAAAAGCTTTTTACCCGGATTAGGCGATAAAGCATCGACGCTAGCGGATTGTGTTTTATCACTTGTCGACAATTGGTTCATCGCATTACTCCAAGAAAAAGATCGAAAACTAATAAGGGGCAATAAATACTACTACTTCGAAAATAAATCAGCAGGTTATATAGGGTAAGTAAAAACCCTCTCTCACCGCCATATATATGCTTTAAAATTTCTACAGCTATTGTTAGCTCTCGTTTCTCATGAGGCTAATGAGGAGCATTATAGAACGTCGGAGCCTACTATCGGCCGCATCAGCAGTGTTCACTAGAGTGCTTACTAGTCTGGCAAGAAGCTAGTTCACTGTCAACGGCTTCGGGATGAGGTTCTCTTTTTCCGCCATATACGACCGTTAAAACCCTTGCGGATGCAGGGGTTTTTTCGTTATGGGGAAGAGATAAATCAGCTAGAGTTACAGTTAGGGTTACAGTTGTAATCAAAAAAGTACTCCAAATCATAGAGCCCTCCCCCCGAAAGGCATCGTTTCTAATATCTCTTTAACCGCCTCAAAAAAACGTGGCATTCCTAACGTGAGACTCTTTCGGAAGGGGCTAAATCCCTGTAGCCATTCTGGCCCAATTAATACCCAATAATTAATAGATTCGGGATTCTTTATACCCTTTATTAAGAAGTAAATCTGAGCTAGTATTAACCTTATAGTTATTTTACTTGGGTTTGAGGGTCGTATGTTTGATGGTTTAACGTTTGAGCAGCTTCGTCTTGTTGTCATTGTCTACTCGTCGGCGATTATCCCGTTGCTTGCGATTCCAATTTTTCATCATCGAAAGCTCATTCCCAGCTGGGTTCTTCCTTTTTATATCAAGGCATTTTTCTTGTGTCTCATAGGCTGGGAGATTTGGTTTAACTATGGCTTGGTTGCAGGAGATAGCGTTAATGTTAGGCGAGCCGACGTTTTGAATCAGATGATACCGCTGCATATTAATGGCCTACTGAACTCTTTGGCAGACGCAGGAGCCATTTGTTGTGGTACTTTGCTGGTTGTTTGGCTGGCCATGGGACGGCAAGACTTTGTCTATCGACAATGGAGTTGGAGAGTTTTTAGTCTGCTGCTAGTGATATTTTTGGGGCAAAACATAATGGTTGAGATGTTCCTCTACCATGATCAACTAGCCAATGGAAAGGTGCTTTCTTGGGCGCCGTTATCACCAGTAGGACAGCTGTTCAACCCTGTCTTATGGGAGTTCCAAGGTCGAAGTATTATGCTAGCGAGCCAATTGCCATGGTTAATAGCGACCCCTTTGATTTATTGGGGATTGATTAGGTCTTTTAAGTCGCCGCAACGAGCTTTCTAAACTACCGTTGATCAATTGTGATTCTTAAAAGCGGTAACCCCGGTTAAGGGTTACCAATGTCGTGAGTGTCAATTTAATGATCAGGAATAATCATATCTGACTCAATGCATTCATCCAGGAGCTGTAAAAGTGCAGCCCGTGATTTATTTTTGGTGCCATTGAACGCCGTCATATTTAGCTGACTAAATCCTTTTGCGATCGTTGATGAGACTTCTTCTAATTGCTCGACGGGAACCACTTGGTCATAAAAACCGGCCTTAACAGCGTCCGTGGGTGACCAAATCTCTGCATTGATAACGCATCGATTAAAGTAGTTCAGTGGTATACGATAGCGCGCAAGCTCGATACCAAAATGGTGCATAGTCATTCCAATCATGGTCTCATTTAAGCCTGTTTTAAACCCTCCAGCAGCGCCTATCCTGTAGTCGCAGGCAAGCATAAGAAACGCACCCATTGCGATACAGTGGCCGGTGGAAACACCTATTACGGGAGTAGGGAAGGCCATTATTCTACGTGCCATTTTCGAGCCGCGATCCGTCAACAATATAGCCTGTTTGGGGCCTTTAGCTAGTTCCTTAAGATCAAAGCCGCCTGAGAAAAGACCATCACGACCCTTTAGAAGAACAATTGCCTTAGACGCTTCAGCCTTGTCAAAAGCCTCACCTAGTTGATCCCACATGTCATGGGAGAGGGCATTCGCCTTTCCATCATCCATGCTGATTGTGGCAATACCATCTTCGTAGCTATAGGTTACATTATTACTCATGGAAACTCCGTATTTGTGAAACTTGGGCTGCTGTTTTTATCGATTTTATGAAGACTAATTCAAGAGTATATCAACTGTCAAACCCAAGAGTTAAATAGTACGCTTATACATGTATAGATAGAGTCTGCGTCCAATACTGCGTGCTTGCAGACTTTCTTAATGCTTGCGATACTCTCCGCCAACCCGACAAGAGACAATTTTAAAATGCGAAATATTAAACAAGTTGCTACTTATTCGATGATGGTAATTTGGGTGGCTTTCTTGGTTAACCTTATAAGCCCCATAGGCGGGAATTTAGGGCTAGGTATATATTGGTTAGGCGTAGTGATGTTGGCCCTACATTTGTTTGAGTTAATGGTAGTTTACTCGAAGCTCAAAGCCATAAATCATGGAACAGCTAAAGACGTTATTAACGTATTGGCATTCGGTGTTCTTTACTGGAAGCCACTACTCAGCAAATAAGTCTAATGAGTGATAAACGTTCAAGGCTCGTTATTCGAGCCTTGAACGTTTAATGTTTTGCTGTTTTAGAGTAGTTGCATCGCCATAGACACAAGACAACCGAGAGAGCCCAGCCAGATGGCTGTGCGTAGGTAGATGATTCCGGCGCTATAGCTAGCCACATAGGCGACTCTTAGCGCTAACCATGCGGTTGCAGTTGTTGTTAAATCTACCTCCATGTGCAGCGATAACAAGCCGAGTGCTAAAAAGGCAGGCAAGCTCTCTTGGTAGTTTGCCGCTGCCCGGATGACTCGGCCATATATTATTGAAGTATCCACATCACCATCCCGGTTCGACAGGAGATATACAAGGTTCTTTATGTTGAAGCTCGCGGGTAAAATCCAAAGCTGGAAAAGCGCGAGTGCGAGTGCATAGATTATAAGTGTAGTCATAGAGCCGTTACCTTTTTAGTGATTAACTTGACGTTACCAGACCGCTCACCCCATCGCAACTTTGGAGACTGAGGTTTGAGAGAAGTTCTACTATGAACTCAATGACCCAAAACCTGAGCAATGTTGATTTTTCAAAGTTTGTGGTGGATTACCTGACACTTATCAAATGATATGTGTTGTGTCTTTCAAAGGTTAGTGAGCATGTTGTTTAACGTGCTCTGTTTCCTTGCTTATAGGGGTGTTGGTCGATAAAGTAACTTCCAGTTATGGTGAATTGAAAACGGGACCTCTGCGGTTGGCCATCACCTATTTGAACATAATTCAAAGTATCAATAATTGGAGATTAGTATGAAGACACGAGCGGCCGTTGCTTTTGGAGCAGGGAAACCTTTAGAAATAGTTGAAGTAGACCTTGAGGGGCCAAGGGCCGGTGAGGTCTTGGTTGAAATGAAAGCCACTGGTGTATGCCATACGGACGCATTTACACTTTCAGGGGATGATCCAGAGGGTGCATTTCCAGCGATTTTGGGCCATGAGGGTGCAGGCGTCGTGGTCGAGGTTGGCCCTGGGGTGAAAACTCTCAAGCCCGGTGATCATGTTATTCCTTTGTATACCGCAGAGTGCCGGGAATGTGAGTATTGCCTCAACCCTAAGACTAATCTATGTCAGGCAGTCAGAGCAACTCAGGGGCGCGGTGTTATGCCCGACGGTAGTAGTCGCTTCTCTTTTGAGGGTAAGCCAATACTGCACTACATGGGCTGTTCTACCTTTTCCAATTATTCTGTGTTGCCAGAAATTTCATTAGCAAAAGTAAGAAAAGATGCTCCTTTTGACAAGATTTGCTACATCGGTTGTGGCGTTACCACCGGAATTGGAGCAGTTGCCTTTACCATGAAGGTCGAGGCCGGTTCTACTGTTGCCGTATTTGGGTTGGGAGGTATTGGCCTGAATGTGATTCAGGGTGCCAAAATGGTTGGCGCTACACGCATTATCGGTATTGATTTGAATCCATCTCGGATTCCCTTAGCCACTCAGTTTGGAATGACCGATTTCATCAATCCCAGTGAGGTAGAGAATTTGGTTGATCACATCGTAGATATGACCGGCGGCGGTGTTGACTATAGTTTTGAGTGTATTGGCAATGTTGATGTTATGCGTCAGGCATTGGAGTGCTGTCATAAAGGTTGGGGTGAGAGCTGCATTGTCGGTGTTGCCGGAGCAGGTAAAGAGATCGCGACACGGCCTTTTCAGTTAGTGACAGGACGATCTTGGCGCGGAACGGCGTTCGGTGGTGCTCGCGGGCGAACAGATGTTCCAAAGATCGTTGACTGGTATATGGATGGAAAGATTAATATAGATGATCTGATTACTCACAAAATGCCACTGGAGGATATCAATAAGGCGTTCGATTTAATGCATGCAGGCAAGAGTATTCGTTCTGTGGTGGAGTTTTAAGAAATGGCTGACGGGACTATAGAGGAAATTAGTTGTAATTTAAGTTTTGGCGGCAAGCAGTTGCGCTACAGGCATCGCTCCGAGGTACTAGATTGCGATATGAACTTTTCTATTTATCTGCCGCCTCAAGCAGATGTGGCGCCGGTGCCCGTACTTTACTGGCTCTCAGGTTTAACCTGTACTGATGAAAACTTTGTGCATAAAGCGGGGGCGCAACGCTATGCTGCAGAAAATGGTATCGCCATAGTTTGCCCAGATACAAGTCCTCGCGGTGAATCAATCCCTGATGATCCTGAGGGTGCGTATGATTTTGGCTTGGGAGCAGGGTTTTATGTTAATGCAACGGCAATGCCTTGGTCGAAGAACTATCACATGTATGATTATGTTGTGGACGAATTGCCTGCCTTGGTTAGTAGTATGTTTCCAGTGAATGGTCACAAAATGTCGATTTCAGGCCATTCAATGGGGGGGCACGGTGCATTAACTATTGCACTTAAAAACTCCAACCGATATCAATCAGTGTCTGCATTTTCGCCAATCTGCTCGCCCATTAACTGTCCATGGGGGCAGAAAGCATTGTCAGGCTATTTGGGTAGTGGCTCAGGTAATGAGACGGCGAGTTGGTCCGAGCACGACACTGTTGAATTGGTTAAGTCTGCAGATATCGGGGTAAAGGCATCAATGCCTGTTTTGATTGACCAGGGTGAAGCGGATAACTTCTTAGTAGATCAGTTAAATACTCAACTTTTAATTGATACTGCAAAACAAGCCGATTTTCCTATGCAAGTTCGTTTTCAGGCGGGTTATGATCACAGTTACTTTTTTATTGCTACATTGATAGAAGAGCATATCGTTTTTCATGCTAAATTTTTACACTAAAAGCGGTCCTTATTAGGTAAATAAGAGTCGCTTAGGTGCGATAAATAGTGGGAATATTAATGGTAGAATTCGCGCCAAAAAGGGGCACTAGAATCCCCAGTGTGGGCTTTGAAGATAAGGTATTAAAAAATAATACCAAATAATGATAGAGTCGTAGAGCTCTCACCGTAAAAAGGTATATCCATATTGGACATAAACAGTAATGTTGACCAACTCATAAAGCAGTATAAAACTCTGCCAGGGGGGCTATTGCCCCTACTTCATGCGGTTAAAGACGCTGTGGGATATGTACCAGATTCTGCAGTAGCGCCTATCGCCAAGGGATTCAACTTATCGCGCGCTGAAGTTCACGGAGTGATTAGCTTCTATCACGATTTTAATACCCGTCCAGTAGGGCGTCATACAGTCCAGATATGCCGCGCTGAAGCTTGCCAATCAATGGGCTCAAGAGATATTGAAGCCCATGCAAAACAAAGTCTAGGGATAGACTATGGTGAGACAACGGCTGACGGTCTTGTCACGTTAGAGCCGGTTTATTGTTTGGGAAATTGTGCTTGTTCGCCGTCAGTTCGTGTCAACGATGATATTCACGCGCGTGTTGATCGATCTCGTTTCGATGAATTGATGGAAGAATTGTCGCACGCTAGCCCTGACGCTTCGGGAGTTGGTTCATGAGTCTGCAGATATTTGTTCCCCAAGATACGACTGCTTTGGCGCTAGGCGCAGAGCAAGTGGCATCCGCACTTATACAGGGTGCACGGAAACTGGGGCTAGATATTGAGATTACTCGCAATGGTTCTCGAGGTATGTTCTGGCTCGAGCCTTTGATGGAAGTAGAGACAGAGACGGGTCGAATAGGCTTTGGGCCTGTTAATACAGCAAATGTTGAGTCGATTTTGAGTGTGCTTAATTCTGATTCTGTCGAAACAAAAGCTATGGAGCATCCACTTTACCTTGGAGAGGTTAGTGATATTGAGTATTTATCCAAGCAACAACGGCTGACCTTTAAGCGTTCAGGTATCGCTGACCCTACATGTATCGAAAGTTATCAACACCAAGAAGGCTTTTCGGGATTAGCCAAAGCGCTAACGATGACTGGGCAGGACATTGTCGACGAACTCAAAAATTCAGGTTTACGTGGCCGCGGCGGGGCAGCGTTTCCGGCAGGTATAAAGTGGCAGACGGTTTTAGACACACCTGGAGAACAAAAATATATCGTCTGTAACGCCGATGAGGGAGACTCAGGCACCTTTGCGGATCGTTTGTTAATGGAGTCAGATCCTTACCAGCTGATTGAGGGCATGACTATTGCCGGTTTAGCCGTAGGTGCGAACCAAGGGTATATTTATTTGCGGTCTGAATACCCAGTAGCTCACAAAATTCTAAATCTTACGATTGAGCGTGCGACCAAAGCTGGTTTTTTGGGGGCTAATGTTTGTGATTCAGGTAAAGATTTCTTTCTCGAAGTGCGATTGGGTGCCGGTGCTTACATCTGTGGTGAAGAGACTTCGTTGTTGGAGAGTCTAGAAGGTAAGCGGGGTATGGTTCGGGCAAAACCACCATTACCGGCAATCGAAGGTCTTTTTGGCAAGCCTACTGTGGTCAATAACGTACTAACCTTAGGCGCAGTTGCAAGTATTCTTGAGCAGGGTTCGAATACCTACAAAAATTTTGGAATGGGCCGCTCCAGAGGAACTTTGGCGGTTCAATTAGCCGGTAACGTAAAAAGAGGTGGGCTTATAGAGCTTGCATTCGGCGTTACACTGCGTGAAGTTGTTGATAATTTTGGCCAGGGAACATTTAGTGGTCGACCTATTCGGGCTATCCAGATGGGAGGTCCCTTAGGTGCGTTCTTGCCGGAATCTCAATGGGATACACCGCTTGACTATGAAGCCTTTGCGGCCATTAGAGCTATGATAGGTCATGGTGGTATCGTCGTATTTGACGATACAGTGGATATGGCTGCCCAAGCGCGTTTTGCGATGGAATTCTGTGTGATTGAATCCTGTGGTAAGTGCACGCCGTGTCGAATTGGCTCGACGCGAGGCGTAGAGGTTATTGACCGTATCGTGGCGAATGAAGACCGTGATAATAATTTAATTTTACTCCATGACCTTTGTGACACTATGGAGCTTGGATCGTTGTGTGCGATGGGTGGAATGACACCGTTTCCCGTCCGAAGTGCATTGACTTACTTTGAAGAAGACTTCGGTATTAGCAGCCGTAGGGATCACTAATATGTTGGAATTTTACGAGCCTCAAGCAGATTTTGGAACTCCGCAGAGCGATAGCCAAATCATGGTTACGCTTTCTATCGATGGTGTTCAGGTTACTGTACCTGAAGGGTCATCCGTTATGCGTGCGGCATCAGAGAGTGGTATTAAGATCCCGAGACTGTGTGCTACAGATTCATTAAAGTCGTTTGGTTCGTGCCGAATTTGTTTGGTCGAAATTGAGGGTCGGCGTGGATTTCCTGCATCATGTACAACCACGGTTGAAGCGGGAATGCAGGTCAACACCCAATCTGATGAAATAGGTAAGCTGCGTCGGAATGTCATGGAGCTTTATATATCGGATCATCCGCTGGATTGTCTTACATGCCCGACTAACGGTGATTGTGAACTGCAAGATACTGCAGGCGAAGTAGGTTTAAGGGCAGTACGTTATGGCTTTGAGGGTGAAAACCATTTGGTCGCTGAGAAAGACGAATCTAACCCTTATTTTACGTTCGATCCATCTAAATGTATTGTTTGTTCTCGATGCGTTCGTGCCTGCGAAGAAACTCAAGGGACTTTTGCATTAACTATCGATGGCAGAGGCTTTGACTCTAAGGTCAGTGCGGGGCAGGCCGAAAACTTTATGGACTCGGACTGCGTGTCTTGTGGTGCCTGTGTGGATGCTTGCCCAACGGCAACGCTTACAGAAAAAAGTATTATTGACGCCGGTAAACCAGAACATTCGGTCGTTACTACCTGCGCCTATTGCGGCGTAGGGTGTTCGTTTAAAGCCGAAATGAAAGGCAATGAAGTAGTGCGTATGACGCCCTACAAAGACGGTAAAGCGAATGAAGGTCACGCCTGTGTAAAGGGTCGCTTTGCATTTGGTTATACCACGCACAAAGACCGCATTACTGTACCAATGATTCGCGATAGTATTGATGATCCATGGCAGGAAGTTTCTTGGGATGAAGCGGTATCCTATACGGCTAAACGGTTTAAGGGCATTCAAGCGAAACATGGACGTACCAGTATTGGAGCGATTTCTTCTTCACGTTGTACCAATGAAGAAGTGTATTTGGTTCAAAAAATGGTAAGAACAGGTTTTGGTAATAACAATATTGACACCTGTGCACGCGTTTGCCATTCGCCCACCGGATTTGGTTTAAAAACGACTCTTGGTGAGTCAGCTGGCACGCAAACATTTGCTTCAGTTGCCAAGGCGGATGTCATCATTGTTATGGGTGCTAACCCAACTGAGGCGCACCCAGTATTTGGCTCACGTTTGAAGCGTCGTCTACGAGAAGGCGCTAAATTAATTGTTATTGATCCGCGTCAAATCGAATTGGTAAGTGCACCGCACGTCAGTGCCGACTATCATTTACCTGTTCGCCCCGGTACTAATGTGACCGTCCTGAATTCACTGGCACATGTCATTGTGAGTGAGAATCTTCAAGCACATGAATACATTACCGAGCGGTGTGACACCGAAGAGTTTAAAAAGTGGATTATCTTTATCAGTGATGAACGTCATTCACCAGAAAATACTGAGCAATTTAGTGGTGTTCCCGCAGTAGATCTGCGCGGTGCAGCTCGTATTTATGCTCAAGGTGGTAACGGCGCTATATTTTATGGGCTAGGTGTGACTGAGCATAGTCAGGGCTCCACTGCGGTTATGGCAATAGCTAATCTTGCTATGCTCACAGGAAATATTGGGCGAGAAGGAGTGGGTGTTAACCCACTACGTGGACAGAATAATGTGCAGGGCTCTTGCGATATGGGTTCATTTCCTCATGAGCTACCTGGCTATCGACATATTTCTAGTACCGTGACACGAAATCTATTTGAGGCAGAGTGGGGTGTAACTCTTGACCCTGAACCGGGTCTTCGCATTCCCAATATGTTTGATGCGGCAATTGATGGTGACTTTAAGGGTTTGTATTGTCAGGGTGAGGATATCGCTCAGTCAGATCCCAATACTCAGCATGTTGAGTCGGCACTTCGCTCTTTGGAATGTTTGGTTGTCCAAGACATTTTTCTCAATGAAACGGCTAAATTTGCCCATGTGTTTTTACCTGGCGCATCGTTTCTTGAAAAAGATGGTACCTTTACCAACGCTGAGCGGCGCATTTCTCGCGTTCGGAAAGCGATGCCACCACTAAGTGGCAAAGCGGATTGGGAAGGCACTATGGCACTAGCCAATGCATTGGGTTGCAACTTTAAGTACAACCACCCCTCTGAAATAATGGATGAAATTGCACGGCTGACACCAACATTTAGCGGTGTTTCGTACAAAAAACTTGACCAGTTAGGTAGTATTCAATGGCCTTGTAATGATCACACGCCGGCGGGAACTCCCGTTATGCATGTTGATGAGTTTGTCAGAGGAAAAGGGTTCTTTGCCATTACTGAATATATAGCCACTGAAGAGCGAGCTAATCGCAAGTTCCCATTACTTTTAACGACCGGTCGAATTCTCTCGCAATATAATGTTGGCGCTCAAACTAGGCGCACTAGCAATAGTCAATGGCATACGGAAGATACTCTTGAGATTCATCCTCATGACGCTGAAGAGCGCGGCATCAATCATGGAGATTGGGTCGGTATCCAGAGCCGTGTGGGTGATACAGTCCTCCACGCCGACGTTACGACCCGTGTTAAGCCGGGTGTTGTCTATACTACCTTTCATCATCCTGTATCAGGGGCGAATGTAATTACTACGGACAATACTGATTGGGCGACAAATTGTCCGGAGTATAAGGTTACTGCTGTTCAGATTAGTAAGGTAACTGCGCCTTCAAATTGGCAGGCGAGGCAGAAGACCTTTAATACTCAGCAACAGCGACTGCTAGCAAAAGCGCGCCACTGATGTCTTCCTCTAACCCTCCTGTAAGCGTTGTTCCCCGACGTGTATGGCAGGGCGGTAATGTGGTGCTATCAGATGATAAGGTAGCGAACGAAACACCTATTGCTCTGGTCTATAACGGTATTTCTCATGTCGTAATGATGGCAACACCTACTGATCTTGAAGATTTTACAGTAGGTTTTAGCTTGAGTGAGGGTATTATTGACACCACTAAACAGCTACTGGATTTTGAAGAGATTACAACAGAAAAGGGTATTGAAGTGCATGCCACTATTTCTGCTCAAGCCTTTGCTGGCTTAAAAGAGCGGCGAAGAAATTTAGTGGGTCGAACGGGTTGTGGACTTTGTGGTGCTGAATCATTAGAACAAGCTATCCCATTACCAAATAGTATTAGTAGCTCATTACAGGTGAGTCATGAGGGATTACAGCGGTCAATAAATACCATGAGTCAGTGGCAAGATCTTCAGAGTATCACTGGGGCTGTTCATGGTGCTGCTTGGTGCAATGCCCAGGGTAGTATATTGTTCGTTCGGGAAGATGTTGGCCGGCACAACGCTCTGGATAAGCTTCTGGGGGCCATGGCTCGAGAGGGTTGCTCCAGCAAAGGATTTGTATTGGTCACTAGTCGTGCGAGTTATGAGATGGTGTCAAAAGTAGCCAGTGCTAACATTGGTTTATTGGCAGCAGTGTCAGCCCCCACCTCCCTAGCTATCGAGTTAGCCCGAAAATCTGGACTTACCTTGGTTGGCTTTTCCCGCCCCGATAGACATGTCATTTATTCCAACGAACAACGACTAGTGAGTGAGATATTATGAGAGCCTCCAAAATCGATCGGCTAGTGAAAATGATTAATCAAATCTCACTCAATATGAGCTCAAATGGCCCTGAGGATTTCGTTGCTGCGCAGGTTTCAGAGCATCTAGAAAAATTCTGGTCGCCACCTATGAAAAACCTTATTAGCGACTCCGCTAATGACGACAGCGTAGGGCTAACGTCAATTTCTCAGAAGGCTGTTGTGCTGCTCGCGGCTGTTCAAAAGGCCAAGTCTAGCTAGATTTACTAAACACCCGATACCTCTTTCAGAGCATAATCACGGGTAAGATTTACAGCATCTGACTATTGGAATTGTCGATCTAAGATCGAGGGCGCTTTTTCAAATGATTGTTGAAAGCGAGTGGCTCTCTCAAGCAGTTTTGCGGTAATCGCTCTATCGTTAGTCAGTAAATCCTCTCGCTCGCCGATATTTTCGTTAAGATTGATTAATAGGGGCGTAGAATGAAACTGTTTTTTCGGCGGTCTATTATAAGCGCCCTCAGTAATGAAATGTATTTTATGCTCATTAACCCTAAATGCTCGCAGTTCTGATCCACGATAAAAGGGTACAAAATCTCGTGGGCTTTGTTCCCCCTTTAAAAGGGCTCCGGTAAGGTCAAAGCTATCTTGTGGGAGCGGGCGATCAGTGATCTTTGCAAGGCTTAATAGTGTCGTGAATAGATCAGTTTGAACACCGATTTCGGAGACAATGCCTGGTTTAATTCCAGGCCCTGAAAACATTGTCATGGCTCTCATGCCACCTTCAAAAGTAGTTCCTTTACCGTCCCTTAATGGCTTAGCTGACCCGGCATGGTCACCAAATAGCAGCCAGGGCCCGTTGTCACTAGTAAATATCACATAGGTTTTTCTATCAATATTCAGTGTTTTAAGTGATCTTAGAATTTCACCAACACTCCAATCAATTTCCTCTATCACATCACCATAAATTCCTTGCTCACTTTTATTGACAAAGGTTGGCGATCGGAAAAGGGGAACATGAGGCATGCTGTGAGAGAGAAATAAGAAAAACGGTTTATTCTGCTGCACAGACTCAGTCATAAATCGAACCGATTCTGCCGTATAGCGCTTGGTGATCAAATTTTGATTGGCAGGCTTTTCCAGTAATGTATCTTCAAAGGTGTTGTCGTTTACATGTTTACTCGAGATGAGTGGTACTTGCCAGTCAGCAATTTCGCGTTTAAAGATATTTTTTTGAATACGAGGGATAACGGTTTGCCATTTTGCGGCAGCTCCCTCGGGAGGAGTAAATATGTTACTAAAATTGACACCATCAATTTCCCAATCCATATCGTTTGAATATGGAATGCCCAGCCATTCATCAAAGCCATGACGAGTAGGATAAAACGCAGGGGCATCGCCTAAATGCCATTTGCCAAACATGCCTGTGCTGTACTTATTATCATGGAATACTTCGGCAATGGTTTTTTCGCTGTGCGGTAAGCCTTGCTTACTACCGGGAAAGAACACAGAGATAGTGTCGCCATAAAGTCCTGTTCTTACCGGGAGTTTCCCTGTCAGTAGTGCGCCTCTACTTGGCGTGCAGACTGGCGCAGTCGCGTAAAAGTTTGTCCAGGTTTGTCCGTTCTCAACCAGCGCATCAATAGCTGGCGTATTAATCTTAGGGTCGCCGAATGGACCGGCATCGGCATAGCCCATATCATCAGCATAAATAATAATAAAGTTAGCTGGTGAAGCTTCATCGGCGAAAGCCTTAGTGAAAACCGTAAAGCTTACAACAAAGATTATGGTGAAAAGATATTGCTTGATCCGCATGCCGGAAGTCCTTCTCATATAGGGTTGATTGAGCTTCCTGAAAATCTTACCATCCACTTTGCTGTTGCGCCATCGGATATGGTGGTGAGGTCGTTAATACGTATGCCCTTGAGTGAATTTTTGCGATAATGGAGAATCGTTTTTAATTAGCGACTATTAATTCTAAAGTGATGAGATATTAAAATGGCAAAAATGACCCACCTAAATAGTCTCGGTGAGGCCCATATGGTCGACATATCGAGTAAGATTGAAACAGCTCGTAGCGCCATTGCAGAGGCAAAAGTGGAACTTACCGATGCTGTTGTGGTTGCTGTCAATGATGATAACTTGCCCAAGGGTGATCTCTTTGCAACCGCGCGTATTGCCGGAATCCAGGCGGCGAAAAAGTGCAGCGATCTAATACCTTTATGTCATCCGCTACCGCTGAGTAAGATCAGCATTGATATAGGTTTACAAGATAATATTTTATCAATCATAGCTACCTGCAAAACGACGGGTAAAACGGGTGTTGAGATGGAGGCGTTAACCGCCGCATCGGTCGCAGCATTAACGGTTTATGATATGTGCAAAGGTATTGATAAAGGTATGATTATTCGTGAGGTTAAACTGATTGAAAAAAGTGGTGGTAAATCAGGCCAATGGCGTTTAACTGATGACAGAGTGTCCGATAATGCTTAACTTTTTATTCTTTGGTCGTCTGGGTGATCTTGCCTCAGGTGTCGATAAAGTCATTCCGTACCACATCGATTTAGCGACTCCGCTGGCTATTCGAAATAAGTTAGCTGAGCAGCATCCTCTATTAACGAAAGAGTTGTCTGAACCCCAAGTGCTTGTGTCAGTTAACAAGATGATTGTGAAATGGGACCATCCATTGTTTGACGGTGATGAGATTGCTTTTTTGCCGCCAGTCACTGGTGGTTAAAGGAATCATGAGCATATCCATTAGTGTTCAAGCTAAAGATTTTGATCTCGGTGCTGAATATGACCGATTGCGTTCAATAGGCGATGGCTTAGGAGCGATTGTTACCTTTACAGGGCTTGTGAGGGACTTCGAGAGCCGCCCAGAAGAACCCCAGTACTCAAGAAAATTGACGACGTTAACGTTGCAACATTATCCTGAGATGACCGAAAGATTACTCAGCGACATTGTTGAACAGGCGCTTACTCGTTGGTCACTACTGGGGGTGACGGTTATTCATAGAATCGGTAGCTTATCTCCTAATGACCAAATTGTTCTCGTGGGCGTGGCAAGTACTCATCGGCACGATGCTTTTCAAGCAGCCGAGTTTGTAATGGATTATTTGAAAACAAGAGCGACATTTTGGAAAAAGGCGCATGTTGATGGACAAGAACAATGGCTAGACGCCAAACATTCTGACGCCAACGCAGCCGCAAGGTGGGATGATATTAAGCATGATTAATGTGAATGCCATAATTCTAGCCGGCGGTCGTTCCAGTCGCATGGGAGTAAGCAGCAAGGCATTAATTCGGTTAGGTGACAAGATTCTCCTAGAGCATGTTATTCAAAGATTACAGCCTCAGGTAGACGATTTAGCGGTTAATGGCGATGCACAGCTACTGACTAACGTTGGTTGTCCTATTATCGAAGACAAGGTTGCTAAGTTCTCTGGACCACTTGCAGGACTTTATAGCGGTTTACTTGATCAGCGGCTTTGCTCAGCCGAATATCTCTTATTAGCGCCTTGCGACGGCCCTTTTATTCCTAACAATTTAGCGAGTAAGCTCTATGGCCTGATTTTGAGCCAGAATGCGGATGTTGCTTGTGTACGCTATGAAAATATTGCTCAAGCGACTTTCTCGCTGTGGCACAAACGAACAGTAACGGCTGTGAAGAAAGCCCTGCTAAGCGACCATAATGGTGGTTTTAAACCGTTACTTGGTCAACTCAATACTGTTTATTTTGACTGGCCCGATAGTCCGGTGAATCCATTTTTTAATATTAATACACCAGATGACCTTAATGTTGCTGAGAGAATATTGTGCCTCTAAATGATGATGACTTCATGCGCTATAGCCGTCATCTTCTTATGGATGATATTGGTGAGGCTGGCCAGGAAAAATTGACTCAAGCTAAGGTATTAATAGTTGGTTTGGGTGGTTTAGGTTGCCCTGTAGCCCTCTATCTTGCTGCGGCTGGAGTAGGGCATATTGACCTTTGTGATCCTGATCGAGTTGATAAGACCAACTTGCAAAGACAGGTTCTGTATCGCACTGAAGACTGTGGTGAGCTAAAGGTTGCCTGTGCCAAAGATCGACTACAAGCGCTTAACTCGGAGATTACTGTCAACGCTTTAGCGCGAGAGGTAGATGTTGAGATTCTTGCGGGCCCTCCTTTGACTGAATCCTATAGTGCGGTTATAGACTGTACAGACAACGTGGCTGCCCGCCAGTTAATCAACAAGGCATGTTATCAACAAAAAACCCCACTGATTAGTGCTGCGGCGGTGGGTTGGGAGGGTCAAATAGTAGCGTTTGATTTTCGCCATTACAGACGACTGTGTTTTAGTTGTATTATTGATTATAAATCGACAGAGCCGATGATGAATTGCGCTAACTCTGGTGTGGTCGGTCCGGTACTCGGTGTAATGGGTAGCCTTCAATCGACCGCTGTGATGAGAGTGTTGCTGGGCTTTTTTGAACAGCATGGTGAGCTACAAAGATACGATGGTAAGCGAGGTCAGTGGCTTACAATGCAATGTGCCGTTGACCCTCGTTGTCCGATCTGCGGACCAACAGATAGCTAGGAGAAGCTAATGAGTACAGAGATTTCGCAAAGACGATGCGTCAGCGTGGCAATATTAACCATTTCCGATACGCGTTGTTTTGACACTGACACGTCAGGGTCTTGGCTACAACAGGCTATCGAGGCGGACGGCCACTCGTTGTTTGATAGAAAGATAGTAATTGATGACATTTATCAGATGCGAGCTATCGTCTCTACCTGGATTGCGGATCCTAGTGTTGAAGTCATTATCACCACCGGAGGCACCGGATTTACGGGCCGTGATAGCACCCCTGAGGCGTTGGCACCTATATTTGACAAGCACATCGAAGGTTTCGGTGAGTTATTTAGGCAGCTATCCTATGCTGAAATTGGAACGTCAACGATACAATCAAGATGCTTAGCTGGCTTGGCCAACAATACCGCTTTATTTTGTCTCCCAGGCTCTACGGGCGCCTGTAAAACAGGTTGGAATGGTATTTTGCGAGAGCAATTGGATAGCCGGTTTGAACCGTGTAATTTTGTTCAGCACGTTGGCCCATTGAGTAAATAATGTTAACCGTCGCAGAGGCTATTAGTCGACTGAGTGAACAGGCTACTCCTGTTTGCAAGGTGACAGCTGCATCAGTTAAACACGCGCTTGGTCTTGTTATAGCAAAAGATGTTGAGGCGCTTATTGACGTCCCACCCGCAGATAACAGTGCAATGGACGGATATGCGTTCTGCTTCCAAGATGCGGTAGATAATCATTTTCAGCTACCCGTCAGACAGAGAATTCCCGCCGGGAGTGACCCCGAAAAACTACCAATGAATGCGGCTGCTCGAATCTTCACCGGCGCTGAAATACCCGCTGGAGCAGACACTGTCGCTTTACAAGAGCAATGTACGGAACACGACGGTGTTGTTCAGCTCGATCCATCATCAGTCTGTGGCCAACATATAAGACTGCGCGGCCAAGATATTGCTACTGGAGCCAAGCTTTTGGCTGCAGGTACTTGTCTTCGAGCACCGGAGTTGGGAGTACTCTCATCTCAAGGTATGAGTCATACCCAAGTTTACGAACCTTTAAAGGTCGCTATTTTTTCAACCGGAGATGAGTTAGTTGAACCTGGCAACATTATTGGGCCAGGTCAAATATACAATTCTAATCGCTCAATGTTAATTGGATTAATTGAATCGCTGGGTATGCAAGCGGTTGATCTAGGGACTGTTGCAGATACACCTGAAGCGACCCGTAACGCTCTAGTCGCCGGCAGTAAAACAGCGGATGTGGTGATTAGTGCCGGTGGTGTGTCAGTAGGGGAGGAAGACCACGTTAGGCAAGTGGTCGCTGAACTTGGCAGTGTGGACTTTTGGCGGGTAGCGATCAAACCAGGTAAGCCAATTGCATTTGGGCGTATTGGTAACAAGCCATTTATAGGCTTGCCGGGTAATCCAGTATCAGTGTTTGTCACGTTTTTGGTGTTGGCTAAACCGTTTTTGTTGGCCGCTCAGGGCCGTAGCGATGCACTGCCTTTAGTAATGCATGCAAAGGCATCATTTAAAAGATCCGGTGAGGCCAGAGAAGTTTATTTGCGTGGTCGATTACGTAATAGCATAGAGGGTCCCAGCGTAGATATTCATCCCAATCAAAGTAGTGGCGCACTATCATCAGTAGCTTGGGGAAATGTCTTGGTAAGACAAAAAAGAGGCGTGGATATTCAAATTAATGACCTTATTGATGTGTTAGTCTATTGATATCGATATTGAGACCAAAAAGAGTTGCATGTGGACACTAAAAGCGATGTTTTAATAAATGAACCCTCGTTGGTAGACCCCTTTGGTAGAGCGGTCAATTACCTGCGTCTATCGGTTACTGACCGCTGTAATCTTCGTTGTACTTATTGTATGGCAGAAGACATGACCTTTTTGCCGCGGCAACAAATATTATCCCTTGAAGAATTACGCGATGTAGCGACGGCTTTTGTTGATTTGGGCGTTAAGAAGATTCGCCTCACAGGCGGTGAACCCTTGATTCGCCGCGATATTATAAAGTTAGTTTCAGCTATTGCATCTTTGCCAAGTTTAGATGAAGTCACAATGACAACTAATGGAATGCTCTTGTCAAAAATGTCGCAACCGCTAAAAGATGCAGGTTTGGGTCGCATTAATATCAGCATTGACAGTCTCAAGACTGATCGTTTTAAGGATCTGACTCGTGTTGGGGATCTTGATCTGTGGCACAACGGTATTAAGGCCGCAAAAAAAGCAGCATTTGATAAAATAAAGCTTAATACTGTTATTTTGGCGGGCTTTAACGATGATGAGGTCCTCGATTTAGCGCGCTATGCGGTCGATAACGATATGGATATTTCATTCATTGAAGAAATGCCATTAGGGGCAATATCTTCTCATGAGCGGTCCAAAACACAGGTAACTAGTGAGCAGGTGCGCGAGCAATTAGAGCGAGAATTTTCTCTTGTCGACAGTGTCGAAACTACCGGTGGTCCATCCCGCTACATGCAGGTTGTTGGCAGTACTAGCAAGATCGGCTTTATATCTCCAATGTCTAATAACTTTTGTTCTAGCTGCAACCGCGTAAGAATGACTGCAGAAGGGCGTTTTCTACTGTGTCTCGGTAATGAGCACAGTATGGATCTACGGCAGGTAATGCGAAGCCATCCTGGCGATTCAGAGCTTCTCAGGGCTAAGATTGTAGAGGCACTAAAAAACAAGCCTGAGCGACATCATTTTGATGCTAATCGAACTGATATTGTTCGGTTTATGAATATGACCGGCGGCTAAAAATAATTCTTTGTAAGAACCTACCGTCATAATCTCTACTTTTTCAGCTACAAATTAGACGTTTGAGTATGTTATTCTCCTTTCAAGTATAAGCTTTGACCTACCTTCATAGGTAGCGTAAACGCTATCATACAAACAATGTTTAACAGCTAGGTGTTGAAATGGATTTAGTCGCTGATGCGAGACCATCGCCTTTTATTAGAGGACGACAGCATCAATTAAAATTTCAGTTGATTTTATCCGAAGCCGCTGCGCTATTTAACTGGCAGGGCTCTAGGGCGACCACGCTCGCTGATGTGGCTGGCAGCCTAAATCTGACAAAAACATGCCTTTATTACTACGTTAACAACAAACAAGACTTGGTCTATCAATGTTATGTGGCTAGCGGTTCCATGTGGCTGGGGCATGCTCAGCAGGCAAGTCAACTAAAGGGCTCAGGTTTAGATAAGATTTGTGCGATGGTAACCGCACACTTAGATCAATATGCGTCCACATTACGTAACGAGGCGCCACACTTTGCTATGTTGACTGAGGTTTCTTCGCTAGAGAAGGCGCACCGAGAGGATATCTTTCAGCGTTGGTCAGAAGTTTTTGAGCTATGTCAAACAATGGTAATACAAGGTATTGACGAGGGCACTATTGGTGATGTTGATCCGGCTGTGATCACATTGGCTGTCTTCTCGATTATTCAATGGTTTCCTGTTTGGTTGAATCGCAAGCATACGGCCAACATTACAGAGGTCGTCGCGAGTGTAATGGACATTATGATTAGTGGCATTTCAGCTCAATCCCATCAATTTGAACAGATTCTATTGCCCAAGGTCAGCCATAAAAGCGTCGACAGCTTTGACCGAGAGGCTCAAAAGCAAGCTAAGAGAGAGGCCTTTTATCGGGTTGGCTCTATTCACTTTAACCAAAAGGGTTATAAGGGGACGTCGCTGGATGAGATAGCCGGTTCCTTAGAAGTGACTAAAGGTGCCTTCTACTACCATATAAGAAACAAAGAAGAACTCTTATACCAGTGCTTTGAGAGAACCCTTAGTATTGAGCAACTATTGCTTGAACAGGCTAATAAATCGGCAGATTCCGGGCTTGCAAAAGTTGGATGTGCTTTGCAATATTTGGTCAATATACAGTTAAGTGATCAAGGCCCATTAATCCGCTATCGATCATTGCCTTCACTTGATGAGTCGCATCGAAAATTAGTGCTCAAATCTAGTAAAAGAAACAGTGACAATTTAGGGGCCTTTATTCGCCAGGGATTTGATGACGGGACTCTGCGTGACATTGATGCGGAGATTGCTCAGCACATTTTATCTGGGGCTATTGAAGCAAGTCCCGACTTGTTGGAATGGGTGAAAAGCACTAGCGGAAAACAGATTTCTAGAGATTATTTAAATATATTTATCAATGGTTTGACGATAAAACCTAATGTAAATTAAATTTATTTTGACTTAAGTGAGTAGTTTGATATGAATAAGTTTGTTTTCAGTACAGTAGCTGATGTGGTGGTCGGGCCAGGAACATCAGCTCAAGTTGGAGACATGGCTGTCGCCATGGGTATTAGTCGAGTCTTGGTTGTGACAGATGCTGGCATAGTCCAGTTTGGCCTATTAGATAAAGCACTTCAGAGCTTGAAATCGCATAACATTGAATACAGCATTTATGCCGATGTGGTTGCCGATCCACCTGAATCAGTGGTCATGGATGCAGTCGCCAAAGCACGAGACTTTAAGTGTGATTGCGTCATTGGTTTTGGTGGTGGAAGCTCCATGGATGTTGCCAAATTACTGGCTGTATTAATCAATGGAAAACAATTATTGGCTGATCTTTATGGTGTAGATAAGGTCACTGGCGGTCGCTTACCACTAATACAGATACCCACCACAGCTGGAACCGGTTCTGAGGCAACCATGGTGTCTATTATTACCACCGGTGAAACGACCAAGGCGGGGGTGGTCAGTCGAACACTGTTGGCTGACAAAATCATTCTCGATGCGAGTTTGACTACAGGGCTACCGGCGCATGTGACAGCGGCGACAGGTATTGATGCCATGGTTCATGCCATTGAAGCCTACACATCAAAACGATTGAAAAATCCGCTATCAGATATGCTCGCACGGGAAGCGTTACGCTTATTAGCTGCGAACATCAGTACTGCCGTCAAACAGGGCGATAATTTAGAGGCGCGTGGTGCCATGCTGTTAGGAGCGATGCTTGCAGGGCAAGCGTTCGCTAACGCACCAGTAGCGGCTGTGCATGCGCTAGCCTATCCATTGGGCGGAAATTATCACATACCCCATGGTTTGAGTAACTCATTGGTCTTGCCCTATGTACTGCGATTTAATGCTCCAGCTGCGGCAGAATTATATGCTGAAATTGCTGGCCTCATTATGCCGGGTAAGCTATTGCCAGATGACCCTATCGCAGTTACTGAGATGCTAGCGGATCATTTTCTCGTCCTAGCCGCTGATCTGGGACTGCAAACAACACTGCGACAGATGGATATCGCTGAAAATGATCTTCCAAAGCTTGCCAGAGAATCAATGCTTCAACAGCGCCTGCTGATTAATAATCCACGAGAGGTTAATCTAAACGATTCACTAGCGATCTATCGTCAAGCGTACTAAAAAAAGGGAGCGAACTATGAGCGATAATCAAAGAACGGATTACAGTTACTTCACAGATATTACGACACGCTGGATGGATAATGATATTTACGGCCACGTTAATAATGTTGCCTACTACAGCTACTTTGACTCGGTGGCTAATAAATACTTGATTGAAGAGGGAGAACTGGACATTCACACCGCAGATATTATCGGCTTTGTGGTTGCGTCTAATTGTCAGTACAAGTCACCTATCGCGTATCCACAGCTTATTGAAGCGGGATTACGCGTTAATCGCCTTGGGAATAGTTCGGTGGAATACGGTATCGGTATTTTTCAAAAAGAGGCGGTTGATGCATCGGCTATGGGAACATTTACTCATGTGTTTGTAGATCGCTCTACCGACAAATCTTTCCCCATACCTAATCAGATTAGATCCGCCCTCGAGGCTATTTTGATCAAAGGATAATTACTTTCTAAAGGAGTTTAGCGTGGATTTTAAAGACAAAATAGTACTAGTTACTGGAGGAGCCAATGGCATTGGACGGGCGCTATGCGAACAGTTTGCAAATGCTGGGGCCAAGGTTGCCGTGGTGGACCTTGAGGGAGATGCAGCCATTGCCTTGGCTGCGCCACTCGGAGGTATTGGCTTAGCTGCAGACGTTGGCCTTGAAGCAGATATTCAATCTGTCGTGCTAGAGACTGAGTCCAGATTGGGCCCCATTGACATCTTTGTCTCTAATGCAGGTGTTTCCTTTAGTGATGGCCCTGGTTGGATGGCCGCTTCGGCGTCCAATGAAGCCTGGCAGACTAGCTGGAATGTCAATGTTATGGCGCATGTTTTCGCAGCTCGTGCGGTTGTGCCGGGTATGATAAAGCGCGGCGGTGGCTATTTGGTCAATGTTGCCTCTGGGGCATCGTTGCTTTGCCAAGTGGGTGATGCAGCCTATTCAACGACTAAAACAGCGGCTGTTGGGTTTGCAGAGTCACTGGCCATTACCCATGGCGATGACAATATTACCGTATCGGTAGTCTGCCCGTTGTATGTGAAAACGCGTATGACAGAGGGTGGTCGAGGTGTTAGTGGTAATGACGATGTTATGACTGCCGATACTGCGGCTGTAGCCATTTTGAAGGGTATGTCTGAGAAGCAATTTATGATTCTTCCTCACGCTGAACTTGCAGCCTATGCGCAGAGAAAAGGTGAAGATTATGATCGCTGGCTTAAGGGCATGCGTCGCATGCGCAGAGGTTTGATCGAACAGCACCCGGACTATGACTATGAGCGCTGAATAATTATGATATTTTGGATGTTATTTAACGGAATATGCCACAGGATTAGGCCGCTTGTGGCAGTGCTAGTTGTCCTGGCATTACCCGCTTCGGCGGTAGAATTTGATCAATATGATGATGATGTAGCGGCTCTTTTACGGGAATACAAAGGTCATTCTGACCAAAAGGGTTCTTACACTCCCTCAGTACTGTCTTTTAATGAAACCTCTGAAACAAACACATTGGTCGACTTTGAAAAGGGTTTTATTTTTGTTTCCGGCATCACGCCTGAAAGTCTTAAGCAATCCATCATCAATGTACTTTTAACTCAAATTGATCCCTCGGTGATTGATGCTAAAACAGCGCAAGATTTTGGATTGGTCAATCAGAACACTAATCGGCCATTTTTCTGGGGCCAGGTCCTAGACCATACCGGTAAGCCGATTGAGTCATCACGTTCCGCCGCAGAGTTTGCAGACCGACTGGTCCGTCGACGAGCATTTGAAGCGGGACGTTTTAGCGTGACTATTTCCATGGTAGAAACGCATAAAGATATTGCGGGTAGCAAATACGTTAAATACGCCAAAGTCGCAAGTCGCGAGCACAATGTGCCAGTTTCATTAATGATGGCTATTATGGAAACCGAGAGTTCGTTCAATCCACTGGCTCGCTCGAGATCAAATGCTCTCGGATTGATGCAGATTAAGGCGGATACCGCAGGACGAGATTACTTTTCATTGATCAAAGGGTATAAACATACGCCATCATCCTCTTTTCTCTACAGCCCCAAAAACAATATAGAGGTGGCGGCAGGTTATCTGAGTATTTTAGGTAATCGCTACTTAGTTGGTATACAAGACCCTAAAAAACTCGAGTACGCAATGATCTCTAGTTATAACGGTGGCGCGGGTAACCTGTGGCGAAGCCTCAACAAGAAAGGTAATAAAACGCAGGCAATTGCGCGCATCAATAAGATGTCCACCAAAGAGTTCTATTGGTTTTTGACTAACCGGCACATACGCGAAGAAACTAGAAATTACCTTAAAAAAGTTAATGGTAAAAAAACAAAGTACATAAACTTATAAATAATGTGGATTACCATGGTCAGACGAGGTCTCATTTACTATAGATGAAATCGTACAGCAGTTATTTCATAGCATCGACAGTGCTACCAAAGGGTTCAATGTTTCATGGTTAACGAAAAGATTAACACTGGACTTAAAGAAGGTCGATTGCAGCGCAAGATGTCACTCAGTGGTATTTATGTTGCTACATTTCGTCAGATCATTCTGCGCCATGGGCTCACCATGGCATTTATTAGCCTGCTTTGTCTGGTTGTAACAGGCGCTATTGATATAGTTATCTTGGGTTTTTCATCGTTAATCGCGGGTACATTTTTTTATCTTGTCGCAATGTTTTTGATACTCGTGTTCTTTATTGCATTTTTGGCATTTAGGGGCCAAAAGATTGGACCCACTCAGTATGCTTGGCTCGGCTATTTACTAATTATTTCTTTTTTAGAAGAATTGTCGTTTCGGCTAATACTACCGACTCTGTTGTTGGGTACTGTGGGAATGATTTCAGCAGTTCTGTTGAGTAATTTAGTCTTCGCAAGCATCCATTTTTTCACTCTGCGCTGGAAGTTTGTTAATTGCTTGGGTGCATTTTTAGGAGGCATAGGGTTAAGCCGCTTACTTGCCAACACTGAAGACATAGCGTTAGTTATCTTAGTGCACTGGTTCTTCACATTTTTAAATACGCCCACCGCACCAAAAGACGCTTTATGATCGATATATCCGGTATTAATTCAATCTCATGGCAAGCAGGCATATTATAGTGAATATTAAGCAGATTAAAGGCATTGGCGACATTGCCTATATAAAGCATGGTAACTGGTCAGTATGTATAGACTCCCATGGTGCTCATGTTTTAGGGCTATTTTTTAAAGAAAAAAATCTTTTGCATTATAATTTAGCCGATATGGAACACAGTGGAATTCCAATATGCATGCCGAATTTCGGACCGTTGATTAACGATATTTTTGAGCATCAAGGTGCCGATTTTGCGATCACACAACATGGCTTTTTTAGGGATTATGGATATCAGTTACTTAATAATAGCGCCACGAGTGCTAGCTATCAGTTAAATTCGAATCCAGAGACTCGGCAGAGATTTCCGTTTGATTTTTGTTTTATAGTGACTTTTTCTATCGATGATTCCGGCTTAACAGCTGCTCTCAGTTTAACTAATGAATCAGATAGTTCAATGCCCATAGCACCGGGAATTCATCCTTATTACGCAGTTACCGAAGGCGAGGATGTGGTCTTTGAGACACGTGCGCAAGCCGCAAATGACAATAACCAAGATTATGCGGATGTTCTGATAGAAGATAGCTTAGAAGTTCTTTTTGAGAGTAAATCTGGGTTGAGGCGTGTTCGTGTTATTGGCAAACCGGACTTACATTTAAAAGGGCATGGGTTGGATGAGACGCGATTAACCATTGGTTCTAATCCAGTCTTAACTATTACAGCAGACCTAACTAGTTTTAATCGGATGACGGTATGGCGTAAGGAAACAGACTCACCCTTCATTTGTCTTGAGCCTGCTTTTGTTAAAAACGGACTAAATGATCAACCCATTTCAATTCCTGCGGGTGAAACCTGGAGTACCGTGTTCCAAATAGGGCGCTAGTGGATACATAACTTTATCTGGTGCCGTCCTTGTCTCTATGCAGCCTCATTAAGCCTTCCTGGATCGTGCTGGCTACTAGACGTCCGTCTTGTGTGTAAAAAGCACCTCTGCTGAGTCCTCTAGACCGACTCGAGCGTAGGCTATCCATGTGGTACAACAGCCATTGGTCGGCTTTAAAATCATCGTGAAACCAAATACAGTGATCAAGAGAAGCCGGTTGTAGCTTTGGGTTCATTATGCTCACGGCATGTGGCATCAGAGCAGTACTCATTAAACTAAAGTCTGACGCATACGCGAGTATTGCATGGTGAAGACTCGAGTCGGCGTCCAGAGGTAGCGCTCCGGCAGCTTTTATCCAAATAAGTTGTTCAGCCTTTCTAGGGGAGGGGTCAATATAGTTAATCGGCTCCACAGAACGCATCTGTATTGGACGCAATGTTGGACGATTTTTTGATGAGCGCTTTTTCGCGGAGGGGTCCAGTTGCTCACGAATTTTATTCCACCGATGACTGTCATCTTCAAGCTCCTCTGGCCCCGGGCAGTCGGGCATGTCGGCCTGGTGGCTCAACCCTTCTTCTAACACTTGAAAGGATATTTCGGTATTGAATATCGCTTTGCCTCGCTGAGACCCTACCACACGGCGAGTAGTAAACGACCCGCCATCACGAATGTTATCAACCTCATAAAGAATAGGTACACTTGGGTCGCCCGGGCGCAAAAAATAAGCATGCTGTGAATGCACTGAACGTTCAGCATCGACAGTATCTTGCGCAGCTCGCATGGCCTGAGCAAAAACTTGCCCACCAAATACTCGACGGTTACTCGTCTCGGGGGTAATGCCACGGTAGATGTTAGTATCAATTTTCTCTAACTGTAGAATGTCTAACAGTTGTTGTAGAGCTTCACTCATCCGATAGTGTCCTTGCCGAGTTTGGTTTATTCATCCGCTACTTTAACAACTAATTTACCAAAATTCTTTCCACTAAACAGCCAACTAAAGTACTCAGGAGCCATTTCTAATCCTTCCGCTACAGTCTCTTGATACTTTATCTCGCCACTTGCGACCCATTCAGTGAGCGCGCTGTTGGCTTCGGCAAAGTCTGCATAGTGGTCAAACACCAAAAAGAACTTGTGTTCAGGAGGATTTTTTAATTCGCCAAAAATATGAAATGGTGTACGCTCTTTGGTGATATCCGTTGCGTTATAACTAGCAATATAGCCACAGATAGGTGCTCGAGCGCCAGAGTTGAACTGCTTAGCGACCGCTTCGGTTACCGCTCCACCAACTGATTCAAAATAGATATCAATACCATTCGGGCAAGCGGTTTTTAATGCACTACCAAAGTTATCCGACTTATAGTCAACACATTCATCAAAACCGAGCTCATCTTTAACATAGGCACATTTTTTTTCGCCACCGGCAATACCTACTACATATAAACCCAGTTTTTTACCAATTTGCCCGACCACCGAACCCACGGCACCTGAGGCTGCTGAGACCACCAATGTTTCGCCGGCCACTGGTTTACCTTCTCGTATCAAACCAAAGTACGCAGTACGGCCAGGCATCCCACACACACCAAGATAAGTCGAGAGGGGTACTTTGCCTGGATCCACCTTATAGGTCATTGGGTCTTTATGATGTGAGACAAAATATTCTTGCCAGCCCGCTCGACAACAAACATAGTCTCCAACGACATAATTATCAGATCTAGAATCAACGACGATGCCGGCAGTCTCAGCGACCATTACATCGCCAATAGCAACTGGATCTGCATAGGACTTGGCTGCGCTCATGCGACCGCGCATATAAGGATCTAGCGAAAGATACAGGGTTTTAATTAAAACCTCTCCATCCTTTAGCGGCGCAACACTCGACGTTTCTAGTCGAAAATCTTTGGCGGTTGGCTCGCCCACAGGACGGCTGGCTAAGACGATACTTTTGTTGGATAGTTCAGACATGCTTCGATCCTTCTCATTTATGTGAATATGCTAGATTGCTGATACTACTCGAAGTTTACGGGTCACTGTAATTAGTAGCCACCGCAATAGGGTTTAAACGGCTATTTTTGTGGGCGGCCAGTCACCGAAGTGCTTGAAAATCACAATAACATACTGTAAGTTCAATTTCTTTAAAAACGTGGTTGTGTGCTACTTCCAAGCAGTCCAGACCATCCCAAGAATACTGAATCTAGTAGGAGTTCAATGTGAGTGATTTACAAGTTTTTAGGCAAGAATCTCGAGACTGGTTAGAAGAGAACTGCCCTCAGAGTATGCGTTCGCCCGTGATAGCTGGAGAGGGAGCCTGTTGGGGCGGTCGTAATTGGACCTTTGAAAGCGAAGACCAGAAACTGTGGATGGATCGCATGGGTGCAAAAGGGTGGACAGCCCCCGATTGGCCGACTGAGTATGGCGGTGGTGGGCTTGATAAAGCTGAACACAAAATTTTGAAGGAAGAAATGGGTCGCATAAGAGCGCGTTCACCACTAGACAGTTTTGGTATCTGGATGATTGGTCCAGCACTTTTAAAATTTGGCTCTGAAGCACTTAAGCAACAGCATTTACCTGCGATTATTCGCGGTGAGATTCGATGGTGTCAGGGATATAGTGAACCAAACGCCGGTTCAGACTTGGCAGGATTGCAAAGTAAAGCAGTGGATATGGGTGATCACTTTATTGCCAATGGTCAAAAGGTGTGGACTTCCTATGGTGACAAAGCAGACTGGATGTTTTGCCTGCTGCGCACCGATCCAGATGCGAAAAAACAAATGGGTATTAGCTTGGTGCTATTTGATATGGAAACACCTGGAGTAACCCCAAAGCCTATTAAGCTTATCTCTGGAAGCTCGCCTTTTTGCGAGACTTTCCTTGATGACGTTCGTGTTGAAAAAGATCAAGTGGTGGGTGATGTCAATCAAGGTTGGACTATTGCGAAATATTTACTAACCCACGAACGTGAGATGATTGGCGGTATGGGTCTAAGCGGTTCTGGATCGAAAACGCTCGGCGCTATTGCTGCGCAGACCATGGGCACCACAGAAGGTCGTTTAAATGACCTTTTCATGCGTACCGATGTCGCTAGATGGGAGATAGATGCTGCGGCGTTTGCTTTTACTGCTGAACGAGTAACTGACGAGGCTAAGGCGGGCCAAGGCATTGGAGCTACTTCAGCCATGCTTAAATATTATGGTACCGAACTCAACAAACGTCGTTTTGAAACCTTGTTGAAAATTGGTGGCAGCGATGATTTGGTGTGGGAAGGCGATGTCTCTAATGACGGCTGGACGGCAAAAACGTTATTGCGAACAAAAGGCAATTCAATTGAAGGTGGAACCTCAGAAGTTCAACTGAACATTATCGCCAAAAATATTCTTGGCTTGGGTTAACAGACTTTAGAGGTAATTATCATGGCACTTGTATTAAACGAAGAACAAGAAATGCTCAAAGAGTCAGCGCAAGGCTTTTTGGCTGAGCATGCTCCAGTTTCAGAGCTGCGTGCGCAGCGCGACGCTGGCAGCGACAAAGGTTATTCAGACACGCTATGGAGTCAAATGGCCAACATGGGTTGGGCCGCAATCTTGGTGCCTGAAGAATATGGTGGTTTGGCGTTCGGCCATGTTGGTATGGCGCAAATTGTGGAACAAAGTGGTCGTACGTTAACAGCGTCTCCATTGTTATCAACCGCAATTCTTGGCGTTACCGCAATCAATGTGGCTGGTAGCGAAGTACAGAAGAGCGAGCTGCTTGAGGCAATTGCCGGTGGTGAGTTAACTATGGCACTTGCGGTTGATGAAACAATCCATCATGACCCAGTTCAGACTGCAATGTCAGCTGTATCAAAAGACGGTGGCTATGTTCTAAATGGTGAGAAACGGTTTGTCGTTGATGGCAGCACCGCAGATAAATTAATTGTTGCAACTCGTACTTCCGGTAGTCCAGGTGACATGAAAGGTATTAGCCTGTTTTTGGTAGATCGAACGTCAGATGGCGTCAACGTACAAAGAACTCAGATGCTAGATGGCCGCAATGCTGCCATTATCACCTTCACCAATGTTGAAGTGTCAATAGATGCATTACTTGGAGAGCAGGACAAAGGCTTTGCTGCACTGTCAGCAACCTTAGATGCAGGCAACGCTCACATTGCTGCAGAACTACTTGGCATCGCGCAAGAAAGTTTTGATCGTACTCTTCACTACATGAAAGAGCGTAAGCAATTTGGGGCTCTCATTGGTTCCTTTCAGGCATTACAACATCGAGCTGCCCACTGGTGGAGCGAAATTGAGATGTGCAAATCAGTAGTTTTAAAGGTTATGCAGTCGCTTGATGAGGGTGATGTAAAGAGCTCTGCACTTGCCAGCATTGCTAAGGCTAAACTGTGCGAAGTAGCAGAATTATCTACCAATGAAGCTATTCAGATCCATGGTGGTATCGGAATGACTGATGAATATGAAATTGGATTTTTTATTAAACGTGCTAGACCCGCCCAGATGCTCTTGGGTGGTTATAACTATCATGCAAATCGCTTCGCACTGATCAGCGGATACTAAAAGGAAAAAAGGGGGGTTATCGATAAGGTAACCTTTTTTGGTTTACACTACCGGCAGTTTCGGATTACTAAAATTATAAGGAAAAGAAAATGGATTTAGGTATTAGCGACAAGGTTAAACCAATACTCGAAGAAGTAAAAAACTTTATCGACATTGAAATTATTCCACTTGAAATGGAATATCACCAAGAAATTGCCAAAGGTGATCGTTGGACATTTACCGACCGTCAGACTGAAATTCTTGAAACCCTCAAGAGTAAGGCTAAAGCCAAAAACCTTTGGAATTTTTTCCTGACGCATTGGGAAGGTGGCTATGGCCTCAACACTGTTGAATATGCCTACATAGCGGAACAGACTGGACGTTCATTTTTAGCCCCGGAAGTCTTTAACTGCGCTGCGCCAGACACCGGCAATATGGAGGTTTTAGCGCGCTACTGTACTGAAGAGCAAAAAGAGAAATGGCTTACACCTTTACTTAATGGGGAAATTCGTTCTGCCTATGCGATGACCGAGCCATCAGTAGCCTCCTCTGACGCCACTAATATTGCCATGAGCTGTGTCGCTGACGGCGACGAGTGGGTTCTTAATGGTGAAAAAATATGGATTTCAGGCGCTGGTGACCCGCGTTGCAAGATTCTTATTGTTATGTGCAATACCAACCCAGGTGGCCCACGCCATGCTCAGCATTCTCAAGTATTGGTTCCCTTTGAGACTCCTGGCGTTAAAAATCTCCGACCAATGACCGTGATGAATGTTGATGATGCACCTCATGGCCACATGCATATGCGCTTCACTGACGTACGTGTCCCCAAAGAGAACATGATCTTAGGCATGGGTCGTGGTTTTGAGGTTGCCCAAGGGCGTCTCGGGCCGGGTCGAATACATCATTGCATGCGTTCCATTGGGCTTGCTGAAGCGGCGCTTAAATTACTCTGTGAACGCGCAGTGAGTCGCGAAGCCTTTGGTCGTCCGCTGGCTAAACTTGGCGGTAACGTAGATATTATTGCCGATGCCCGCATTAATATCGAAATGACGCGATTGTTATGTCTAAAGGCGGCATGGCTTATGGACAACATGGGTACCGACGCCGCTCAGCCGTTTATCTCTATGATCAAAGTGGCTGCGCCAAACATGGCACTCAAAATTATTGATGAAGCTATGCAGATGCATGGCGGTATAGGCATCTCTGATGACACACCATTAGCCGGTTGGTATGGCGCCCAGCGTACACTTCGCTTTGCTGATGGCCCTGATGCTGTGCATCGTATGGTAATTGGTCGACGTGAGCTGCGTGAATACAATAACTAAATTTCTAGGATGAGATTATGAGAGCACTAATATGTAGTGAGTTCGGATCAACTAAAGACTTGAGCCTTAAGACACGCGATGATCTTGAGCCGGGAGCCGGGGAGGTATTGATTGAGGTCAAAGCTGCGGGGGTCAACTTCCCTGATATTTTGACGGTGGAGGGTAAATATCAATTTAAGCCACCGCTACCATTTATTCCGGGTACAGAAGTATCTGGTGTTGTCACCAAGCTCGGTGAGGGCGTCAAGACTCGTAAAGTAGGCGATGAAGTGGTGGGTATGGTACAAATTGGTGGCTTTGCTAGCCAGGCGGTTACCTCTGAATATACGACGTTTCCAAAAGGCGACAGCATGTCCTTTGAGCAAGCCGCCGGTTTTGCGGTGACTTATGGTACGTCTTACTATGCACTTAAACAAAAGGCACAACTTAAGCCTGGTGAAACTGTCCTGGTACTGGGAGCGGCCGGTGGTGTGGGTATTGCTACTATTCAAATCGCAAAAGCAATGGGCGCCACAGTAATTGCTGCGGCTAGTACTGAAGAAAAACTCGACTTCGCCTGTGAAGCAGGAGCTGACTTGCGTATTAATTATGCGACTGAAAACCTTAAAGAAAAGGTTAAAGAGCTTACCAAAGGCAAGGGCGCAGACGTTATTTATGACCCTGTTGGCGGCGATTTTTCTGAGCAGGCATTCCGTGCTATTGCATGGGATGGCCGGTTCTTGGTGATTGGTTTTGCCTCTGGCCCGATTCCCAAAATGCCACTCAATTTGGCGCTACTAAAAGGTGCATCAATGGTCGGTGTTTTTTGGGGAGCATGGTCTGCCCGCGATCCATTATCGTCGCAACAAAATTTTAGAGAGCTAGTTGAGATGATTGATGGCGGCCAATTTACGCCACTGGTGACTGAAGTTTATTCTCTTGATGATCATAGCTCTGCGTTTGGTTCCATTGCGGAGCGCCGAGCAAAGGGTAAAGTCATTCTGTCTATGGACTAGTGTTCATACTCAAGGTTGACTATAAAAAGCCCGCGAAAGCGGGTTTTTTTGTGCGCTCAGTTGAGTTTTTGATGTTATTGCGGTTGCATCTATTATGTTTTATCTCTATCTTTTAATTTACATCTAAAGGCTCAGGCCAAGGACGCTGCGAATGATTTACTCAACTACAGAAACAATTCCCGGAAGAGACATTATACAGAGCATGGGTGTTGTCACCGGCAACGTCGTGCAGGCAAAGCATATTGGCCGCGACATCATGGCGGGCTTAAAAAGCATTGTCGGTGGTGAAATACGCGGTTATACCGAAATGCTCAATGAGGCCCGCGATATAGCAATTACTAGGTTGGTTGAAAGCGCCCAACAGAAGGGCGCTGATGCCGTCGTAGGCATACGCTTCACCACTAGCGCGATCATGGATGGCTCTTGTGAAATTCTAGCATTTGGCACCGCGGTTAAGCTTAAATAGTGTTACCTGTGGTCTCCTAGGTTAAACGAATTCAATTATCTGAGATTGCCACTAGTATCCAAGCACCGGAGCAAGCCAAGTTTCGTTTTCATCGATACTTTCTTCTCTTGCCTTGGCATACTCCTCAATTTGATCCTTATCAACTCGTCCCAACGTGAAGTAGTGCGCTTGAGGGTGACCAAAATAAAATCCGCTGACGCTCGCTGATGGCCACATTGCCAAAGACTCTGTTAGCGATACACCAATGGTTTTGTCGGCGTTTAATAATTGCCAAATGACCAACTTAAGACGATGATCCGGACAGGAAGGGTAACCAGGAGCAGGC
>Ga0115005_10000370_pt1 | contig 34561 bp, 28 predicted proteins | sample ArcOceMetagenome_FD_87163 | JGI IMG/M metagenome (GOLD analysis project Ga0115005, IMG submission 87163) | Marine eukaryotic phytoplankton communities from Arctic Ocean - Arctic Ocean - Greenland ARC118M Metagenome | ecosystem: Environmental > Aquatic > Marine > Oceanic | place: Arctic Ocean... | reverse complement strand
CGCTTCTGCCATTGAAAGGGGCTTGGATTCGTCTTCCTTCCTTTGCTGAAGGACTTGATTGACTTGCTGAGTGATAAGAGGTTTTAATGAATGTGAAATTTGAGCTGCTAGCTCCTGACCTGTCAGGTCAATCATGATTACTTTTTTGTCCATTTTAATTTGTTTTTGGACGAAAAAGGCCAACCGAACAATGAAATTATATTGCTCTGTAAGAAAAGATTCCTTACATTTGAAAAGTAAACGGACGCAAATTCATTTACAATTCTAAGGCTAATTGACACTACAATGTCGGTTAGCTTTTTTCTATTTTAAATAAGGTCTCTCCCTATCTTTTGATTCACTATTTTAAAGCGTTGTTATACAAAGGTTCAAAATAGTTGTTAGAAATGAAAGCCATAATTGTTCACAATTGGGTTTAGTTTTTAACAAAAAAGGTTGATTACAATCCATTGATTTATAGGTATTTATCTCTAATTTTGCTATTGTTTATTTTTAATACATTCATTTTTAGTGTTTTAACTTTTCTATTTTTTGGCTAAATTTGACTAAAATAGCTTTTTCAAAACGTCAGCTAACCTCTTTTTCACAATTCTTTAGCTCTATTAATTTTCTTTCTTCCTTCTTGGTCAAGTGATTTAATGTAGCTCTCAGTGGTTTTTATGTTAGTATGACCCATTGACTCCGAAATATCTTTAATATTGACTCCTTCTTTAACCATCTTAGTAGCGTAAGAATGACGTGCCCATTGATAAGATAGGTCAGGGGACAGGTCTAATTCCTTAGCAAGGTTCTTTAATTGCTTTGCTACTCTTCTAAGTGTTGCTTTTGTTTTAGTATAAATTTCTTGGTCATCATCGTCATCATTAAGGACATTAAACAAATATTTACCAGAACCTTTGTGTCGACTAATTATATTCAGCTGATGTTCGTTGTGTTCTGCGTACATCTTGACTTCCTTTTTAGCCGTATTTCTTGACTTAGCCCTAGTAAATGTTTCTTGGCCTTTTTCTAAAAGCAGTATATCCTTTAGATTTAATCCATTACTATAATAAGAGAACATAAAGTAGTCTCTTGCTGTTTGAAGATAGTAGTTATCAGATTCAAAATCTTGTATTTTTTTTAATGACTCATCTGATAGACCTATATTTCTGGATGCTGAACCCTCAGGGATTTGATACTTGCCTTTACCAAAAGGATATTTAATTATTAGTCTATCGTCTTGCTCTTTAGCTATGTTATATATTGCTTTTAAATTTCTAAGGTCAAGTGAAACAGTTGAAACACTAGCAGACTTACTTCTGGCTCTATAATAGCTATCTAGCCAATTAACATCAATATGATAAAATGTCAATTCCAATCCACTCATGTATTTACAAATCATATTTTTGGTGGACTTGTATTGTGACGCTGAACCATATCGACCGCTTGCAGCGAGTTCTTTTATCTTGGAGTCAAACCCAGCATATACATCTACATTAAAAGCACGTTTGTTAACGTTATTAGTCGTGAACGCCTCTTTAACGTCTTTAAAGCTAAAAACTTCCGGTCTCTCAATAATCTCATTTAGTATATCCTCCTTTACTTTAAGAATCGTCCTAATATCTAAACGATGACCATAAACTGTAGTTTCGATTTGATGTCCTGAGTTATTTGTTTTGAATCTATTTGTCCATGCGCTAGAAAAATCTTCTTCAGTACATCTTAATTCAATAAAATCTCCTTGGGGTAATCTTACTTTAGGAATTGAAAAGTCATAATTCCTTTGACTAGGGTCGTCACAATTTAAATTAACTTTAATAGGAAAAATTGTCTTTTTAATGACATTCCCATCACTGTCTTTTTTTAACCGCCTGTCTAATCTGAAATTGAAATGAAAGTTCATGACGTAAATCTTTGTTACGTTCAAAATTACGTAATTACGTCTTATAAGTGTCTAATAATGTGCAACAAATATTCAGGTCAATCCCGTAATGCAAGTAAACAGTGGGATATGTAGTGATAAAAATTTAAGAGTGATTGTGAGTGTTTAAAGGGGCTTTTGATTAACAGTCAGATGCTCTAACCAACTGAGCTAAGGAGGAATGTTTCATTCAGTTGGCAAATATATATTAATTTAAAAATATTCCCAAGCTGAATGAATATTTTTTTATGAATTAATTGCTTCTACTTCTTTATCTACTTCACTCTTAACAAATTCGCCTTCTTCTTCATTCCATTCAAAGTCACTCGTTACTTTTAGAGTCTTCGGATTGTAAGAAATTTCAAGGTATTTAAGGCGATCAATACCTTCTACTTTGACCTGAACAATAAAGGTGTGCATGTGGTGAATATCGTAAGGACTTAAAAAAGTTTCGTAAGAATCCCAGATTACATTTCGTGTAAACTCTACGTTGAGGTATTTTTCTTCAACAAAGAATCGGATCTTTTTATTGATTTCACGATTATTGATTGGCTTAATTTCTCCATCAGGGTTAATTTCGAAACCGCTGTGTTCTGCAATAAAGTCTTCTATAGTTACTTTAGTTTCTTGTGCTGAAGTTTGTGAAAACTGAACGGCAAAAAAACTAATTATTACTAAGGATATTAACTTTTTCATGAGTGTGTATTTTAAATATAGGATCAAATATAAAAAGAAGTTTCGCTTTTAAGGATAATTTTCATAGAAAACCCGTCAAACATCGTCTGATTCGGGTTATCCTGTGATTGCCCGATAAACATCATTACCATTAGCAAATAACAAAAGTGCTAATAATAAGAAGAACCCAAACATTTGAGCGTATTCCATAAACCGATCGTTTGGCTTTCTACCGCTGATCATTTCATAAAGTAAGAACATCACATGCCCACCATCTAAAGCTGGGATAGGGAGGATGTTCATAAAGGCTAAAATGATTGAAAGAAGGGCTGTGCTAGACCAAAAGCCTAACCAGTCCCATTGAGCAGGGAAAAGACTTCCGATCGCTGCAAAACCCCCTACTTGGCTCGCGCCTTTTTTGGTAAATACGTATTTGAATTGAGCGGCGTAATCGTGTAACGTCCAATATCCATAGGTGAAACCTGCAGATATACTTTCTGATAAATTTAAATCAACATGCGTATACTCAATTGAATTAGGATAAATTCCAATGGTTCCGTCTTCACGAGGCAAAACGGTTTTTGTGATGATTTGATCATTACCTCTTTTCAATTCAATATGAAGTGTATCGTATTGTTCTTTCTTTATGTGATCTACTAAAAATGAATAGTTGTTTATAGCAACTCCATTGGTACTCAAAATAAGATCACCTGTTTCTAACCCACTTGTTGCAGCAGGACTGTTGGGTTGAACTTCTATTACAGCAGGGAAGAGTATGCCTACGGGCCTTAGATCTCCGCTTTCGAACATTTGCGATCCGAAATCTTCTGGAATCTGAAGGGTTTCTTTTACGCCACTAGGATGCTGAACTTCAACTTCGCTTACCGATCTTAAAAATAAGTACTTATTCAGGTTATAAACGTTATCGAGTACTTCTCCGTCAACTTTTAAGATACGATCTCCATCTTGAAAACCAACAGATTCAGCCAATACAGTAACGTCCATTCCGTTGGGAACAGCTTCTGAAGTAAGGGTGTCTTTTCCCCAAACTAAGTGAATCATCATATAGATAAAGAAACCTAAAATCAGATTTACAATAACACCACCCAACATAATAATGAGTCGTTGCCAAGCCGGTTTTGACCGAAATTCCCATGGCTCGGGCGGAAGATTCATTTGCTCCGTATCCATACTTTCGTCGATCATTCCCGAAATCTTAACATAGCCCCCCAAAGGAAGCCATCCAATTCCGTATTCTGTTCCACCGATTTTCTTTTTGAACAATGCAAACTTGACATCAAAAAACAGATAGAATTTCTCTACACGTGTTTTGAATAATTTAGCGGGGATAAAATGTCCTAATTCGTGGAGGACAACCAACAGCGATAAGCTGAGGAGTAATTGAATTCCTTTTATGATAATTGGGCTCATGAGCGATTTTAAAAGTAAGTATCAAAAATACTAATTTCCGTGAGCTAACCCGCCATCCAAAAGGATTTTAATTTCTTTTAACATAAAAAAAGACAGTACCTTTGTTTCGAATTTGAACTATGAAAGCATTTTTTAAAACCTATAAAACTTTTTTAATCGTGTTCGGGCTGATCTCCATTTGCATTTTGATCTTATTTTATGATGCTCTTAAACCTGTTCGTATACTTACAATATACCAGCCGGCTCAACTCAGTTTCGAATTAGTAGACAGCACATTGCAACACATCAAAAAAAGCCATCGCGTTTCTGACTTCAGCTTGACCAATCAAAACGGAAAAACAATAACTCAAAAAGACTATCAAGATAAGATTGCTGTAGTCGATTTCTTCTTTACAACTTGCCCTTCCATATGCCCAATCATGACGGATAACATGGTTGAACTTCAAGTAAAAATAAAAGAACAAGCTCAAATTAAATTGCTTTCTTTTAGTGTAACCCCGCAAATTGACTCGGTCGTGCAACTCAAAAAATATGCTCTAGAAAAAGGAGTGTTGGATGCACGTTGGAATTTACTTACCGGTGATAAAAAAGAAATTTATACGCTAGCTCGGAAGTCTTATTTTGTTGTAAAAGACGATGGTGATGGCGGCCCTTTTGATATGATTCATACCGAAAACTTTGTTCTAGTAGATCCAGATCGCCGAATCCGAGGATATTATGACGGAACAGATAAGGAATCAATGGAAACCCTTTGGGACGATATTCAAGTACTTCAAAAAGAGTATCCGATCGACTCAAATTAACTGGTCCTCTTTTTGGCTTCCCGTTCTTTTTTTAAGTACTTTTGCTTCTTTAAAATCATTCTAAATAATGATCACTTTAGATCTCATCGAAAAAAATCAACGTGGACGAATTGTATCAATCGACACCGATTTGTTGCCGCTCAAATTGATTGAAATGGGGTGTTTGCCTGGAAATGAAGTGCATTTAGAACAACACGCTCCGCTCAAAGATCCGATGTACCTTGTGATTGATGGCTGCCATTTGGCAATTCGAACAGAAACGGCTAAAAACATAACCATAGAATTGATCTAGATGAGCAAGACCATTAATGTAGCATTGATCGGAAATCCCAATACAGGGAAGACTTCTGTCTTTAATGCCATTACCGGTCTCAACCAAAAAGTGGGTAACTATCCTGGGATTACAGTTGAAAAAAAACAGGGCGTTTGCCGTCTAAACCATACCACTAAAGCACACATTATCGATCTGCCTGGGACGTATAGCCTCAATGCTTCTTCGATGGATGAAAGTGTGGTTATCGAATTGTTACTCAATAAAAACGACAAAGACTATCCGGATGTAGCGGTTGTCATTTCGGATATAGAAAACCTCAAAAGAAACTTACTTCTTTTTACCCAAATAAAAGATCTTGAGATCCCGACCCTTTTAGTGATCAATATGTCGGATCGTATGACGAGTAAAGGAATTTCATTAAACATTCCCCTGCTCGAAGAAAAACTAAAAACTAAAATTGCGCTCATCAGTACCCGAGAAAATAAAGGAATTGATTATCTCAAAACCTGCTTGCTCGATTATAGATCGCTATCGAAAGAAAACTGTACAGACATTCGTCTCATAGACGAAGCTTATTTCGGAAACCTTGAAAAAGTATTTCCCGATCAATCGCTTTACAAGTTATGGCTGGTAATTACTCAAGATGTAAACTTTGCTAAAGTAGAGCGTAAAAAAGTTGAAGATGCAACCGACTATAAAACACAGTCAGATTCTCATCTGAAACGCCTACAACAAAAAGAAACCATTAAGCGGTACCAGTATATCAATCAATCACTAAAAGAAACCTATGCGGTAGACCAGTCCAAGGCAACGGATTATCGTTCCAAGTTGGATCGGGTTCTTATTCACCGTTTTTGGGGCTACATTATTTTCTTCATGATCTTGTTGACCATCTTTCAAGTCATTTTCGATTGGAGTAGTATCCCGATGGATTTTATCGATGAAAGTTTTACCAACCTAAGCGAGTATACCAAACGGACATTACCTCCTGGTCTTTTTACAAATTTACTGGCCGAAGGGATTATTTCAGGACTTGGCGGAATTGTTATTTTCATTCCTCAAATAGCCTTTCTGTTTCTTTTTATAGCCGTGCTAGAAGAAACAGGGTATATGAGTCGAGTGGTTTTTTTAATGGATCGCGGATTGCGAAAATATGGCCTGAGTGGAAAAAGTGTGATTCCATTAATTTCAGGAACCGCATGTGCAATTCCAGCTGTTATGGCAACTCGAAATATAGAAAACTGGAAAGAGCGTCTCATTACGATTCTAGTAACACCTTTTACTACCTGTTCAGCCCGTTTGCCGGTCTACCTAATTCTAATTTCTTTGGTAATCCCAGAAGGTACATTCTTGGGAATGGGTTATCAAGGACTTACCCTTATGGGTCTTTATTTACTCGGCTTTGTGATGGCTCTATTGTCGGCAGCCTTGCTGAATAAGATTTTAAAAATTCAATCCAAAACGTATTTTGTAATTGAAATGCCCAACTATAAACTACCGCTGATAAAGAATGTTGCGATTACCGTTTTTGAAAAAACAAAGTCGTTTGTAGTTGAAGCTGGACGGGTTATCCTAGCTATTTCGATACTCTTGTGGCTTATGGCTTCCTTTGGCCCTGGAGAAAATTTTAATGAGGCAGAAGCAATAGTAAAGAGTCAACCAAAAAGTCAATTGCTGTCTCCCGAAGAATTAGAAAATGAAATCGCTTCCTATAAATTAGAACATTCCTTCATTGGGATTTTAGGAAAATCCATAGAGCCTGCCATTGCACCTCTTGGTTTTGATTGGAAAATCGGAATTGCATTGATTAGTTCTTTTGCAGCACGGGAGGTTTTTGTAGGAACATTAGCAACAATATACAGTGTCGGAAACAATCAAGAAGAAACTATTAAAAACAGAATGAAGGCCGAGCGAAAACCCAACGGTGAACTTCTATTTGATTTACCCACGGGAGTTTCATTGATGCTCTTTTATGCCTTTGCATTGCAGTGTATGAGTACCCTTGCGATTGTCAAAAAAGAAACCAACGGTTGGAAGTGGCCCATGATACAATTGTTTAGTATGACTCTAATTGCCTATCTTTCAGCTCTAATCGTTTATCAAATTTTAGCCTAATGGAAATCCTTCAACTTGTATTGGTAGTTGCAGCCGGATTTTTATCCGTACGATTCCTTTATAAAAAATACATTGTTCCTAAAACTACGAAAGGTTGTGGAACAGATTGTGGGTGTAGTTAAATTACCCCCGCATCAAACTTTCTATTTCTTCAACTTCGATAGGAATATTTCCCATTAAATTAATTGGACTTCCTTGCGCCTGAACAACAACATCATCTTCCAAGCGAACTCCAAAACCTTCTGCGGGAATATAAATTCCAGGTTCAACGGTAAAGACCATATTGGCTTCCATAGGCAAATGAAGTAATCCGTAATCATGGGTATCCAATCCAATGTGATGCGAAGTTCCATGCATAAAATACTTTTTGTATGCTGGCCATTCTGGATCTTGATTTTGCACATCAGCCTTGTCTAGGAGACCGAGTCCTAGAAGTTCAGAAGTCATTAATTCGCCTACTTCTTTGTGATACTCTTTCCAGATCGTTCCAGGAACTAAAAGCTTGGTTGCTTCATTTTTCACTCGAAGAACTGCGTTGTAAACTGCCTTTTGTCTTTCTGTGAACGCTCCAGAAACAGGAATGGTTCGGGTGAGGTCACTTTTATAATTTCCGTATTCGGCTGCAACATCAAGCAAGATTAATTCTCCGGCCTTACATTGGGCTTTGTTTTCGGTATAGTGAAGTATATTGGCACTGTTTCCAGATGCAATAATAGGAGTGTAAGCAAAACCTTTGGATCGGTTACGTAAAAATTCATGGCACAATTCAGCTTCAATTTCATATTCCCAAACTCCGGGTTTTACAAAGTCGAGAAGGCGACGAAACCCTTTTTCGGTAATGTTACAAGCGGTTTGAATTTGATCTTTTTCTTCTGCAGTTTTTACTGCGCGTAGTTTTTGTAAAATGGGATTGCTTTTGGCTACTCCATGGGCAGGATAGCATTCTTTACATTTCTTAATGAACCGATCTTCTCGAGTTTGTGTTTCTACAGCCTGTCGATAATGCTCGTTGGTGTTGAAATAAAAAGTATCGTTAAACGCACTCAATTGATCAAGGATGCGATCGAAATCTTGAAGCCAAAAAATAGTTTCAATCCCCGAACGCTCAGTTGCTTGGCTTTTAGAAAGTTTTGCGCCTTCCCAAACCGCTATATGGTCGTTAGTTTCGCGAACAAAAAGAATCTCTCGCATCGTAGGATCTACAGCATCTGGGAAAAGAAGTAAAATGCTTTCTTCCTGATCAACTCCTGTAAGATAAAAAATGTCGCGTTGTTGTTCGAAGGGTAAAACAGAATCTGCGCTAACAGGATAGGTATCATTCGAATTAAAAACAGCAATACTGTTGGGCTTCATAGCCTGCATAAATGCATTTCTTGTATTTGAGTAAAAGCTTGAAGGGAGTGGTTGGTAGCGCATAATGTTGGTTATTTTGAGTAAATATAGGAATTTGACTAAGAATGCCTTTAATCGGATTCTTTTTCTTCAACAGTATTTTTTTGTACTTTCAACAACCAAGAAACAATAGAATCAACTGTTATGAAATTAGTCCATTCCTTTTTATTGCTTTGCACTGCAATTACTTTAAGTGCCCAGACCAACGACACACAAAATTCAATTGTCAAGAACATACCTTTTGAGAATATTGGACCTAAGGTAATGAGTGGGAGAATTGTCGCATTAGAAGTAAATCCAGCAGATCCAACCGAGTTTTACGCAGCCTACGCCTCGGGCGGAATTTGGCATACAAAAGACAATGGAATCAGTTTCACATCGATTACCGACAATGCTCCAACACAGAACATAGGCGAAATCGCCATGCATTGGCTTACGAAAACCCTGTGGGTTGGGACTGGAGAAAATAATGCTTCTCGTTCCTCCTATGCAGGAATTGGCATGCTCAAGACTACCGACAATGGTGAAAGCTGGGAAGTAAAAGGATTAGAAGACAGTCATCATATCGGAAAAATATTGATTAACCCAAACAATCCAGAAGAAGTGGTTGTAGGCGTAACAGGACATTTATATACCCCCAATGCTGAGCGTGGGATTTATCGTTCTGAAGATGGAGGAGATTCATGGGAACAGGTTTTATTTGTGAACGAAACTTCGGGAATCATCGACATGAGCATTGTCCCAAATAACTTTAATATTCAATATGCAGCAGCATGGGAGAAAGACAGAAAAGCATGGAATTTTTCTGGGAACGGATCGAACTCAGGAATTTATAAAAGCACCGATGCTGGAAAAACGTGGAAGTTAATTTCTACTGACAAAAGCGGCTTTCCAACAGGAACAGGTGTTGGTCGTATTGGCCTTGCGGTTTATGATGAAAACACAGTTTATGCAATCCATGATTCTCAATTCAGACGTCCAGACGACGCTCCAAAGAAAACAAATGGGTTGACCAAAAACGATTTTAAAAGCATGAGCAAAGAAGCCTTTTTGGCGCTTGAAGACAAGACCTTAAATGCATTTCTAAAAGAAAATAATTTTCAAGAAAAATACCGTTCTGCAAATCTAAAAAACAGTGTGCGTAACGGTCTCGTAATGCCCAAAGATTTGGCAATTTACTTAGAAGATGCCAATGCCTTATTGTTCGATACTCCGGTAGTTGGCGCTGAGGTTTTTAAGAGTACAGACGGAGGAACAACGTGGGCGAAAACTCATGTAGATTTTATTGATGACTTGTACTACAGTTACGGCTACTATTTTGGTCATATTCATGTAGCTCCAAAAAATGCAGATAAAATATATATTTATGGCGTTCCACTTTTAACATCAGACGATGGAGGTGCAAGCTTCACATCAATAGGGAAATCTAATGTCCATTCAGACCATCATGCTTTATGGATAAACCCGAACAAGCCAGGTCATTTAATTAATGGAAATGACGGTGGAGTCAATATTACCTATGATGATGGTGCGCATTGGATGAAAAACAACTCTACGGCGGTTGGACAGTTTTATGCGATTAATATTGACCATGAAAAGCCCTATAATGTTTACGGCGGATTACAAGACAACGGAGTTTGGAAAGGCGCACATAACGCTCGAGACGATGAGCGCTGGCAAGCTACGGGACACAATCCATGGACTTCCATTATGGGAGGCGATGGAATGCAAGTTCAAATTGACAACAGAAACAGCGACATTGTTTACACTGGATATCAATTTGGAAATTACTTCCGCATAGACTTAGAAACAAAGAAAAGAACCTACATACAACCTAAGCATGAACTAGGCGAGGCACCATATCGCTTCAATTGGCAAACACCAATTTTACTGTCCTCTCATAACCAAGACATTCTGTATTTAGGAGGAAATAAACTGCATAGATCGTTAAACCAAGGGGACGATTGGGCAGCAATTTCTGGCGATCTAACACAAGGTGGTAAGAAAGGAAACGTTGCTTTCGGAACACTAACCACGATTGCAGAATCACCAGCTCAGTTTGGTTTTTTATACACAGGTAGTGACGACGGTTATGTATATCGATCAGAAAATGGCGGAGGAAGCTGGGATCGTATTTCCGATGACTTACCTCAGAATTTATGGGTCAGTAGAGTCATTGCTTCTGAACATCAAAAAGAGCGAGTATATGTCACTTTAAATGGCTACAGAAACGATGATTTCGCAGCCTATGTATATGTTAGCGAAGACAAAGGAATCAGCTGGAAATCTATAAATAAAAACTTGCCCAATAGCCCAGTTAATGTAATCAGAGAAGATCCTAATAACGGTCAAATTTTATACCTCGGGAACGACCAAGGCGTTTATGTATCGTTTGATCAAGGTCAAAAATGGCTCCCTTTTAATAAAGGATTAACCACAGCAGCAGTGCACGATTTGGTAGTTCAGCCTGAAGCAAATCATCTTTTGGTTGGAACCCATGGGCGATCGATTTACAAGGCAGATTTAGCCCCTTTTCAAAAGTTAAATAATGCTTTTTTGAAACAAGAATTAGCCCTACTAGATCCTGAGAACGTAAAACATTCTAAACGTTGGGGATCGAGCTATTCTTCTTGGAGAAAGGTGTTTGAACCAGAAACTACTTTTACTGCCTTCGCAAAAACTGCAGGTGCTTATGAAATGCAAGTAAAAGATGTAAAAGGTGCTGTTTTATTTTCACAAAAGGGAATGCTTGAAGTTGGCTTTAATTTCGTGATCTATGCACTCGAAAAAGATGCAAAAGGCATTACGAATTACAATAAAAAGAATAAAAAATCATCCTCAAAATCTTCTAAAAATGGAACACACTACCTCGAAAAAGGCACCTACAGTATTGAATTCACCAAAGGTTCACTCAAACAAACAAAAGAATTACACATCCAATAAGTCAATAAAACTACAAGGGTATTTCCTATTACTTTTGCTTTTTGGCTCGCTGACTTTTGGATATGGTCAAACCGAGAAGCCCAAAGACAGTCTTTGGTTCAAAGAAGGAAAAGTAAGTGTGCTTCTCAATCAGGCTACATTTGGAGAATGGCTTGGCGGTGGAACCAATAACTTTAATGGGATTGTAAACTTAGATTATAAAATTCAACGAACGCAGGAGCAATGGGATTGGACAACAACCTTAGACGCATCTTTGGGTTTTACTAAAACAGAATCCTCAGCTTTTTATAAAAAAACAGTAGACCATTTGGAGTTGAATTCGGTCTTAGCTCGCGTTGGAGAGCGACCTTGGGGGTTCTCAACCTCATTCAATTTAAAATCACAATGGATTGCTGGTTATGTTTTTTCTGAAGGGGATTCGGGTCAAGAGATAAGTACTCAAACAACAGCTATCTTCTCCCCGTTATATGCTCGTATTGGGGTAGGATATGCCTATAAAAAATCTCGGTCTTTCAGCCTTCAAGTTGAACCCTTGGCAGGACGTCTAATCCACGTTGCAGAACAATTTACTAGGGATTTAGCTGTTGGAGAAACCTACTTTGGTGTAGGACCAAATCAACAAGCTCGATGGGAATTAGGATTTTCGATTGCAGCTCAAGGAAAATGGCCCTTACTACCCAATGTAATACTCGTCAATAAACTGAATCTAATCTCAAACTATTTAGAAGACTTTAAGAATTTTGATTTTGATTATACGCTAGGAATTGACATGAAAATAAACAATTATTTGGCTGCTCAGTTCGAAATACAACTGGTATACGACGATAATGCACTTGCAAAAATTCAAACACGACAAGTTTTTGGAGTTAGTATCGGTTTTTCCTTCTAACTTTTGTCTAAGGTTTAGACTGTTAAAGTCAATTTTAACTTAAAAAAGTAAAACATTTTTCCCTTCCTTCGAGAAGGATGGTTCACAGGTCAAAAAAAGGGGATATATATTTTATTTCGAAATCCTTTTAGCCTAATTTTGTAAAATTAAATTAATAATTAATGAGCGGAGTAATCAAGTCATCTTTAGCACGAAAATATGCCATGGCGCTTTCAGGTTTATTCCTGGTTGTGTTTTTGTTGCAACATTTTACCATAAACCTAACATCTGTCTTCAGCGAAGATGTTTTTAACGAGATTTCTCATTTTATGGGAAACAATCCATTGGTGCAGTTTGTTTTGCAACCGATTCTTATTTTTGGGGTAATCTTTCACTTCCTCATGGGATTTGTATTGGAACTTAAAAACAGAAGTGCACGAGCTCAAAACTATGCTCAAAATAAAGGCTCGGCAAATTCATCATGGATGTCTAGAAACATGATCTGGTCTGGTGCCGTTATCCTTTCATTTTTAGTATTGCACTTTATTGACTTTTGGTTTCCTGAAATGAATTATAAATACATCGAAAGCCTTCCTTCTGATCCGAATCGTTATTTCGAAGAAATGGTTCATAAATTTGTAAATCCAATTCGTGTTGTTGCTTATGTGGTTTCTTTTGGATTTCTGATGCTGCATTTACTTCACGGGTTCAGTTCTTCTTTTCAATCCGTAGGATTGAATAATAAATACACTCGAGGATTCAAAACATTTACGATTGCGTTTTCTATTGTGATTCCAGTTGGATTCATTTTTATTGCAATCTTTCACCATTTAAACGCATAAGAATATGGCAAGTTTAGATTCTAAAATACCTAAGGGGCCTTTATCAGATAAATGGACCAATCATAAAAGCCACATCAATTTAGTGAGTCCTGCAAACAAACGTCTCATTGATATTATTGTTGTAGGAACAGGATTGGCTGGAGCTTCTGCTTCTGCTACTTTAGCTGAATTGGGCTATAATGTAAAAGCATTCTGCTTTCAAGATTCTCCACGACGCGCGCATTCTATTGCAGCTCAAGGAGGAATTAATGCAGCAAAAAATTATCAAGGCGATGGGGATTCAACCTATCGTTTATTTTACGATACCGTAAAAGGGGGAGATTACCGCTCAAGAGAATCAAACGTACATCGTTTGGCTGAGGTTTCTACCAACATCATTGATCAATGTGTAGCACAAGGAGTTCCTTTTGCTCGTGACTATGGTGGTTTGTTAGACAACCGTTCTTTTGGAGGTGTATTGGTTTCTCGAACCTTTTATGCTAAAGGACAAACGGGACAACAATTATTGCTTGGAGCTTATTCAGCAATGAACCGTCAAATAGGTCGTGGAAAAATCAAAATGTACAACCGTCATGAAATGATGGATTTGGTATTAGTAGACGGAAAAGCACGAGGAATTATTGCTCGTAACCTAGTTACTGGTCAAGTTGAACGTCACGGAGCACACGCAGTAGTTGTTGCTTCTGGAGGATACGGAAATGTATTTTTCCTTTCAACAAATGCAATGGGAAGTAATGTTTCTGCTGGTTGGAAAATTCACCAGAAAGGAGCTCATTTTGCAAACCCATGTTTCACACAAATTCACCCAACCTGTATCCCCGTTTCTGGAGATCATCAGTCTAAACTAACTTTGATGTCTGAATCTTTGCGTAACGATGGACGTATTTGGGTTCCGAAAAACTTGGATGATGTTCAAGCCATTCGCGAAGGCAAACTAAGCCCAACACAACTTAAAGAAGAAGATCGTGACTACTATTTAGAACGTCGTTATCCTGCTTTTGGAAACCTAGTTCCTCGAGATGTTGCCTCACGTGCATCCAAAGAACGTTGTGATGCTGGATACGGTGTAAACGCAACAGGAGAAGCCGTTTATTTGGACTTTACTGCAGCAATTTCACGCTACGGAAAAGAGCAAGCGCATGTTAAAGGCTTGAACGAAGACGATGCTGTTTTAGTTAAAAAACTAGGACAAGATGTAGTGCGTTCCAAGTACGGAAACTTGTTCCAGATGTACGAAAAAATCGTAGATCAAAATCCTTACGAAACGCCTATGATGATTTACCCTGCTGTGCATTACACTATGGGTGGCGTATGGGTCGATTATAATTTAATGACTTCTATCCCCGGTTGCTATGCAATTGGAGAAGCTAACTTTTCTGATCACGGTGCCAACCGTTTGGGAGCTTCGGCTTTGATGCAAGGTTTGGCCGATGGATACTTTGTCTTACCCTACACCATTGGTGATTATTTAGCCGATGATATTCGTACCGGTTCAATTGCAACAGATTCTCCTGAGTTTGATGCAGCTGAAAAAGCGGTACTGGATAAGATCAGTTTATTCTTGAATAATAAAGGAGAACATTCCGTTGATTATTACCACAAGAAATTAGGTAAAATCATGTGGGATAAGTGTGGAATGTCTCGTAATGCAGAAGGTTTGAAAGAAGCCATGGCAGACATCAAAGCATTGAGAGAAGATTTTTACAAAAATGTAAATGTACCAGGAACGGATACTGAATTCAACGAGCAGTTGGCTAAAGCTGGTCGTGTTGCTGATTTCCTTGAACTGGGAGAACTGTTTGCAAAAGACGCTTTAGAACGCACCGAATCTTGTGGAGGACATTTCCGTGAGGAATCGCAAACTCCGGAAGGAGAGGCAATGCGTGATGACGAAAACTTTACATTCGTTTCTGCTTGGGAATACAAAGGAGAACCGGCAGATGCAGTATTGCATAAAGAAGAGTTGAACTATGAAGAAATTGAAGTAAAAACACGTTCTTATAAATAAGATAATGATGAATTTGACCTTAAAAATTTGGAGACAAGCCAATACAACCTCAAAAGGAGAGATGGTAACCTATCCAATTGAAAATGTATCTCCCGATATGTCCTTTTTAGAAATGATGGATGTTTTGAACGAACAACTCATCAACAAAGGAATTGACCCAGTTGCTTTTGATCACGATTGTCGCGAAGGTATTTGTGGCATGTGTTCGATGTACATCAACGGAGAAGCACATGGACCGGATCGTTTAGTTACGACCTGCCAATTGCATATGCGTAAGTTCAAAGATGGAGAAACCATAACCATTGAGCCTTTTAGAGCCAATGCATTTCCAGTTGTAAAAGATCTTGCAGTTGATCGTTCGGCCTTCGATCGTATTCAGCATGCGGGTGGTTTTGTAAGTGTAAATACTTCTGGAAACACCCAAGACGCAAACAACATTCCAATTGACAAACACGATGCTGATAAAGCCTTCGATGCTGCAACCTGTATTGGGTGTGGTGCTTGTGTAGCCAGTTGTAAAAACGCATCTGCTATGCTGTTTGTTTCGGCTAAAGTTTCACAGTACGCTTTACTTCCTCAAGGGAAAATTGAAGCTACCGATCGTGTTTTGAATATGGTGAAACAAATGGACGATGAAGGATTTGGTAACTGTACCAATACCGGAGCTTGTGAAGTAGAATGTCCGAAGGGAATTTCCTTAGAAAATATCGCACGTATGAACAGAGAATATCTTTTCGCTACTTCTAAGGGATAAATAGCTTTAAAGTATTACATAAATATAAACCCCCATCTTTTAAAGGTGGGGGTTTATTATGTTAGTTAATCAACAACTTTTTATCATTCAGATACATAAACATCTACTGTTTTCTTGTTAGTATTGATCTCAATTTTAGCAGGGTTGTTTAAAGAAGTTCTTTTTTCTTTATCTAATTTAATGTCATAACTTTTTCGATCGTATTTCATTAATGCTCCAGTAGCAGCATCTATAACCCAACCCAGTATACCCGTAAGATTTATGATACTAACCGCATTGAATTTTCTGTCAAGCGTTATTACTCTAGTTTCATACCCATCGAGTTTAATTTCGGCAAATTTTTCAGAAATACTTCTTTTTACTGAAGTTGAACAAGGAGTTTTACAAACTTCCAATCCATCAAGATAAACTATTGCTCCTTTTGGGTTGGAATCGAATCGGATTGTGTCTCTCGTTCCTGTTAGAATCGTCGCACAACTACTCATTAAAAATGTAATGGTAGGAGCTAAAAATAAGATTTTGTGTTTCATGTTAAATAACATTAAGATTTAAGCTTACTCCTGTTTACAGCCCTTTTTCAGCATATTCTGGCTTTAAAATAAACCCTGAGCTTGTTGCGTAGACTACATGATTTGTATGTACACAACAGGCGTGATTTAAATAATAACCCCAAAAAAGTCTAGTAATTATAATCCAGTTTAGGTTAACGGTAGTAGAACAGACTTGGGGGCTATTCTATTCGAATATACAAAATTTTTATAAATATGCTTAATGTAAAGCGCTCAGCAAAAGCAGTATGCGGAATCAGCTAAAATAATCTTCCAAAACTATTCAATAGCTTTCAGCACTTTTTCCATAAAAGTAGCCACCTGGGCAGGTTCGATCCAGCGTGTAACAACAACTACATTTTGATCAGGGATAACAATGATGAAATTCCCGCCAAAGCCAGCGGCATAATAGATGTTTTCGGCAGCACCTTCCCAGTAACGAGGACCTTTCTTATTCAGCCACCAGAGATAACCATAATTTGGATTTGCAGCAGAAGCAGTAGTCGCTTGTTCGATCCATTTTTCACTGAGTAGCTGCTTTCCATTCCATGAGCCTTTCGATAAAAAGAGTAATCCAAAACGCGCATGGTCTTCGGTGCTGACGAATAAACCACCTCCTGAATGCCCACCACCAGAAACGGACTCTACCTGAACGCCATCAATTGGTGTCCAAGAGTTTCTGTAACCAAACCAACGCCAAGTTGTAGAGGCTCCGATTGGATCCATAATTTCCGTTTTCAAAACTTGAGGCAAAGGTTTTCTCCAAACATTCAAGAGAGAATAGGAGAGTACGTTTACACGCACATCATTGTATTTAAAATAAGTCCCAGGCTCATTGAGCGCTCGATTTTTCCAGTCATCAATTGCACCTTTTTTGGATGGACGATCGGCCCAATCGTGAAGCCCCCAAATACTCCCCGACCAATCGGAAGTTTGTGTCAAAAGATGATCCCATCGAATTTTCTGATTGTGCTCACCGTCAAAGGTAGAATCCCAAATATAGTCGGTTAAATAATCGTCAGTAGAAGCGATTAAGCCGCGATCAACTGCCAGACCCGCTAGGGTTGATAAATAGCTTTTGGTGACGCTAAAAGTCATGTCAACGCGTTTGGTGTCGCCCCACTGGGCAATAACGTAACCGTTTTTTAGAATCATCCCTGCTGGGCCACCGTGTTTTTTGGTAGGTCCTAAAATTTGATGGTAGGGTTCTTGTGCAAAACCTTTAACAATAGCTACGCGTAAATCACGACCACCGCTATATTCATTCTCCTTTGCAAAAGAAACAGCATCTTCCAAATGTTTTGGATTGATTTCGAATGCTTCTGGAGTTTGCATTTCCCAAGCACCGTTTTTTTCAGGATAATAGTAGTCTTGTCCTAGTGCACAAAAAGGAAGGACAGCTGTTATAAGTAAAAAGTAATATGTTTTCATGACCTAAGATTTTGATTCAATACAATTGAATTAGTTTGATTTCGTCCGTTCCACAGCACTTTGCCACCCACTGTATTTTTTGTCTCTTATTTCTTGTTCCATGGTCGGGCTAAAAAGGATTTCTCGTTCTCGTACTTCTTCAATTGAATCGAGGGTCCATACTCCAGCTTTAATTCCAGCTAAAAACGCTGCGCCTAGTGCGGTTACTTCTAGCATTTTTGGACGGTCAACCTCTACATTCAAAATGTCGGATTGAAATTGCATTAGATAATTATTTGCAGAAGCCCCACCATCAACTTTAAGAGATACAATTGAAGAACCGCTATCTTCGAGCATGGCATCGATCACATCTTTAGTTTGATATGCCATTGCCTCAACCGTGGCTTTTGTAAGTTCTTTTTTGCCGATATCTAAGGTTATTCCATGAATAGAACCCTTTGCTTTTGCATCCCAATAAGGAGCACCCAAACCTGCAAACGCAGGGACAACGTATAAATCTTCTAGGGGTGGAATAGAAGTACAAATTGCTTCGGTTTCCGCAGCATGGTCAATTAAATTCAATTGATCTCGTAGCCATTGAATCGACGCTCCACCAATAAATATGCTCCCTTCGAGTGCGTAATTGGGCTTTTCGTTTTCGATACTACAAGCCAAGGTTGTAAGCAAACCGTTTTTAGAAACCAAGTGTTCCTTTCCTGTATTGAGTAAAAGAAAACAACCCGTGCCGTAGGTGTTTTTTGCCATTCCAGGCTGATGACCACCTTGTCCAAATAGGGCTGCTTGTTGATCTCCCGCTACTCCATAAATTGGAATATGAATTCCTTTATAATCTAAGGAGCCAAAGTCGGAAGAAGATTCTTGTACATGCGGCAACATGGATGATGGAATCCCCATCGCTTGCAACATTTTCTCATCCCATGACAATGTTTTGATGTTGTAGATCATCGTTCGTGAAGCATTGGTATGATCCGTTACATGGCTTTTTCCTTGGGTTAATTTAAAAATCAACCAAGAATCGATGGTTCCAAAAAGCAATTCTCCTGCCTCGGCGCGCTTGCGTGCCCCGGGAATTTCATCTAAAATCCATTTGAGTTTGGTGCCCGAAAAATAGGAATCGATTACCAGACCGGTATTTTCTTTTACGTAAGTTTCTAAACCATCCGCTTTGAGCTGATCACAAATTGGAGTGGTTCTTTTGTCGAGCCATACAATGGCCTTGTGTATTGGTTCGCCTGTATTTTTATCCCATACAACGGTTGTTTCTCGTTGGTTAGTAATTCCGATAGAAGCAATTTCCGAAGCATCAATTCCAGTTTCCGACATTACGTTATCAAAGGCTTCGAGTTGATCATTGAAGATGGCACTCGCATCGTGTTCTACCCAACCCGATTGCGGATAATATTGTTGAAGTTCTTTTTGAGAGATGGCTATGATGCTTCCTTTTTTATCAAAAATAATAGCTCGAGTACTCGTAGTTCCTTGATCAAATGCAACTATATATTTTTTTTCCATAGGGTAATGAGTTTAGTCTGTTGGTTTAAAGATAGAAGAAAAACAATCAGTTCAGATTAATAGATATTAAAAAGCGTTTTAATTTTATGTATTTTTATTTAAAATTATCCACATGAAAACAGAATTGAATGTTGCCTTGATTCAAACTGATTTGCTTTGGGAACAACCCCAAGCCAATAGAAAACATATCGAAACGTACTTCGAACAACTCACTTCAAATACCGATGTGGTTTTTCTTCCAGAAATGTTTTCTACAGGCTTTACTATGCGCCCTGAACTCGTTGCAGAGTCCATGTCTGGCGTCACCATTCAATGGATGAAGCAGTGGTCTGAAAAACTCCAAGTGGCAGTAGCAGGTAGTGTTGCAATCGAAGAAGAAGGTCAGTTTTATAACCGATTTGTATGGGTCAATGCAGATGGGAGCATTCATCATTATGACAAAAGACATCGCTATACGCCTGCAGGAGAAGATTTGGCATATCAAGCTGGAGAAACAGATGGGATTATAGATTTTAAAGGATGGAAGGTTTGTCTTAGAATATGTTACGATCTCCGTTTTCCAGTTTGGTCAAGAAACACATCGGATTATGATCTGCTGGTTTTTGTGGCCAATTGGCCGGCTCCAAGAATCCATGCATGGGATACACTCTTGCAAGCGCGTGCAATCGAGAATATGACTTTTACGCTTGGTGTAAACCGAATTGGATCAGATGCTAACGACAATATATATCCGGGTCATAGCGCTGCTTATGACCCTTTAGGAGTTTGTTTGGGAACTGCAGAAAACAAGCCGGGTTTGACTCAAGTGACTCTAAACAAAAACGATCAAGAAGCGATACGGACGCAATTGAACTTTCTTAACGATCGCGATTCGTTTCTTCTACAGTAAAAGTTTCATTTTGATCCCAATTGGCGCGCAAATCAATTTCACCTTTCATATAAACGACTTCTTCAGGTTGAATTTTCTTCAAGTAATTTCCGGTATCCCACTGTTGATTGTTGTTGCGATCTTTTATCATACGAACACTATAGGTTCCCGGAAGTAGATAATCGAATGTATAGCGATTGTTTTCACTTTTCAATGCTTTTCTAACGACATCTCCCCTTGCATCTAAAAGCTGGAGAAAGTAATTATATGTTCCTTCTGTTTCTACCGTAAGAATAATAATCCCGTAATCTTCTAGCTTTTTAGTGCCTAGAATTATTTTTAAAGTATCGTTGGTACTCCCCCAAAAATCAGTTGCAGCATTGGGTAAAAGGCGAATGGTATAGCGATCATTAGGTGTTTTTTCAAAGTCAAAAATAATTTTATTTTGGTTTGAATTGATCGTAGAAGTAAAGGGTACAACTAAGGAGTCGACATCTCTGATTTCAATAAAATCTTTGTCAATCGCCACTAGTGGTAAGGTCGCTTTTAATGCCAAAGTATCTAGAAAATCAATACTCCCTCGATGTGAAAAACTAAATTCTAACGAATCAATTTTTGGTCGAGCAGGTTTAATTATTCTTTGTTCTATAGAATCTTTTCCAGTCAAATTGAAAACCAGGGAATCGATTTCTTTAATCCCTGCGAACCAAAAATCTAAACTGTCTTGTTCTGTGTGTTTGGTGATGAGGTATTTAAAATCTTCGGGAACCTCGCTAATAAGTTCAATTTCTTTTTCTTCGGGGTTTCCATAATATCCAAAAACAATATGGTGGTCGTTTATGTATTGTGGTCTTGCCCAATCGAAATTTGGTATTTCTTTAAACAGAACAGGGAATTTGAGCGAGTCTCTTGGGAGTTGAACAGGTTCGTCAAAAAAGCCGATTTTATCAATGTTCTGATCAAAAAGATAATTTTTTCCAACATCTTGAATGGCAATCATTTCATAAGACCCTTCCTTGATGTTTTGTAATTTGAAATACACACTATCCAATGTGTTTGCTATATAAAAAGGTTTTCTTTTGAAAATAGTGGAATCGGTATAGGTCGAATCAATCGGATATAAGTGTACCGATATGAAAGGTTCTGTTTCATTTTCAAAAGCGTCTTTTACAATCCCTTCTATGTAAAGAGAGTCGATTATAGATCCGGTAGAAAAAGTATAACTAAAAAAGGTTAGGGGATTATTTTCATTAAAATCTTCAATTGCAGATCCAAAATTAAAGGTATACGTCACGTTTGGTTTTAGGGAGTCTAGAAGTCGGATCTCAACCTTTTTGCTTACCGTTGATTCTGGAGATATTTTATACTGACTTGGTTCTAGTGGTGGGGATGTGATCAGCTGAGTTGCGATGTCTTTAAGTTTGATGTATTCATCAAAAACTAATGTAATTTTTTCTTCATCAAATAAGGTAGTATTCAGCGGAGGAGTTGCTCTGATCAAAACAGGTGGGATACTGTCTTTAACTCCGCCGGTTGGGGTACCTCTTTTGGCGCAGTGAGAAACCGATAGAATCAGAAGAATACCAAGGATGTAAACGAAATGTTTCCGCATGAATCTTATTTTAAGTGCAAATTAACGGATAAATCCCTTAAATCCTATAGCCGATAGTAGCAATGCTCAATTGATTTTCAGGGTTTTTCAATAGCAGACTACCACATGCATCTAGTGTAGCACCGGTAGTGATTATATCGTCTACCAAAAGCCAGTGTTTTGGATTGCTGTTTTTTGTACCTAGCTCAAAAGCATTTTTCAAAACAGCATTTCGATCATCGGTTGTTTTTGCCAATTGCTTGGTGTTCTCAGTTCGTAAAAGAAACCCTTCTATAAAGGGAACGTTAAGGTGTTAGGCAATAGTTTTCCCGAAAAGTGTTACTTGATTGTATCCTCTTTTTCGTTTACGCTTCGGGTGCAACGGAACTGGAATTACCGCTTCGATGTTATTAAATTCTTTTAACGGCAGCAACAACTCTCCCATTAGAGATCCAAAATAAGTTCCTAAATGTTCTTGCCCACTGTATTTCAATTGATAAAGCATACGCTCCAAAATACTGTTTTTCTCAAAATAGCAAAGGGTGGTAGCAGTTTCAATTTTCAATAATGCGCTTAGTTTTTGAGCCATTGGATTATTTCCATCTAAATGAAAATAGGTGAACGGAAGTTGCAGTTGACAATGTACACAAATGTTTTTTTCATGAGGAGTTAAAGGGCTATTACAACACAAACATTGGAGCGGAAAAACAAATTTTCAAGGTCGCTAGCAAATTCTTTTGCCAAGTTTTTCATGTAAAATAAGATTTGGTCTTCGTAAAATACGAAAAAGGATTATTTTTGCCACATGACAGATTTCAAAAAGATCATTTCACACGCAAAAGAATACGGATTTATATTCCCCTCTAGTGAAATATACGATGGCCTTAGTGCTGTATACGACTATGCTCAAAACGGAGTAGCCCTTAAAAAAAATATCCGCGATTACTGGTGGAAATCTATGGTGCAACTGCATCATAATATCGTTGGAATCGATGCTTCTATTCTGATGCATCCAACTACTTGGAAAGCTTCTGGACACGTGGACGCGTTTAATGATCCTTTGATTGATAATAAAGATTCTAAAAAAAGATATCGTGCCGATGTTTTGGTAGAAGATTATTGCGCCAAAATTGAAGGCAAAATGGATAAGGAAATTGCAAAAGCTGCCAAGCGTTTTGGAGAGGCTTTTAATCCAGAAGAATTCAAATCGACTAACCCACGTGTTGTTGGGTATCAAGAAAAAATAAACACCATACTAAAGCGTTTGGGACAATCTTTGGAGAAAGAAGACCTAGAAGACGTTAAAAATTTAATCGAAGAATTAGAAATTGCGTGCCCAGAATCGGGCTCCAGAAATTGGACCGATGTCAAGCAATTCAACCTGATGTTTGGCACCAAGTTGGGTGCTTCGGCAGAATCTGCAATGGATTTATATTTACGTCCAGAAACTGCTCAGGGAATTTTTGTAAACTTTTTGAATGTCCAAAAGACTGGACGTATGAAAATCCCTTTTGGAATTGCACAAACAGGAAAGGCTTTTAGAAACGAAATTGTTGCACGTCAATTCATCTTCCGAATGCGGGAGTTTGAACAGATGGAAATGCAATTTTTTATTCCACCTGGAACGCAGAAAGAATGGTATGATCAATGGAAACAAACCCGACTCAACTGGCACCTTTCTTTAGGGATGGGAGCAGAGAACTACCGTTTTCATGATCACGAAAAATTAGCGCATTATGCCGATGCTGCCGCGGATATTGAATTTAAATTCCCTTTTGGTTTTAAAGAATTAGAAGGAATACATTCAAGAACAGATTTTGACTTGAAAAGCCACGAAGAATTTTCCGGAAAAAAACTACAGTATTTTGACCCAGAACGCAACGAAAACTACGTGCCTTATGTAGTGGAAACTTCGATTGGTCTTGACCGTATGTTCTTGGCTGTTTTTTCTTGGGCTTTACGAGAAGAAACTCTTGAAGATGGCAGTACCAGAACTGTACTTAAATTGCCTGAAGTTTTAGCGCCTACAAAGGTTGCTATTTTACCTTTGGTGAAGAAAGATGGCCTTCCAGAAGTAGCCAAAAAATTGATGGACGATTTGAAGTGGAATCATGCAGTTGCCTATGACGAAAAAGATGCAGTTGGAAGACGCTACCGTCGTCAAGATGCACTTGGAACTCCTTATTGCATAACCATTGACCATCAAACTTTAGAAGACCAAACGGTAACCATTCGTTATCGCGACAGTATGAAGCAAGAGCGAATCGCCTTGGACGCTGTTGGTGGAATTTTGAATGAAAAACTGGATATTAAAAACTGGTTACAGAATATTTAAAAGCGTTTGCCTTTTGTCTTAATTCTTTTGCTAAACACGTTTTGTAAAACCTAGAGAATGCTTACTTTAGCTAGGATGAAAATCATTTCTTATAACGTCAACGGCATACGTGCTGCTTTTAAAAAAGATTTTATTGGCTGGTTAGATGCCACACAACCTGATGTGCTATGCCTTCAAGAGACTAAAGCACAAAAAGAGCAAGTGGACATCGAAGCCATTGAAAAGTCGGGGTACCACCACTATTGGTTTTCTGCTCAAAAGAAAGGATATAGCGGTGTTGCTCTTTTGTGCAAACAAAAGCCAAACCATATTGAATATGGCACTGGGATTGAACAAATGGATTTTGAAGGCCGCGTGATTCGTGCAGACTTTGACCACTGTTCTGTAATCAGTATGTATTTACCTTCGGGAACTAATACCGACCGATTGGAATATAAATTTCAATTCATGGATCAGTTTAGCGCTTATCTCGAAACACTAAAAAAAGAAATACCAAACCTTATAGTTTGTGGGGATTATAACATTTGCCACAAGGCAATCGATATTCATGATCCAGTTCGTAACAAAAATGTTTCTGGATTTTTACCAGAAGAACGTGCTTGGATGGATCGCTTAGTCAATCAAGGATTTGTCGATTCGTTTCGGGAATTGAATCAAGAGCCCCACCAATACAGCTGGTGGAGTTACCGTGCAAATTCTCGTGCAAACAACAAAGGCTGGCGTTTGGATTATGCCATGGTTAGTAGCCCAATTCAAGAAAAAATAACCCGAGCATATATTTTGTCCGAAGCCCATCATTCGGATCATTGCCCAGTTGTGGTTGAATTAGATTTTAAAAAAGAATAACATTACAAGATGAAAAAAATAATACTCCTTACCCTTACAGCTGTTTCCCTTGTGAGTTGCGTTTCTTCCAAAATGTTCAATGAAATTGAAGGAAACTACGCTCAATTAAAAGTGGATCATTCTATTTTGGAAAAAGAAAATAGTGAACTTTTGATTCGCTACGATTCGCTACGATATCATTATGGCGATTTGATGACACAATTTGAACAAATTGAAAAGGAACTCGACCGTTCAAAAAAGAGTTACGAAACGCTCGAAGATTCTTATAAAGCTTTAGAACAAAACAGTACCGATGCGCTGCAAGAAAGCATCGAACAGAACAGAAGTTTATTGGACGAAATTCAATTGAAAGAATCTGAATTATCCGATGAACGATCAGATCTCGATTCTCTTCAAAACGAGCTTGCCTCCAAAATTGCTCGAGTAAACGAATTGGAACGTGTGATCGCAAACAAAGAGGCGCTTCTTTCTAAATTAAAAAGTTCCTTGAGTAAAGCTCTTTTAAGTTTCGACGGAAAAGGATTAACGGTAGAACAACGCAACGGAAAGGTGTATGTTTCTATGGAAAACAAATTGTTATTTAAGTCTGGAAGTTGGGCGGTTGGTTCCGAAGGAAAACTAGCAATCAAACAATTGGCTATGGTACTCGAACAGAACAAAGACATTTCGGTTCTTATTGAAGGGCATACCGATGATGACCCTTATATCGGAGATTCGAAGTTATCAGGAAACTGGGATCTTTCGGTAAAAAGAGCAACTGCAATTGTGAGTCTTTTACTTCAAAATAAAGGCGTGATGCCAGAAAATATTACTGCTGCTGGAAAGGGAGAATACAGTCCTCTTGTTCCAAATTCTTCAGCTGATAATCGATCAAAAAACAGACGTATAGAAGTAATTTTAGCTCCAAAATTGGACGAAATCGGAAAGTTACTTCAAGACCTAGACTAAATTTATGAAATACACTACACTACCTGGAACTGACATTGAGGTCAGTAAAATTTGCCTAGGCACCATGACTTTTGGAAACCAAAATACAGAAGCAGAAGGCTTCGAACAAATGGATTTAGCTCTAGACAAAGGAGTTAATTTTTTCGACACTGCTGAGTTATACCCTGTCCCTGCAAATGCAAAAACACAAGGAGAGACGGAACGTATTATGGGAAACTGGTTTAAGAAAACCGGGAACAGATCCAAAATAGTTTTGGCATCCAAAGCTGCAGGACCAGGATCGTATACAGCACATATACGTGAAAACTTATGCTTCAATAAAGCGAATATTATTGAGGCTTTAGATAATTCATTGAAGCGTTTGCAAACTGATTATCTTGATTTATACCAATTACATTGGCCCGAACGGATGACCAACTTTTTTGGACAACGTGGCTATTCTCACAATCCTAAAGATCCATGGGAAGAGAATTTTGAAGAGGTACTAGAGACTTTAGATGAACTTGTGAAAGCAGGAAAAATAAGACAGGTAGGATTGTCGAATGAAACTCCATGGGGAATGATGCGTTACTTGGAAGCTTCAAAAAAGGGCTTGCCAAAAATGATCACCATTCAAAATCCATATTCTTTACTTACCCGGGTTTTTGAAGTTGGAAATTCGGAAATTTGTATGCGTGAAAACATTGGCTTATTAGCGTATTCTCCTTTAGGTTTTGGACGGCTTACAGGAAAGTACCGAGGTGGGCACAATTTAGACAAAGCACGTTTGACTTTGTTTCCTAATATGGCACGTTACAACAGCGACCAATCCATCGAAGCGACAGAACAGTATTATCAAATAGCGCAAAACCACGGTATAAGTCTTACACAAATGGCACTAGCCTTTGTAAACAGTCAGCCTTTTTTAACCTCCAATATTGTTGGTGCAACTAGTGTAGAGCAACTTCAAGAAAATATAGACAGTATTGATCTTACGCTTTCAAAGGAACTTTTGAAAGAAATCGAAGCGGTCCACAATCAGATTCCTAATCCTGCGCCTTAAGCCTTAAAGAGGTTAAAAAGGCACAGATGGAATTGCTTCTATCAGTTTTTGGGTTGGGAGTTGTTCGGGATTTCGATAGAGTTCATCGGCTTCTTTATACTCGACCAATTCTCCTTCGTGCATGACCATTATTTTATCCGAAATGTATTGGACAACGGAAAGATCATGAGATATGAATAGATAAGAAAGCTTTAATTTTTCTTGTAATTCATTCAGCAAATTCAATACTTGTGCTTGAACCGAGATGTCCAAGGCAGCAACTGATTCGTCACAAATCAGTACTTTGGGTTCTACGGCTAAGGCTCGGGCAATAACAACGCGCTGCCGTTGCCCTCCAGATAATTCATGCGGATATCGATCGAAGAAGGCTGGGTCTAAACCAACTTGTTCTAGTAACGACAATACACGGTTTTTTTGTTCCGATTGCAGTAAAATTTTGTGGGCCACCAGCGGCTCCAAGATAGCATTTCCAATCTTTTTTTGAGGATGTAATGCTGCATAAGGGTCTTGAAAAATAAACTGAACATCTGTACGTAGGGTTCTAATTTGAGTTGGATTCAAGTCCTTTAGCGATTGCCCTTTGTAGTGAATTTCACCAGAAGTAGGTTTGTCTAAATACACCAATGCCCTTCCTAGAGTCGATTTCCCACAGCCTGAAGCGCCCACCAATCCGAGAGTTTCTCCTGGATAGAGATCAAAAGACAAATCGTGTACTGCAGTAAAGTGTTCTTTCTTTCCAAACAATCCATTGGAAGAAGTGTATGTTTTATAAAGGTTACGAACCGAGAGTATGGGCTCTTGAGTATACAGTTTATCCAAACGCAGGCTTCGGTCTTGAGGATCTACATATTCGCTTACAACCAAATCATCACTGTAATCTTCAATAGTAGGTAATTTTTTTAAACGCTTATTTGGAGTTGGCCGTGCCTGAATCAACGCACGTGTGTAGCGTTCTTTTGGGTTTTTGAAAATCTCAATTGGCGTTCCAGTTTCAACCACCTTACCTTGATAAAGCACTATAATCTTATCGGCAAGTTGAGAAACTAAAGAGAGGTCATGCGAAATGAACAACACACTCATTTGTGTTTCCTTTTGCAATTCTTTTAAAAGTTCGATTATTTCTTTTTGAACCTGCACATCAAGAGCTGTTGTAGGTTCATCTGCAATGAGTAATTTGGGCTCATTCATCAACGCCATTGCAATCATAACCCGCTGCTTTTGACCCCCGCTAATTTCATGCGGATATGCGTTATAAATTCGTTCAGGATTAGGAAGCTTTACACGCTCAAAAGCTTCAATAACTTTGATCTTTCGTTCTTTAGTTGAAAAACGATTTTTAAAATGTTGTTGTATAATTTCGTCGACCTGAACACCAAATTTCATGGTTGGGTTTAAGGATGATTGTGGTTCTTGAAAAACCATGCTGATTTTGTTTCCTCGAAGTTGTTGCCACTCTTTTTCTGTTAAATCTAAAAGAGGAGTCTCTTCAAATTGAATTGTTCCAGAATCGATCTGTGTTTTATTTTTTGGTAATAACCCTAAAAGAGATAAAGCAGTTAACGATTTCCCACTCCCCGATTCACCAACCATGGCTACTATTTCATTTGGTGCAATGGAAAAGTTGATGTTTTTTAAAATCGATTTATTGTCAATAGAAAGTGAAAAATCAACTACTTCGATGATGGAGTCTTTTTTTATCGTAGCCATATAATTTCTTCAGATTCAAGCAAAGGTTCATTTTTAAAGCGTAAAACAACCTGAGCTATGGTGACCACGTCTTTTTCGCAATAGGTTACAATACGATCTATATTTTTTTCTACATAAAACACATGGGCAACTTCACTTCCGTCGATGTCATCTTTTGGAGAAGGAATTCCCAATACTTCTGCCAATAATTTCAGAGAGGTGTAATGCTTGAAATCCCCGAAACGCCATAAATGCATGGTGTCGATATGCGGAACTTCCCAAGGCTTTTTCCCAAACAAATTAAGGCTTTTGGGTAAATCTAAACTGTGAATAATCATGCGTCTGGCGATATAAGGGAAGTCAAATTCTTTTCCGTTATGGGCACAGAGCACATGTGTTCTTAAGTTAAAATGGTTATCGAGTAATTCTTTGAATTCGAGTAGAAGCTGCTTTTCTTCTCCAAAAAAAGTTTTAATTCTAAAATTCCGTTCTTCTGCTTGAGCCACAAAATATCCAACGGATATACACACAATTTTTCCAAACTCAGCCCAAATTCCAGCCCTACCATAAAATGCTTCGGGACTTTCCTCGTCACCTCTTTGGTAAGCCGATTTCTGAGCCCATAGCTCTTTTCTATAGGGCGAAAGCTCATCAAAATATTCCTCTTCAGGAACGGTTTCAATATCAAGAAACAGGATTTTTGTTAAATCAATTTTGTCCAGCATTCTCTAGCATTTTATAGGCTTCTTCAACATACAAATGGAATACTTTTGGAAAAGCTTCTCCATTTGTTTTTTGGGTAAGATGTCCCAAACGAACAACAATAAGATTGTCTTCTGGTATTACAATTACATATTGTCCTAAATGTCCTCGCATAGCGAAGAGTGGTTTTCCATCGATTTCAGATAACCACCATCCGTAACCATACTCAGGACTTTTTTCAAAGCGAGGACGTGTGCTCAAAGCAACATAGCTAGAATCAATTAGCTGTTCTCCGTTCCATTTTCCGTGATCTTTATAGAGTTTCCCGAAACGCGCAAAATCTTTAGCGTTTGTTGCAAAACAGCAGAATGTTTTTTCCATTCCGTTGGCCTTACTGTCAACCTGCCAAAGGGCATCTTCTTCTGCCCCCATTGGTTTCCAAAAGCTTTCAGAAAAGTAGTCGCTCAAATTTGCCCCTACTGCTTGGCTTATAAGCATTCCCAAAAGTTGGGTATTCCCACTTAAATAAAGATATTCTTGGCCTGGCTTTCCTGTGATTTCTCTGTTACGCAAAAGGCCTTGTAAATCATTTGTAAAGTACGAGCGAGTGGTTATGTTCAAGGGGTTATAATACTCTTCTACCCAATCGAGACCCGATGCCATACTGGCTAAATCACCAACGGTGAGTTCGGCTGCATACCCTACATTAAACTCTTCAAAAAAGTCACCAACTTTTTGATCAATACTTTCGATTTTCCCTTCTTCAATAGCCTTTCCTAACATACCCGTAACCATGCTTTTCGCCATTGAAAACGAATTGCTTTTGGAGGTATCCGAGTAGCCATCATAATATTCTTCGTGAAAAATACTGTCGTTTTTAATGATTAAATAAGCAACACTTTTATATTCTTCATGTGCCTTTAATAGGCGTTCTGTAGGTTCAATCGTATTATAGTTTTCATGAAGAGGCCATTCTTGTGGTAGTTCAGCAGCTTCAACAATTCGGTTGTCGAACACTTCGTAATCTTCTAGAAAAGCGGTTTTATGACCGGTTCCATATATTTTAAGAAGACCAGGAATGACATAGTCGTAAGGGCTTATATAAAGAAGAGCAAATAAAAGAACCAGTACACTGAATACAATTTTCAATACTTTTTTCATGAACCTGAAGATTAGTTATTTTAAATATAATTTATGTTTTAAAAAGGAATTTCTGCTTGAAAAGGAAACCCTTCATTTTCTAAGAGCCACTTTTTCTTTTCTAGTCCTGCAGCAAAGCCGACTAGACTTCCGTTGCTTCCAATAACCCGATGACAGGGTACAGCAACCAAGATAGGGTTTTTTCCTATAGCTGCGGCAACAGCTCGAACAGCTTTGGTGTTGCCATAAATTTGAGCTACTTCTATATATGGAAGCGTTTTTCCGAATGGAATTGTCAGTAGAATTTTCCAAACCTGCTTTTGAAATTCAGTTCCCTTTGGGTTCATGAGAAAAGTAAAGGTGGTTCGACTTCCCTCAATATATTCTTTAAGTTGTTCTACACTTGCTTCAAGAACTTTGGGAATTGGCCGTTCTCTTATCTGCTGTTCTTCTTGAATCCTGATGGTTTGAATACCCGCATCATCACCGGTAATTTCGATAACCCCTAAGGTACTTTTGAATTGAATGGATTCCATAAGTTGTCTTTTATACACGCAAAACAGATGCAGCTTGTTTAAAGATAATTATTCTAAGATAGTAAAAAGTGTACTCTCCTAAACTTGGTCGATCGATTTGTATTCTAATGGGCTAAGTTTTTTGATGCTTTTAAATTGCCGATTGAAGTTTGAAATGTTTTTAAATCCAGACCTTTTAGCAACTTCAGCTACTGCAATATCACTTTGAGAAGACAATAACGTGCAAGCATGTTCTATTCGTATTTTAATTAAAAACTGGAAATAAGTAATATTCGTTCGTTGTTTAAAATAGCGACAAAAAGAATTAGGCGTCATGAAAGCGATAGCAGCAATTTGATTCAAATCAATTTCTTGAGCAAAATTTTTCATTGAATAAGCAAAAATAGCACTCATCCTTTCCCCCTCATTGTCGTCGTATATTTTTTTATAAATAAAGGAAGCCAATACTTCATACTGCGCATGACTAATAATATTGAGAATTTTAAAAAAGAGAATGAGCTTTTCAAGTTTTGTGGCATGCTTTAATTTCAAAAAGCATTTTTTTGCTTCTTCTTTCTCAGAAGAAATCCGAATCCCAAAGTTACTTTTTTCAAAGAAAGAGCTAAGGGTATCGAGCTCGTTGAGCTTAAAAAAATCTTCGCCAAAGGAATCCATATTAAAGAAAAGGGACAGCATGGTATGCGCTTCATTTTCTTCTGTATCGCTTTTGAAAACATGGGCTATATTACTCCCAATAACAAAAATATCATTGGGCTTAAATTGTGAAATAGAATCCCCTAAGACAATTGTTCCTTTCCCTTTTATAATTAAACTGATCTGAATTTCTTGATGCTGATGGAGTTTGTCATAAAAATTAAACGCATGATCTTCTTGGTAGAGCAACGCTTCATTCTTTTGTTTGGGAATTTTAAAAGGTAAAACATTGGTCATGGGTGTAGACGTTTTATTCACATAGTTTGTAATTTAAATCACGTAAAATGTATTTTTTAAGGTAATATAGTATCAAAATTAGATAAAATTCACTTAACATGAATGTTTATATTTGAATTATAAAACACAACAAAAATGATGAATTTTAATTGGCAGGGCGTCATGCCCGCGTTAACTACACAATTTGATGCGCAAGAGCAGTTGAATCTAGAGGCTTTTGAATTGAATTTGGTTGCACAAATAGAAGCAGGTGTTCACGGAATTGTCTTAGGAGGAACTTTGGGCGAAGCAAGTACACTAACTGCTTCCGAAAAAGTATTGTTACTTAAAAAAGCTCAGGACGTTATTTCGGGAAGAATTCCGGTAATCATTAATATAGCCGAACAATCTACGGGCGATGCTATTGCAGCAGCTCAAGCAGCTGAAGCAAATGGTGCAGATGGGCTCATGTTACTTCCGCCAATGCGCTACAAGGCAACAGACGAAGAAACGGTTCAGTATTTTGCAGCTATAGCTCAGTTTACTAAACTTCCGATCATGATCTACAATAATCCGGTAGATTATAAAATCGAAGTTACCTTAGACATGTTCGACGAATTACAACAGTATAAAAACATTCAGGCGGTAAAGGAATCTACACGCGACATCTCTAATGTTACCCGAATGATCAATCGTTTTGGTTCAAGGTATCAGATTTTATGCGGCGTAGATACCCTGGCCATGGAAAGTTTGGTCATGGGAGCAGACGGATGGGTAGCCGGATTGGTAGATGCGTTTCCAAGAGAAACTGTTGCTATATTTGCCTATGCCAAAGCTGGGAAAATCGATGAAGCGCTAACAATCTATCGCTGGTTCTTACCACTTTTAGAATTAGATATTTCACCACAGTTGGTTCAAAACATCAAGCAATGTGAAATTGCTACAGGTATTGGAACGGGTCATGTTCGAAAGCCTCGACTTATATTGAAAGGAGCAGAACGCATTCGAGTTCAGAAAATAATTGATGATTCTTTAGCTACCCGCCCAGATTTAGGAAACTATAAAACATACTTATGATTCAAGGAAAAAGTGTAATCAATGGGAAAGAAGTTCAATCCAAAAACAAAGCTTCTTTTTTCACGTACAATGCACAGACTAGTAAGCAACTGCCTCAGCAGTACGACAATGCAACCTTAGAAGATATCGACTACAGTTGTGAGGTTGCAGCGCAAGTATTTGCAGATTATGCAGCAACTAGCTCGGCTACTCGCGCAGCTTTATTAATTCAAATTAAAAATGAGCTAGAGCAGAACAAAGCGGCTATCCTTGAACAATATCAATTGGAATCGGGCTATCCCGATGGTCGAGCTCAGGGAGAATTCACTCGAACTTTAGGACAGATTCAAAGCTTTGCGGATTTATTAAACGAAGGTTCTTATGTAAAAGCAATTTTGGATGTAGGCATTGAAGGGGCCCCCGATTTACGTAAAATGCACTTCCCAATAGGGCCAGTTGTAGTTTTTGGTGCCAGTAATTTTCCTCTAGCTTTTTCAACAGCAGGTGGGGATACCATCTCTGCTTTAGCGGCAGGATGTCCAGTAATTCTTAAAGGACATCCCTATCATGCAGGTACAAGTGAATTGGTTGCTCAAGCCATACAAAGTGCGATACAAAAAAGCGGTCTACCTGACGGTATTTTTGCACACCTACATGGCGAATCAATTGGAGTTGGTCAGCGTTTAGTAGAGCATTCAAAAGTTAAAGGGGTTGGCTTTACTGGTAGCTACAAGGCTGGAAAAGCACTTTATGATATTGCTCAAAAAAGAAAAGAACCCATTCCTGTTTTTGCAGAAATGGGAAGTGTAAACCCGATATTTATATTGCCGAATCGTTTAGCCTCGGACGAATCATTACCAGTCGATCTTGCAAATTCTATTCAAATGGGTACAGGACAATTCTGCACCAATCCGGGATTAATAGTTGTAAGTGGGCAAACTACAAGTAGCTTTATAGCCCAATTGGCTACAGAGATTCTAAAAGGAGAACCCGCTACAATGGTGCATTCCAATATTAGTAGGAATTATGAACATCAACTTCAAAACATCAAAAACCAAGGTGTTACAATTCACAAAGGAAGCCTAGATGCGAATTGTCCGGCTTTGGGGGTTATTTCTGCTGAAGAGGTTTTGAAAAATACAAATGTTTTGGAAGAGGTTTTCGGGCCTTTTAGCTTGGTTATTCAATGCGAAACAATGGAAGAATTAAACACAATTGCCGAAATTCTTCCTGGGCAATTAACCGCAACAATCCTAGGAGAGGCTGAAGAACTAAATGGGAATAAACAACTGCTTGCAACGGTTCAACAAAAAGTTGGTCGTTTGCTATTCAAAGGTGTACCCACAGGAGTAGCAGTTTCGCCCTCTATGAATCATGGTGGACCCTTTCCGGCCTCCACTGACAGT
>Ga0115005_10000369_pt1 | contig 34574 bp, 33 predicted proteins | sample ArcOceMetagenome_FD_87163 | JGI IMG/M metagenome (GOLD analysis project Ga0115005, IMG submission 87163) | Marine eukaryotic phytoplankton communities from Arctic Ocean - Arctic Ocean - Greenland ARC118M Metagenome | ecosystem: Environmental > Aquatic > Marine > Oceanic | place: Arctic Ocean... | reverse complement strand
TAGAGAGGAATAAAAATTTAGATTATTAGATATTTGAACATCAAAATTAAGCCCTACTCGCATAAGTACAGGGTTAAGAGTAGTCCTCTCTTTCTTATCATCAGTTTGATTGATTTTAGTTTCTTCAAGATGCTCAAAGTGATTCATCATATTTCCTGAAAAAGAAAACTTTCTAAGGATTGAGCTTAGTTCTAGATCGCTTAATCTATCTTCAATTTGATTTAATTTAGAAGTATTTTGTTCATTTGCAAAGATAGTATTGGAATAGATAATTGCAACTATGAACAAAAGCCAAGGCTTAAGTTTTAGCATTTATTCATCTCCAACAACTGAACCAGATCGAACCTGTTCAACTTCCTTATAAATTTCATTTATTTTTTTACAATTAAGCGAGTCACATTTACTGAGAACTATGCCAGTAAACTTACCGCTACATTCCTCACCTTTAATCATTTCAATTAAAGACTTTTTTAATAGAAGAAGAGAGACTTCATCTTTCGAACATACTTTTTCAATTTTTGACTGAAATCTCCTGATTTTACTGTCAGCACTTGAAACCCCAATCAAATTAATTACAACAAGGATAAATATATATTTTTTCATAGATTTCAGAATAGAAAAGGAAATTTGCTAAGTCAAAGTGTATTATTTATGTACTGTCTAAAGATTAGACAATTCCTTCCCCCTCAAGTGACTAAAATTATATAACAAAGGATGGCATGAAACTTGTATCTATATTGTTGAGAGAAACTATTTAGGGAGACAAGATATGAGAAATTTAAACTTAATTTATATGAAGCTAGCTATTTCACTTTCAATGCTTTTAATAGGAAGTGCCTTTGCTGGACAAAAAAGTATTAGCTGTGAAACAAACTTCAAAGAAAAGTCATTCACTATTGAAGAGCATACAGTAGCGTTTCATAAATCTACATCAGGAAGAAGTATATCATCAGTACAAAACTCAAAAACGTTGATGTCACAAAGTGGTTTTACAAAAACTCTTTATATTGATGGGAGTAGGCACGTGATTAAAATTAATGATATAAATCATTTTAATTCTAATAATGACTTCTTGGCGATAAGCTCACCAAAAGGTCATAAAATGACTTATCCTATAAATTGTAAACAAATCTAGGCAGCTAATAATGGCTCAATAATATTTGATTTAAATTTGGGTAAAAAGGAGATGATAACATCTCCTTTTTTTATTTTAGCTTTGTCATATTTTCCAGAAAAAATTAATTGGCTTGAATCCCTCAATAAAACACATTCAATTGCTTGAGGGTTATCCGACACATAATCTTGATAGGAATATTCTTCAGTTAAGGGGGTTGCTTTAAAACTCCAACCGTATTGATAGTATCTCATTAGGTTTTCATAACGTAATTCGAGATTGTTTGTAATTAAACAATAATTCTTTTTTTCAATTTTATACAAATCATGCAAAATATTTCGACTATGCTTTAAATGAAAAACATTTTGCGCTCCAAATCTTTTTGAAAAGGAATCACATGAAAGTAAATTAAATGCATCATTTTCTCCCATTGCCACAAAATAATTATAATCATTTAAATCCAAGTTCTCACTTTCTAATTCATCAAGAATTTGTCCATAATAATAGGGAATTCCTCTCTCTCTTGCAGGTGATAATTTATGCCAAGAAGCAGAGGTAACCATAACCGAGATCCCTAAGTCTTGAAGTTTTTCAGCAAAATCAAAAACCCAAGGCATTGTCCCCATAAAAATAACTCCATTTCGATCAATGTCATTTAACTCCAATTTTTTCGCTAAAAAATTTAAACTTAGACCATGAATAATTACCGTTGTTAAAATAATTAAAAATATGACAGGTAAAATCATTTCTCCACCCTCGATCCCTCTTTTTGTCATATTTGAGCCAATCGCTGCAGCTACAGATGCAGCAACAATACCTCGTGGCCCATAAAAACCGATCAGAAGTTTTTCAGATAAAGTCATTTCACTATTAATAGTAGATAGATAAATTGAAATAACCCTTAACACAAAGGCAACTAGAAAAATAAAAATAACATGTTTCATTTCTATTAAATCAAACACATTTAATGAAATAGAAGAAGAAATTAAGATAAAGACGAAACCTATAAAAATCGTTGTAATATTCTCTTTAAAATGTTGTAAATTATGTAAAATTTCTATGCGAGAATTACCAACAAAAAAACCAAGGGCCGTCACAGCAAGAAGCCCTGAGCCCTCATGAAAATAATTACTCAATGCAAATGAACAAATAACAATTCCTGTAATAAAAGGAATTTGAAGATAAGTAGGAACAAGGTTCTTTTCTACTGAATAGGAAATTAATTTTTTTGAAAGAAAACTAACCATTATAGCTATCAGTAAAATTATTCCTAAAGAGCTAAAAACTTTTGATGTCGATTCAACTTTACTCAAAATTATACTATCATAAACGACAACGGCTATAATTGCTCCAATTGGATCAGTAATTATTCCTTCCCATTTTAAAAAATGAGAAACCCTTTTGTTAACCTTTGCCTCTCTAAGCGCTGGAAGAATGACAGTGGGCCCTGTCACAATAAGAATTCCACCTAAGAGACAAGCAATTCCTAATGAAGTATTTAAAACGAAATAAGCACTGAAACTTATGAGTAAAAAATGAACAATGACGCCGACACTCAAAAGTTGTTTTAGACCGCTAGAGACTATTTTAAATTCTTTAAACTTCAATTGCATAGCACCATCAAATAAAACCAATGCAACACATAATTCTACGATAGAAAAAATAAACTCTTCCCCGAGACTAACTTTAGGATTGATAAAACCAAGTACTGGTCCACAAATAAAGCCAACTATAACTAAGGAGATAACTGCCGGAAATTTAAAGCGCCAAGCTACCCACTGGGATATCATTGCAAAAAAAATGATTAAACTTAGGGTGGTAACCATAGATCTCCTTGTAAAAAGTGATATAGCATCTTAACATTTTCCAATAATTCTTGACCTTAATAACTCACGTATTTAGTGATATTTAGTCTCTCTAAACATTTCGCTAATAATTCAAAAACATTAAAAGGTTTCTATTCTATTTTGGCTTCTTTCTTGTTATGTTTTTAGCACGTTAAATAAATGCAGGGGAAATATTAAGATGGAATACAATTTTTCTAAAATTGAGTTAAAGTGGCAAAATTATTGGGATAAAAATAAAACTTTTAAAACTGAAGTTGATTTTAATAAACCTAAATACTACGTGTTAGATATGTTTCCCTATCCTTCTGGAGCAGGCCTTCACGTAGGACATCCAGAGGGTTACACTGCAACAGATATAATGGCCCGCTATAAAAGAATGAAAGGATTCAACGTTCTTCATCCAATGGGATGGGATAGTTTTGGACTACCAGCAGAAAACTATGCAGTCAAAACAGGTACGCACCCGCAAATAACAACAGAAAAAAATATTGAAACCTTTACAAAGCAGTTAAAAATGCTTGGTTTCTCTTATGATTGGGATAGAGAAATCACGACTTCTAATGTTGATTATTATAAATGGACTCAATGGATCTTTGTTAAGCTCTATAATAAAGGTCTAGCATATGAAGATGAGATCAGTGTAAATTGGTGTCCAGAGCTAAAAACGGTCCTTGCCAATGAAGAAATAAAAGATGGTAAATCTGAAGTAGGTGGACATCCCGTTATTCAAAAGCCAATGAAGCAGTGGATGTTAAGAATTACAGATTATGCTGATAAACTTCTAGAAGATTTAGATGATATGGATTGGCCTGAATCAGTTAAAGAAATGCAACGAAATTGGATTGGTAAATCAATTGGAGCAGAAGTTTCATTTGAGATTGAAAAAAATTCCAATAAGATTGATGTCTTTACCACAAGAGCAGATACATTATTTGGTGCAACCTATCTTGTTCTGGCACCAGAGCATAAACTTGTCAGCGAGTTAACCACAACTGAACAAAAAACTGCAGTTGAAGATTATATTAAAAAAACTGCTTTAAAATCAAATTTTGAAAGAACAGAGATGAATAAAGATAAGTCAGGAGTTTTTCTTGGAGCTTATGCAATTAATCCAGTTAACAAAAAAAGAATTCCTATCTATATCTCAGATTATATTTTGGCCACGTATGGTACAGGAGCAATTATGGCCGTTCCTGCTCATGATCAAAGAGATTATGAATTTGCCAAATTATTTAATCTTGAAATTCTTCAAGTTCTTGATGGTGAAGATATCTCAGAGAAAGCCCATACAGGAGACGGAAATCTTATTAATTCTGATTTTTTAGATGGCCTTAAAAAAGATGAAGCTATTTCCAAAATGATTTCATTCTTAGAAGAACATAAAATTGGAACAAAAAAAATAAATTATAAAATTAGAGATTGGTTATTTTCAAGACAAAGGTATTGGGGTGATCCGTTCCCAATTTTAAAAGATAGAAAAACGGGAGAAGTGGTTCGTTGTTTATCTGAAGATGAACTACCAGTTGTGCTTCCTGATGTAGAGAAATATGAGCCATCTGGAACAGGAGAATCTCCTCTTGCGACTATAGATTCTTGGCTATACTTTACAGATCCAGTAAGTGGAAAAGAAGTAAGAAGAGAAACAAATACCATGCCTCAATGGGCTGGATCATGTTGGTATTACCTTCGTTATATTGATCCAAAAAATAAAGATAAACCATGGGAAGAAGATTTAGAGAAATACTGGATGCCAGTTGATCTCTACGTTGGTGGAATGGAACATGCAGTCATGCATCTTCTTTATGCAAGATTTTGGCATAAAGTTTTATTTGATCTAGGACTAGTTTCAACTAAAGAGCCTTTTCAAAAATTAGTAAACCAAGGGATGATTCTTGGTACTGACGGTGAAAAGATGAGTAAATCAAGAGGAAATGTTATCAATCCAGATGAAATCGTAAAAGAATATGGAGCTGATACACTTAGAGCTTACGAAATGTTTATGGGCCCTTTAGAGAAAACAAAACCTTGGTCCATGAATGGAGTTAAAGGTGTTTATGGTTTTTTAAATAAGGCTTATAAAACATTCGCTGACTCAAGTTTGTATGGAAAAGACTCTGATGAGACCTTAAAGCTTCTTCATAAAACAATAAAAAAAGTGACAACTGATATTGAAGAGATGAAGTTTAATACGGCCATTTCTCAAATGATGATTTTTACGAATCATTGTACAAAAGAGAAAGCGTTCTCGAAAGAGACTGCAGCTTTATTCTCTCTCATTCTCTCACCTTTCGCTCCTCATGCAGGAGAAGAAATATGGGAAATCACCGGTAACAAAGAAACTCTGGCTTATAAAGAATGGCCTAAGTATGATGAGAATCTAGCAAAAGATGATCTTATTACGATGGCAATTCAAGTCATGGGTAAGACAAGATCAACGATTGATGTACCTGTAGATATCTCAAGAGAAGATTTCTTAGAGCTTGCAAAAAAAGATGATAAGATTGCAAAATTCTTAGAAGGAAAAACGATTGTTAAAGAAATCTATGTTCCTGGCAAAATTTGTAATTTTGTAGCTAAATAAGTACTAAATATCGAAGAGATGTATTGCCTTGCATCTTTTTATTATAACGAGCTAAGTGTAGAGTATCTTCCATTCACACAACAAAGGGAGAGATATGAAACACTTAGCAGTAGTTATGCTAGTTGCATTATTTGTAACAACAACAGAAGCAAGAACACTTAATTCTAAATCAAAAACAATTTCAACTCAAAAATCTAAATTTGACGTAAGGATTCCAGTAAAAAATTGGATCAAAAAATTCAATGATGGTTTTAGAGTTGGTATCGCTCAAGGTAGTCTTGCGACAAATTTAAGAGCAAGAACAAATGGAGTTGATGAGAGTATAAATAAAACAAATAGTTCAAAAATTCAGTTACAAGCTGGCTATGAAAAAATCATGACTAAGAAAATTGGATATTCTGCTTTCTTTACTTATCAAGATATTGGAAATGGACTTACAGATTTTGAAGGAAATAAAGAAGACATTAGATCAATGCGATTTTCAGCAAATGCAACTTATGGTCTAACTGATCAAGCCTATACTTATGGTGGATTAAACTTAAATAAGTATTATGGAAGTGAAGAAATTGAAGCGAATGTAGAAAGAGGAATTGGATATCAAGCGGGTGTCGGATTTAAATTTCACAAAAGAGCAAACCTTGAAATTGAATATCTTTCTCTTATGAATGAAGGAAGAATTAGTAATACTAATTTAGATATTGAAACGAAAGGTATAATGCTTAAATTAAATACTCCGATTAGTTTTAACTTATAATTTTTTAGATTATCACAAAAGATATTTGAGAAAAGGGGAAACGAGTGTTTCCCCTTTTTTTTATCTATTACTTACAAGCTGGAATTGTAAATTCTTTCTTAAATAATAAGTCACCTTGAAAATCATCATCATTTTCAACAACTCTGATTGTTCTCGTTGTACTCATAGTATATGGCTCATCAATAACTGAATCTCCATCAACAACTGCTCTTGATGTATGAATTGATTTATATAAATAATCAAATCCAACAACAACAAAATCATCTCCATCCATTTCTTCAATTTTAACTTTAGAATTTGTTCTGATTGTCGTCTCGTTAATCATACAAGTATCAAAGATTTCCATTATTCTTCCACCAAACCATACTTGATCACCTTCAAAATCAACATCCCAATTAGCTCTTAACTCTGTCCAAGATAAACTTTTTAAGTAATCAACATATGAGCTCGCTTGAGCGGTAAAAGTCATTGAAACTACAGCTAGCAATAAAATTAATTTTTTCATTAAAATCTCCTATTCTTGTTAGTTATTTTTAGAACTATTTAGCACAAACTTTATTTTTTTAGTGTTAAGCTTATGTGAAGATCAATTAAGTATCTAAAAAGAGGTCATAATGAACTATAAGATAGGCTCAGTGGAGCAATACCATAATTTTTACCTTGAAAGCTTACAAGACTCGACAAAATATTGGACTGACAGGGCCTATACTTTTGAGTGGTTTAAACCCTTCGAGAAAGTTTCCAGTGGTAATTTTAATGATCTCAATATTAAGTGGTTTGAAGGTGGAAAAACAAATATAACGATTAATGCAATTGATAGACACGCCAAAAAGACTCCAGAAAAGATTGCGATTATCTGGGAATCAAATGATCCGACTGAAGAAGAAATCTATATTAGTTATGAAAATCTTTTAGAGAGAGTAAATCAATTTGCAAATGTTTTAAAAGATAAAGGCGTTAAAAAGGGAGACCGTGTTTGTTTTTATATGTCTATGGTTCCAGAACTTTTAATCGGAGTTCTTGCAACAGCAAGGATTGGTGCGATCCATTCAGTTGTTTTTGGTGGTTTTTCTGCAAAAGCCCTTGCCGGAAGAATCAATGACTGTGATGCAAAAATTGTCATTACAAATGATGAAGCTTATAGAGGTGATAAAGTTATTCCTTTAAAAAATATTACTGATGAAGCTCTTAATGATGCTCCAGGAGTTAAGACTGTCTTATGTCTTGAGAGAACTAAAGGTGTCGTAAAAATGAAAGCTGGAAGAGACTATTGGCTCAATGATCTCCTTTTAAATGCATCGACTGAATGTTCACCAGAGGTAATGGACTCAGAGGATCCTCTATTTATTTTATACACGTCAGGTTCAACTGGAAGTCCAAAAGGACTTCAGCATTCAACTGCAGGATATATGCTTTGGGCATCTGAAACGTATAAGAATGTTTTTCAAGTAAACGATGAGAAAGATATTTTTTGGTGCTCAGCTGATATTGGTTGGATCACAGGACACTCATACATAACATACGGCCCATTATTAAATGGCTCAACCCAAGTTATTTTTGAAGGAGTTCCAACTTACCCAGATGCCGGAAGATTTTGGAAAACAATAGATAAATATAAGGTGACTCATTTCTATACTGCTCCAACGGCCATTAGGGCACTTGAAGCTTGTGATGAATCATTTGTGACAAATACCAAGCTAACTTCACTAAAAGTACTCGGTACTGTAGGAGAACCAATTAATATCGAAGCCTGGAATTGGTATAATGAAAAAATTGGAAAAAATAATTGCCCAATCGTTGATACTTGGTGGCAAACGGAAACTGGTGGGATTATGATTTCATCTATAGCAAATATAACGCAATCAATTCCTTGTCATGCAACTCTGCCCTTACCTGGAGTAGAACCCATTTTAGTAGATAATGAAGGAAATGAAGTACTAGGAAATCCAGCTGAAGGAAATCTATGCATTAAACGTCCATGGCCTGGTATTGCTAGAACTATTTATGGAGATCATGATAGATATAAACAAACCTATTTCTCAACTTACAGTAATCTCTACTTCACAGGAGATGGGGCAAAAAGAGATGAACAAGGAAACTATAGAATAACTGGTAGGGTTGATGATGTAGTTAATGTGTCAGGACATAGAATAGGAACCGCCGAAGTTGAGAATGCAATTAATGAACATAAAAACATTGTAGAATCAGCAGTGATAGGAATTCCCCATGATATAAAAGGTCAAAGTCTTGTTGCATTTGCAATATGCTATGGGGAAGAGCATTCACTAGAATTTTTAAAAGATGTAAATCGTATTATTACTGATCAGATTGGTGCCATAGCTAAACTTGAAAATATTTACATTGTGGAAGGTTTACCGAAAACGAGATCTGGAAAAATCATGAGAAGGATTTTAAGAAAAATATCGACAAATGAAATCGATTCGATTGGAGATATTTCGACTCTCTTAAATCCAGAAATTGTCGATAAAATAATCAAACAGGTAAATTACAAAAAGTAATAGCACTTTCTAAAAAGTTCTAGATAGATTGATTGATTCATTTTTTCAACTAACTCTCTTCTCGTTAAGGGAAAATGATATCTTCGACTAAAAAATGCAATAACTTTTTTCTTTAAGTGTATTGGCATCTTTTTTATATCTAAACTTTCTCCTTTGATAAAAATATAATCTGGAATCATCTGTAAGAGATAGTCTTGATCTGATCCTATCTCAAAGACAGAAGAATTTGTGAGAGCTAATCTAGCAGCAATATTTCTAAGTCCTGTATCAGTAAAACAAGATTGATCTGACAGGCTTAAACCATACTTTAATAAGATTGCTTCTAGTTCAGAATTTAGTGTTTCCAAAATTAAGCCCGCAGTATACCCCATAAGTTCTTGAGTTGCATCGGTCTCATTGAAGTCAAAATTATCATGAAACCAGTCAGGAAGATCTTTTTTAATTAATGAATAACCAAAATCACTTCGATCATTTTCTACAAATATATCAACATCTGCATGTGTTAATTCATGCACAATCGTTGATGCTCTTAGAGAATAATAATTTATTTTTTGATTCTTATTAAATTCAACAAAGTTTTTAATAAAGTTGTTGTTATCTTTTGAAATAAAATTTTTATCGGAAAGAACAATCGTATTCGTCCATCCATTATAAGTAGCTTCCGCATTTGAATTTATAACCCCCCATTGTTGAAGAAGTGATGGCTTTGCTAAGTAAATTTCATCAGTGATATTGAGAAAGTGCTTAGAGTTAATAAAATAATATGTTTCTAAATCTTAAAAAAAGTCTCTAAAATGAAAACTATTAGCACTTGATGATATGGAAAAGAAAATGTTACTAAAATAAAAAAAAATCTTCATTCTTTTTTATACCAAATCCATCAATTATTAGAGCTTTCGTTGAAATGATTACATACTAAATTATCTTCTCTCATTTAGATAATCTACTGAAATTGCATACCTTATTGAGTTATAATAATTTTTTCTCTCTACTTTAAAAGTATTTTAGTCACCTAAAAAAAACTTAAGTATTTAGAACTATTGATACGATAAAGACCATATGGAAACTAATAATCATTTACAAAAAGTCTATTCAGATAGAATACTTATAAAGTCTAGACGCTTTTACTCTTTATATCTTTTTTTGTTATTATGTCTTTTTACAAGCTTCCTTTTTGGAATTTATGAAATTTATAATATTTATTTTATACGTAATGAGTCTTCAACGACATTTGATTCTGTCGATCTTTTGAAATTGAATTGTTTATTTTTTTTCATCATTGCATTGATTTTTAATGAATTCAGAAAAAATAATTTCAGACAATTAAAATTTCACAAAAGTTGTTTTACTTTAAAAAAAGAAAAGAAAGATATAAATATTAATTATGAGGACATTACCCAGATTAAACTGGGAAAATTCTACTTCACAGTCTCAACTAAAACTAAAACGATCAAACTAAGTCCCTACAACATTGAGAGATCTGAATATATTTTACAAGAAATTCAAAAAATATATCCTGATAAATTTTGGGATCATGACACCTATAAAAAATATATTGATCGATTAATTTTACTAGATCATGGAACTAAATACGGAAATTTTCTAAATTTTGCCTCAGTAATATCTGATAGTAAATTTGGAGCGATACAACTTGTCCTTATTTTCATTCCCCTGGTTATTTTTAAAATACAAGAAATTGAATATAATTTATCCGGTGATAATTGGTTGGTAAACTCTCTATTCATGTTTATATTACTATTCGTTTTCATTCAGTTCATATTTCCTTGGATTCTTTTAATCTTTTACAAAATGAGCCTAAAAACAAAAGATGGAAAAATTGATAAAGTCTATAGAGCTGGAAAGGCTCGAATTTTTGCACTTACTCGATTTGCTTTGAGTTCTTTCTTTATTATCTTTTTTATCTTTGCGTGTTATTTTTATGGATTCAACCTTCAAGAAAATCGTGAAATAACTTATCTCTGGGATCAAAAACAGGAGCTCGCTAAGGTTACGATTGATTATCGATACTCTTGTTTTAAATGCTTTAATGCCTTAAGAATTAATGACTTCATTTATGTAAACCATATAAATGAAGACCAATTCGGACTTATCAAATCAACTCCAGATAAAACAGGCCATTTTAAAATTCTCTCACTTAGAGATTTTCAAGATTACTCTGTTCCTTTAGAGACAGTTAAAGGAAAAATTATTTTTGATAATTTAAAAGTTCAAAAAGATATCTTATCAAGCCCCAATCAACTAAATTAGATCATCAATTGTTTTTCGATTAGAATAAAGCTTAGTCCTTGATTGAGGATAACCTATTCTAAACATCCATATTGGAGAATCATCTTCGTTAAGATCAAAGGCTTTTTTCAATATATTTACTCCATCGATAAATAGATCTGAGTTCTCGTCTACTAGCTCACTATAGCTAGTTTGAGATAAGTTAAAACCACTCATACTTGAAAGTGTTAAAGGCTGTGCAGAAATGCCTCTTTTAACGAGCGTCAACCAACATCTAGCAGCATGCCTACCCACCTCAAAATATGCTAAACGATCATCATTATTTGAAACAGAAAAAAGAATGTAATCTTGATTTGATTTTAGCTGTGCTTTAAATTTAAAAAACAAGACATTTTTTATAATAAATTTAAATAATAATTCGAGTATTTTTTTATATTTGAACATTATCTTTAAAAGTACAGCATCAATTTGATTAATTCCTGCATTCTCAAAATTCATTCCCGTTTTTGAAGAGTTTATTTTATCAAAATTCACCCACTTTAAAGTTTCATAGATCCCTTTAAAGTATCCAAAAAAAACTTTCTCCACTTTCCTTAAGTAACATATAAACTCTGGACTTATATTCTGGAGAAAAGAAACCTTTGAGCTATAAGAATTATTTGTTTCTAATAATTCATTTTTGATCTCATCTGAAATTTTTTTCTTAGTAAATAAGCCCCTATATGTTCTTCGCTCTTTTATTGTGTCTACCAAATCAGATTTTATGACTGACTCATTTTCAATAAATTCAAATTTCACTTTATTCTCAGTGCTTATAAGATCGTACTTAATACTATAATTATAATTTGATGATGATATCATTAAATTTTCTATAAACATGCCAAAAGAGACTGTCATACAGTGGTCAAATGGATCTAGTGGATGTTTTTCGATTGATTCATCTATTGATAAATAATAGCTATTTTGAATGAAATCAATTTTCCAGTTCTGCATATTATCAGCTGTAGGGGCCCACAAGGCGTCATTGATGATTTTTTTTATTATTTTGTCCATAACATCCTATGTATATTTTACAATCATGATACAAGAATAAAGCAATTTTTATACTGTTGTTCCTATTTCAATTTTTATTAGATAAAAAATGGGTACAAGGAATGATCGTGGACTATTACGAATTATCTAGACAAATTTTAAAACAATTAAGAGGATCAATGCCTCAAAGAGATTTAAGCGCCAAACTTGGTTTTAACTTTAACAAAATTGGAAAAGTTGAATCAGGAGAAAACTCTTTAAAGCTTAGTGACTTTATTAATGTTTGTCATATTTTTAATATTCCAATCGAAGATCAATTAAAAAAAGTTTTTTATTTTTATGAAAAAGATATTTTCACAACTAATGATTTTGGAGTTCATCTCTGTGAGTTTCTTTCAATAGAGACGATCCCCTCTGATCATATAAAAAAATTATTTAAAAAATCGATTTCAAAATTCTCAACTCTTGATTTTGCCGAGTTCTTGTGCTTACTTGATACAAGGGCAGCTACATTAATAACACTATTAAACTCCTTTCTTGATATTAGCTTAATTGATATATTAAAAACTAAATACAATCAGTTTCTAACATCAGTACAAATGATTGCAGAAGATCCGGATATAGCATTTATTAATAGTGCGCTGAATGTTTATGGTTATACATCACTTCCAGAGCATTCCGATGAAGTTCTGGCCATTCACTCTAACTGTAGTGTTGATAAGATTAGAAAGATCTTAAGTCTAAATAAAGAACTTTCAATTTTTCATTATAATGGCACTCACTACTTACCTTCAAATCTTAACTTTAGTTTTTCTAATGTTGCAAATTTATCTCTTAGAAAATTCAATAAATATGTTTTAGAGCGAACTGCCAATAAATTTGAAGTTATCCCTACAGAGAGACCCAATAAATCCCATGTTCACAATCCAGGTCATATCTCAGTAAGAACTGTAACATTGAGTATCGAAGCAGCAAAAAAAGTGGCAAAACTAATTGCAGAAAATCATACGAAAATTAATGACATCGTAAAAGAAGATGAAGGAAACCAACAAACTAACCTTCACTTTATTTGTATGACTTCGGTTCCATCGCCATAATTAGCTTACCTAGAAAGTAAAAGATAAAATAGAGCGCCAAAAAGCTCAATATTAGGTTATAATTTAGGTATTTAACGATTAAATTTTTTATAAAACCCTGGAGGTATATTATGCAAATAATCATAGTACTATTCTCACTATTTTCATTTACGTCAAACGCAGATAGAATAGCAGAAAGCCAGTTCATAAGTGGAGTCATTACACGAATAGGAAAATGCCCAACTAATATCTCCAGTGCCCCCAAATTTCCCCAAATTGAAATTCAAACAAAGAGCAGTTTAATGAAAGCTTCAGTAACCTCTCATACTCGATTAACCCGAAATTCAAAGATCATTAATTGCAATGATCTAAAAGCTAATCAGAAAGTAAGAATTGGTTATGTAGAGGGAAATGATATTATGGGAGAACAAGATTTTTGGATCTTTGATTCAATTGAGGTTCTTTCCCAAGAAAGTGCGCCTTTGCAGCTTAAATAAAAAAAGCCCTCATAACAATGAGGGCCTTTCATTATTCATTAAAAATAATTATGAATCTTAACTTCCACACGCGATACAATCATCAGGATTATCCAGTGAGCACATCATCGCTTCTTCATTTGAGTACTGTCCAGGAGCGGCCTGAATAACAGGGGCTTCAGCAGCAGGTGCAGTATTCTCATTACGAACTGTAAACTTAATGGCATCACTAGCCGCTTTAGTACGTAAGTAGTACATTCCAGTCTTTAAACCACTCTTCCAAGCATGAAAATGCATTGAAGATAATTTCCCCATATTTGCATCTTCCATATGGATATTTAAAGATTGAGATTGGTCAATAAACGCTCCTCTATCTTTTGCCATATCAATGATAGATTTTTGCTTAACTTCCCAAACTGTTTTATAAAGAGCTTTAAGTTGTGCCGGTATAGAATCAATTGCTTGAATGGAACCATTATGTTTAATGATTTCATTTTTCATATTGTCATTCCAAAGATCTAACTTAATTAGATCTGAAATTAAAAATTTATTAATAACAGCAAACTCTCCAGATAAAACTCTTCTTGTGTAGATGTTTGATGTAAATGGCTCAATACACTCATTATTACCAAGTATCTGTGAAGTTGATGCTGTAGGCATTGGCGCCATTAATAGAGAATTTCTAATTCCATCTGCTTTAATTTTTGCTTTTAGCTCTGACCAATTCCATCTCGTAGAAGGTGTAACTGCCCACATATCGTATTGTAAAATACCTTGAGACACTGGAGATCCTTCATATGAATCGTATGCACCATCTCTTTTTGCTAAATCATTTGAAGCAGTGAGTGCTGCAAAATAAATAGTTTCAAAGATCTCTTTATTTAGAACTTTTGCTTCTTCAGATTCAAATGGCATTCTCATTAGAGCAAAAGTATCCGCAAGACCCTGAACCCCAAGACCAATAGGTCTATTTTTCTTATTAGAATACTCTGCTTCAGGAATTGGATAATAATTTAAATCAATAATTTTATTTAAATTTACAGTCGCCTTATAAACAACATCAAAAAGCTTTTTGTGATCGTACTCTTTATTTACAACAAATTTTGGAAGTGCAATTGAAGCTAAATTACAAACGGCAACTTCTTTATCATCTGTATATTGTATAATTTCTGTACATAAGTTTGATGACTTAATTGTACCAAGATTTTTTTGATTAGATTTTTCATTTGCTGCATCTTTATAAAGCATAAATGGAGAACCTGTTTCAACTTGAGACTCAAGAATTTCAAACCATAATTTTCTAGCAGGAACAGTTTGCTTTGCTCTGCCTTCTTTCTCATATCTTGTATAAAGCTCTCTAAACTCTGCGCCATATGTATCTGCAAGACCTGGAGCTTCATGTGGACAGAATAATGACCAGTCTTGTTCCGCTTCAACTCTTTCCATAAATAAATCATTAATCCATAGAGCGTAAAATAAATCTCTTGCTCTAAGTTCTTCTTTACCGTGATTTTTCTTAAGCTCTAGGAAATCAAAAATATCTGCATGCCATGGTTCAAGATAAACAGCAAAAGATCCTTTTCTCTTCCCGCCACCTTGATCTACATATCTTGCAGTATCATTAAATACTTTTAACATTGGAACGATACCATTTGAGTACCCATTAGTTCCTTTGATAAACGTACCTTTAGCTCTGATATTGTGAATTGATAAACCAATTCCACCAGCAGATTGGGAAATTAAAGCACAATCTTTTAATGTATCGTAGATACCATTAATAGAGTCTCCTTTCATAGAAAGTAGAAAACATGAAGACATTTGAGCTTTATTAGTTCCAGCATTAAATAGAGTTGGTGTTGCATGAGTGAACCATTTTTCTGATAACAAATGATATGTCTCAATTGCCGAGTCAATATCCATACCATGAATTCCAAGTGCAACTCTCATTAACATATGCTGAGGTCTCTCAACGATTTTACCATTAATCTTTAAAAGATATGATCTCTCAAGAGTTTTAAATCCGAAGTAATCATACTCCATGTCTCTTGAGTATGCGATCTCTGATGAAATTCTATCTTTGTGCTCATGAGCAGCATTATATAATTCATCCGAGATTAACGGACTTTTTACTTTATTAATTTGGTCTTCATAGTTATACAAAGCATCAATAACATCGAGAAAAGAGTCACTAGTTTTACGGTGAAGATTTGCAACAGCAATTCTTCCAGCAAGCTTAGAATAATCAGGGTGAGTTGAAGTCATATAAGCAGCTACTTCTGCTGATAAATTATCTAATTCTTCAGTTGTTATTCCATCAAATAAACCTTGGATCGTTCTTTTTGCAATTTCCATTGCATCAACAAATTCTAAATTTAGTCCATAAGTTAATTTTTGAATTCTAAGTGTTATTTTATCAAATTTTACAGGTTCTTTTTTTCCTGATCGAGTTTTTACAAACATTATTTTTCTCCTTAAAAATCCATATCTAAATTAAAATCAAATCCGCCATCACCTTTAACAGAATTCATAACCCCTGATTTCTGATATTCAGCAACTCTCTTTTCAAAGAAATTTGTTTTTCCTTGAAGAGAAATTAACTCCATCCAATCAAATGGGTTCGTTGCAAAATAAATCTGCTCACAACCAATTTCGAGTAAAAGCCTATCAGCTACAAATTCGATATATTGACCCATTTGATCTGAGTTCATCCCAATCAGAGAAACGGGAAGGGCCTCAGTGATAAAGGCTTTTTCATATTCAACAGCTTCACGGATTAAAGCGTGAACTGTTTCTTGAGGTAATTTATTTTGTAAATGCTTATATAAAAGACATGCAAAATCAGTATGCAACCCTTCATCTCTTGAAATTAATTCATTAGAAAAAGTTAATCCAGGCATTAACCCACGTTTTTTTAACCAGTAAATTGAACAAAATGATCCCGAAAAGAAAATTCCTTCAACAGCAGCGAAAGCAAGTAACCTTGTTGCAAAATTTGCATCGTCAGAGTAGATCCACTTTAAGGCCCAATCAGCTTTTTTCTTAATACATGGGATATTATCAACTGCTTTAAATAAATAATCTTTCTCTTTATCATCTTGAATATAAGTATCAATTAAAAGACCATATGTTTCTGCATGAATATTTTCCATCGCAATTTGAAATCCATAAAAACATCTTGCTTCAGGAATCTGAACGTCATTGTAAAATCTCAAACATAAGTTCTCATTTACAATTCCATCACTTGCAGAAAAGAAAGCCAAAATATGCTTAATATAGTGCTTTTCATCTTCATTTAGCTTTTTCCAATCTTCTAGATCTTGATATAAATCTATTTCTTCTGCAGTCCAGAAAGACGCCATAGATTTTTTATACATTTCCCAAATATCATCATATTTAATCGGTAGTAAAACAAACCGGTCATTGTTTTTGTCTAGAATGGGCTCGCGCTGGGACATAGTTTCTCCTTAATCTGTGTCATGTGTATTAGATTCTGTCTCTCAAAATTTAAATGTCTTATTATTTTCTCTCATTTTTCCTCCTCGGGAACTTTATCAAATTAGGGGTCTGACTTATGAAAGCTTTCAGTTTTCACTTACAGTTGCGGGACAGTTTTGGGTTTTCACCAAATTCACCATTATTTGAATGTGTATTTAGAGTAAGAAAACTAAGGGATTTTGCCTAGGAAAATTTTCTGACAATTTCTAATTTTTTGGAATATGTCGTGGTATCACCACCTTAACGCGGGCATAACACCACTATATCTAGTTTATGCTCATTGCGCATAAAATAGATTTATTTTACACACACAACGTCATCTTTTCTAAATCAAATTAAAATTATAGAATTCGTTATGAATAAACTTAGAAATATATTTACTTATGTCACTTTATTACTTTTAGCTCTAGCTGTTCTAGAAATTAAATCCTTCCTAAACGACAACTTTATCGAAAATGATACCCCAGTTAAAAGAAACTTAAATAAATTTTTAAACGGTGAAGTTCCAGCTAAAAAACATTAAAGAGGACATTTAGTCCTGTTAAAACAGCTCCTGAGACAACTGGAATAGTAAGATTATCATCAATATTAAAAGCAGAGATAATCTCTGAGAGGGCTCCAAACATTGATGCTAGAAACGCAAATATAATAATATTTGGAGAATGTATTTCTAAAATATAAAAATAAATTAAAGTCACAACAAGGCATGTAACAAATGCTGCAATTGTTCCTTGTAGTGTTTTATTAGGAAGAAGAACATCCCTTCCAAAATAGACTCCAAAAATTGACGCTATTGGATCTGAAAAAATCAGGTAGAGAATTGAGAGGGTTGCAATTTTTTCATCATAAAGAAAAATGGATAATGCGACTCCTAGAGCGTAGAAAGGAAGACCAGAGAAGTTTAATCTTTCCGATTTTCTCATAATAGGTCCAAAGTGCTTACCAAGAAAGTCATTAAGTTTTTCATTCTTAAAACGTTGAAAATCAATGATAAAGCCTAAAAATGCAATAAATAATGAAAAGTAGCCCCAGTGAATAATTTTGGAATTTGTTGTATAATACAGGGTTAAGCAAATGACACCACATAAAACATGCCAAATCCTTCTCTTTAAATGTAAATCCGAGCGTTTTGCTAGGTTATCGTTGGTCATAGTCGGCCATACTTATCTTTTTTAATAATCTGTATTTTACTTTAAAATCTGTTTTTTATATCTATAATAGATTAAGGATCAATTTACAATTACTTAGTTAAGTCGACTAGTATTATTGTTGATATATATATATGAACTTGGGCGATCAATTTAACAAATCACAGGATTTATTACGACCTGAAAAGCGTTGTAAAATCTGGGCCGTTGGTGGTGGAAAAGGTGGCGTTGGGAAAAGTCTTGTTACCGCAAACACATCTATCTGTTTAGCCCTTATGGGCTATAAAGTCGTCACTGTGGACCTAGATCTTGGGGGTGCGAATATGCACACTTGTCTTGGAATTCCAATTCCAGACAAAACTCTTTCAGATTATATTTCAAAAAAAGTGACAAATTTTAATGATCTACTCGTATCAACACCAATTAAAAATCTTCAAATTATATCTGGTGCTCAAGACGAGCTTGGCATTGCAAACTTAAAGCAAATGCACAAAAATAAAATTCTCTCTAAACTATCTGAGCTTGATGCTGACTATGTTCTTCTCGATTTAGGAGCAGGAACAACTTTTAACACTCTCGACTTTTTTATCAGTGCAGACAAAGGAATACTTGTCATTCTTCCTGAGCCTACATCTATTGAGAATACATATCGATTTATTAAATCTGTTTACCATAGAAGACTTAAAATGATTGAAGAGTTACTTGATATTCATCCGCTTATCAATCAGGCCATGAATGCAAAGTTAAACTCAGCTCAATCGACACCTGTTAATCTTGTAAAAAGAATTATTGAAATAAATCCAGAAATGGGAAGAAAGCTTGAGCACGAAATAAATAAATTTCGTCCTCAAATTATTATGAATCAAATTAGAAATCAACAAGATATAGATATAGGTTTTTCAATTCAAAGTGTTTGTAAAAGATACTTTGGAATAGATATGGATTATATTGGTTTTCTTGATTACGATTCAACAGTCTGGCAATCTGTGAAAAAACGAAAACCTCTACTCATGGAATTTCCAAATTCAAGACTTGTAAATAACTTTGATAGAATTGTTCATAAACTTTTAGAAATTGACTAGGTATAAGCATGACAAATAATAATGAAAAAAATAATTACTATGAAGTTCTTGAAATTGAACCAAGTGCGACACTACAAGATATTCACAATGCGTATATTAGATCAAAGAATGCATATTCAGATGACTCTGTTGCACTCTACTCTTTAATGAGCCAAGAAGAATGTAATAGAATTATCGAACAAATTGAAGAAGCTTATTCTATTCTTGGAGTTGCAGAAAAACGCAGAGATTATGATTCAGCGAGAGGGCTTAATCAGGATAAAACTCAAAAAGGTTTTAATGAAGAAATCATGAGTAGACCTAGTTATCTTCCTCAAAATTCTTTAACAGATATGATTAATGATACTAAGAAAGTTCAAACACAAAATCATAACAACCTAAGAAAAGAAGAGTACCAATACACACAAGAACATTCTCTTAAGCATGAATCTCATGTTTCTAAAGTTCATGCTTTTAAGAAGTTTGGCCTCTCTTTTGAAGAAGACAGTCTAATGGAGCAAGAAATTGATAATTGTAATCACTTCACAGGAGAATTTTTAGCAAAAATTCGAGAATACAAGCAAGTCTCAATAGAGAGAATGGTTGAGATGACAAAAATTTCTAAAACATATATTCGTAATATTGAGTCAGATGATTTCTCAAAGCTTCCCGCAGATGTTTATACGAGAGGTTTTGTCTACCAATACGCGAAATGCTTAAAGCTTAACCCTGATCTTGTTGCGACTTCGTATATAAATCATTTAAGACAATTAAAAAAACCTAATTCATAATTTGATATGAATCCTTCCAATCAAATAAAGCTCGAAATTACTCAAGAAGATTTATTAAACCACAAAAGATTAGATAATTTTTTATCTGAGAGCTTAAGTGATTATAGTCGAACTCTTATAAAAAAATTTTTCGAAGAAGGATCTTTTACATCTGATTATAAAATAGAATTAAAGAAAATGCCTCCCCTTGGAACAATCATTTACTTTAAGAAACCTGAAATTGCGACAACTGAAATCATTGCTGAAAATATCCCCTTAGATATTTTATTTGAAGATGAATATCTTATGATTATCAATAAATCTGCAGGTCTAGTTGTTCATCCTGCACCAGGAAACTACACAGGAACCCTTGTCAATGCGATATTATTTCATTGTCATGATCTAGCTGGTATCGGAAATGAAAAAAGACCTGGTATTGTCCACAGGCTTGATAAAGGAACTAGTGGCGTCATGGTCGTTGCAAAAGAACAAAAAGCTCATGAGGGACTTGTAAATCTATTTTCAACACACTCAATTGATAGAAAATATGAAGCCATTTGTTTGGGATCAAGAATTCCAAGTGAATATAAAATGGAATCATTAATTGGAAGAAATCAAAATAATCGCTTAAAAATGACAACAAAAGTTCCTCAAGGGAAAACGGCGATTACAAATATGAAAGTCATTGATTATTTCACTTACTTCTCTCATATCGAATTAACTCTTCACACAGGAAGAACTCATCAAATTAGAGTTCATATGAATGAAATTCTCAATGCCCCTTTACTCAATGATTTAACCTATGGACGTGAAAAAGAAGAAAAAAAAATAATGAGCACTGCCATGAAAGGTATCCTTGCCCATTATGAACACCCATTTTTACACGCAAAAAGATTAGGTTTTATTCATCCTATCACTCAAGAGAACTTAGTATTTGAAACACCTCCTCCTCAAATTTTTACAGATATTTTGAATCAACTAAGGCTTGAGAGATGAGCCTTCTTTTTACTCAATCATTTAAAGAAGGTATTTTTGAAGTCTATAATGAAAAGCCAAAGCATCTAGATTTAATAGAAGTTGAACAGACTCATTCCAATAACATATCTGACTTCGATCAAACTCCTTTTCAGTATAATGACTCTGATGGAATTGTGACAGACTTCGTTTCAATTAATAATCACTCTTTAGTGATTAGGACTGCAGATTGCCTTCCTGTCTTATTTATAGGTTCAAGGGTTGCACTAATTCATGCTGGGTGGCGAGGTCTTGCAGATAATATTCTAACAAACAAGAAGCTAAAAAATATCGATACTCATACCATTTTAATTGGTCCATCTATATATAAGTATGAAGTCCAAGAAAACTTCAAAGAGAATTTCCTAGAGTCTGAGCATTTCTATAAAGAAAATAGTGTCCTTTATTTTAATCTTCAAGCATTTACTATAGAAAAACTACAAGAGAACTCTCCTAATGCTAAAATTATCGACTCAAGAGTATGCACTTTAGAAAATATTTCATACAATAGCTATCGAAGAGACAAAACAACGAAAAGAAACTGGAATATATTTAGAAAACACAAGGATTAGTTATGCAGAATCAAACAACACTTACAACAAATGGAATGACTCCAAAGAATTTTTTATTTTTATTTTTCTCTGTCCTCATGATCTTTGTTGGACTTTATTTAAATAATCATTATATGCAAACAATGTATCCAGAAGGGATCCAGAACTCATCGTCATTATGTGATATTTCAAGCTTTTTTAACTGCGATACAACAACAAAATCTATGTTTGGAAATATAATGGGTGTTCCCACATCTTTATTTGGTGTCATACTTGGCCTTTTAGGGCTTATTACATCCATTGGAGGAAATAAGAAATTAGAAGATACGACGAGATTCGTTTTTTTAATCAATGCTGTTATTTGTTTAGCACTTTTCATTTACTCTCTAGCTGCTCTTGGATCATTATGTCCAATGTGTACTTTATACTATGTTCTCTCTTTTGCTTCTTTATTTTTACTCATTAAGAACACATCTGCGCCCCTCATAAATATTGACGTTAAAGTCTCTCTAATTGTTCTCGCTTTTATTATTCTTCCCTCTTTTGTTGCAAAGTCATATCTTCAAGGAAAAGAAGAAAAGAAAAATGTTTTAACTAAAAGTTACATAGAACAATTTCATCAACTAAAAACATATGGTGATCCTGCTATTGAATCGCCATTCAAACTAAATAAAGCAACTGAAAAATTTAGTGATGCTCCCATTAGAATCAGTATTTTTTCTGATTTTCAGTGTCCATATTGCAAATCAGTAGCAGAACAAATGCTTCCAATTATTGAAGAATTTAAAGATAAAATTAATGTTCAATATATGTTCTATCCACTAGATAGTTCTTGTAATCAAAAAATGGAAGGGTCAATGCATCCTTATGCATGTCAGGCTGCATTTTTAGCTGCATGTGATGAAGCTAAATTTGAAAAAATCCATGACCATATTTTTGCCAATCAAGAAAAAATTAATGTTGAAAATTTAAAAAAATGGGAAGCCGACTTTGGACTTTCTGGTTGTTTTGAAAATTCAAAAAACTTTGATGTTGTTCAGCAAACAATGAGCTCAGGTCTTCAGTACGAGTTAAGATCAACTCCAACAATCATTGTAAATGGTAAAAAATTAGAAGGACTAATTCCAAGTGTTCACTTTAAAGGGATACTTAACTCGTTATTAAAATAATATATGTATAAAATCATTGAAACACATTGCCATCTTGACTACTTAAAAGAGAAATCTTTAGAAGAAATTATTCTTGAAAGTCGTCAGGCCGGTATTGAAAAGATTATGACAATATCTGTAGAGCCTACAAACTTAGATATTGCATTTGAGTTAGCTCAAAAACACGATATCGTCTATTGCTCACAAGGGATACACCCCCATGAAGCACGATTTGCAGATGAGACAAGCTTAAAGCTCATTCAATCAAGACAATCCGAATCTAAGGTTCTGGCAGTTGGAGAGATCGGCCTTGATTATTATTATGAGCACTCTCCAAGAGATACCCAAATTAAAGTCTTTAAACAACAATTACAAATTGCCATTGAGACAAATAAACCCGTCATTATTCACTCTCGTGAAGCTGATGAGGATATGATTAACATCCTCTCTGAGTTTGCTCCTAAAATGAAATCCAAAGGCGTTATTCATAGTTTTACATCGGGAAAGGAACTTGCAGAGAAAGCAATTGAGCTTGGTTTTCACCTAGGCTTTAACGGCATTATTACATTTAAAAATGCTGCAAATGTTAGAGAGATCGTATCTCTGTGTCCACTTAATCGAATTCTTCTTGAAACAGATTCTCCTTTCTTAACGCCAATGCCACATCGTGGGAAAGAAAATAGTCCTAAGTATATTCCTCATATTCTTGAGAAGGTAGCAGAGTTAAAGTCTGTTTCACCACATGAAGTCGAAACTGTATGTTATCAAAATTCAATTGATCTTTTTAAATTTTAAAACCCTTTAAAGCATCTGCCATTGAGCCTTTCAATTCTTTTGAACTTGGCGATTTTTTCGATTCATGTTTTGGTTTTGAACCATTATTAATATATTCGCTATAAAACGGTAGGTCTTCTTTATAAACAATTCTATCTAAATGTTTAATATAATTTGTCCAATGGCCTGTATTATTATCATTCTGAATGACTGTTTTAAAGCTATGCATTTTTGAATCCATTAAATCAATTAAATGAACAAGCATTGCCTCTTTTGTTTGAGGAATTTTTGGTGAGCCATAAGCATATTCTCCATGGTGAGAGAGCATAATATGCTTCAAGTGAAGTTTCATCTGGTAAGGGAAGTCATTTATTTTAAATGAATATTTATCAATAATCTCAAGAGATTTAACGAGGTGACCTACAAGTTTTCCCTCCTCAGTGTATTCAACATTAATATCATCTGTGAGTTCGTAAATCTTGCAAAGATCATGAAGAATAGCTCCAGCAATCACATAGTTCTCATTAACTTGATAAACTTTTGAAAGTGATTGTGCGAGGTTTGCACAACTCAAAATATGTTCTAATAATCCACTTTGATAAGCATGATGAATCGATTTACCAGCTTGCCACTTTTTTAATCTTCTCTCGATTTCATTATCGGCTAATACATTCTTTAAGAGATCCTTTATATACACATCACTCATATTGTCGACTAACTCAACCAATTCTTGAAACATATCATCAGCATCTCTTGCAGCTTTCATAATAAAATCATCAAGGTTGACTTCAGTTTTTTCAATTTTTGCAATATTTTGAACAATAAACTGCTTCCTTCCTTGAAAGATATTAACCTTACCACTTGTACGTACAAATGATCCTTTCTCAATTTTTGCTGCAAGTTCTTCCGCATCATTCCAAGACCTTGCCTCTAAGTCCCCTGTGCCATCAGAGAAAATAATATTAAGATATTTTTTTCCATCTCTTGCCTCCATAACAGCTATGTATTTAACTAGGAAAGTCGAGGTAATCTCTTGTTTTGGAGATAATTCATTAATTGCAATTCTTTTCATATAAGTAGACCTTTTTCGATTTTTATTATTATACATATTTTTATTTTTTTTACTTGTGTGCAAAGCGTAAATACTCTGTTTTATTCTCATAAAGGTATTCAATGAGAGTAAAATATGCGATATTTACCAAAAATTAAATCATAAGGTGGTGACAATGAGCACAATTAAATTAGGAATCAATGGATTAGGTAGAATTGGTAGAACGGTTATTAGAGAGTTTGAAAAAGCAAAACTGAATGGAAAATTTGGCAATATTGAAATTGTTGCTGTAAATAACCCAGGATCTGCTTCCGATTTTATTCATTTACTAAAATACGATTCTCTTCATGGAAGATTTCCTGGAGATGTAGTTGTTCAAGATAATAATTTAGTTTGCGGATCATCTACAATGAGATTTTTTAATGAAAAAGATCCAAGTGCAATTGATTGGTCATCACAAAAAGTTGATATCGTAATTGATGCAACAGGTGTTTTTAAAGACAAGCCTGGTTTAGGGAAGCATTTAAACGGAACTGTTAAAAAAGTTATTATGTGTGCTCCTGGAAAAGATTTAGATGCAACTTTTGTTGTGGGAATTAATCACGAAACTTATTCTCCAGAAAAACATCATATTGTATCAAACGCGAGTTGTACGACAAACTGTTTAGCACCAATCACAAAAGTCCTTGAAGATAATTTTGGAGTTGAACAAGGTTTTATGACAACAATTCATGCCTACACTGGAGATCAAGCATTATTAGATGCAGCCCATAGCGATCCAAGACGTGCAAGAGCAGCTGCTCTAAGTATGATACCAACTTCAACTGGTGCTGCAAAAGCTGTTGGAGAAGTTCTACCGGCTTTAAAAGGTAAGTTAGATGGTTATGCAATCAGAGTTCCAACTCCTGACGTTTCCGTTGTAGATTTGACAGCAACACTCAAAAGACCTGCTTCAATTGAAGAGATCAATAAAGTTATGAAAGAAGCTTCTGAAACTTATTTAAAAGGAATTCTTGGTTATGAAGAAGAGCCACTAGTTTCGATCGATTTTATGGGAAATACTCATTCATCAATTCTAGATGCAGCCCTTACAAATGTTATTGGTAATCAAGTAAAAGTTGTTTCTTGGTATGATAACGAAGTTGGATTCTCTTGTAGAGTTATGGATCTTGCTGCATATATCGGTTCAAAGTTTTAATTAAGGAAAAAATAAAATGGCTTTAAAGAAAATAACGGATGCGAATCTTAAAGATAAAAAAGTTCTAGCAAGATTTGATTTCAACGTCCCTCTTGATAAAAAAGATAGATCTAAAATAACAGACACATCAAGAATTGATCTTGCTCTTCCTACGATTAAGTATTTACTTGATCAAGGAGTGAGTAAGCTCGTTATGATGAGTCATCACGGCAGACCTGATGGAAAAGTTAATTTAGATTATTCCCTAGAGCCTGTGGCAAATTATCTAGCGGAGAAATTATCTCAAGAAGTTATTTTTACTGAATCAGCTGTTGATAATGGAGTAAAAGAGCTCTTAACTCTCAAAACAACAAAAATCGTTCTTCTAGAAAACTTACGTTTCAACCCTGAAGAAGAAGCTGATGGTGAAGAATTTGCTAAAAAACTTTCAGAATATGGTGATATTTATGTAAATGATGCTTTTGGTGCAGCTCACAGAAAGCATGCATCAGTTCATATCATAAATAAGTATTTTCATAATAGAGCCTATGCAGGTCTTCTCATGAGTAAAGAAATAGAGGCTCTAGATCAAATTTTAAATACGCCGAAGAAACCATTTGTTGCCATCGTAGGTGGAGCGAAAGTTTCTGATAAAATTAAAACATTGGAAAGATTACTAGTTTCAGTTGATAGCTTAATTATAGGAGGAGCAATGGCCTACCCATTTTTAAAATCAAAAGGTGTGGCCATCGGTAATTCACTTTGTTCAGACGAAGATGTTCAGCTTGCAAAAAATATTTTAAAAGCAGATAAAGCAAATAAAATAGTTTTACCAAATGATCATTTAGTCGCAACTGAGTTTGGAGGAAGCCCAATATCTACAGATACAGCTACGATTAAAGATGGAATGATGGGACTAGATATTGGACAAAATTCAATTGTAAAGTTTAGCGATATATTAAAAACAGCAAAAACAGTTCTCTGGAATGGCCCTATGGGTGCTTTTGAAAATCCACTCTATTCAAAAGGTACATTTGCATTATGTGAGATCATATCTTCTCTAAATGCGTTTACTCTTGTTGGTGGTGGGGATTCTGTTGCGGCAGTTAATAAATCTGGTTACTCAGAAAAATTTTCACATGTATCAACTGGTGGTGGTGCTAGTTTAGAATATATTGAAAAAGGTGAATTGCCTGGAGTTAAAGCTTTAAAGTTTGGAGTATAAAATGGCTAAAAATTATATGATTGGAAATTGGAAAATGAACCAATCTCTAAAAGATATTGATTCATTTTTCAATGAGCTGGATCTGCATAATAACCAAAATAACTTTTGGATTGCTCCACAAACACTTCATATTTCAAAATGCATTGAGTTAGCATCAAAGAAAGGGATTCTCATTGGATCTCAAAATATCTCTGAACAAAATAATGGTGCGTTTACTGGAGAGATCTCTTCTGAATCATTCATGGAGATGGGCGGACATTTCTCTCTTATTGGGCATAGTGAGCGAAGACAATACTTTCATGAATCTGATGAGCTTATTAATAAAAAAGTCATCAAAGCTTTTGAGAAAGGCCTTGTTCCAGTTCTTTGCATTGGTGAAACATTAGCTGAAAGAGAAGCAGACAAAACACTTAGTGTAGTTCTAGGACAATTAAAAGCCGGTGTTAAAAACTTAGATTTAAATAATGAAGCTGAAATCATAATTGCCTATGAGCCTGTTTGGGCGATTGGAACTGGAAAAACGGCAAGTCCTGAGCAGGCGGAAGAAGTTCACAATGCAATCAGAGCAGAATTAATTAAAATTTTTGGGGATACTGGACTCGATATCAGTATTCTTTACGGTGGATCAGTTAAGCCTGAAAATATAGTAGAGCTTCTCTCAAAACCAAATATTAATGGTGGATTAGTTGGAGGCGCAAGTTTAGATGCAAAAAGCTTTACAAAACTATGCGCTGCATGCTAAATCTTATTTCACAAATAAAGTATTATTTGATACAAATTTTAACTAAATTTTAAAGAGGAAATAATAATGATCAATGGTTTAATAATTTTACACGTAATTGTTTGTGTTCTTTTAACAATTACAGTTCTTGTGCAATTTGGAAAAGGTGCTGAGGCTGGAGCAATGATGGGATCTGGTTCGTCACAAGCTATCTTTACAACTTCATCTAAAGGTAACTTTTTTACGAAGCTTACAACGACATTGGCCATCGTTTTTATGATAAATTCAATCACATTAACGGTTATGACTTCTAAGGCTGCTAAAAAATCTTTATTTGATGGTGAAGCTCCAATTGCTGCTCCTCTAAATAGTGATGCTGATAAAGCGGCACTTCCAATGGATGATGCTACAACTGAAAAAGCACCAACGACTACTGAAGAGAAAAAATAATTTAAAACAACATATTAGGGTGTAACTTCAGTTACGCCCTTCAAGTAGCTGAAATCACGTAGCAAAAAGTTCTAAATCCATTACATTTTCCATGTAAACTTACCGAAAAACAGTCATGAGAGTTTTACTCATTTTTTTACTTATTATCCCCATTTCGACTTTTGCCAGTTGGCAAAGAGTTGATTGTGATTCCACAACAGATTCAGGTCTTCGGGAAAACATTCGCTTACCTAACTACACCATAGGCTATACTCAGAAAAATAATGAATGTAGCTTTCACTTTAAAACAAAACCTCATTCGAACTCAAATGAGTATATTTCATATATGTTTAAACCAAGTGGTCATTGGTTTATCTTTGTCAGCCAAGGAAATAAAGATGGCTCTAAATCATACTTTTTTCCTCCAAAAAGTGAAAATTCAAAAATTGAAGTCTATCTGAATTCAGAGACAAACGAGACGAAGATCATAACACCAGTGGAGATACATTTTTTATTGATCCATCGACTGGACTAATCGATAAAGAAAAATCTAATGAATATAAAATAAAACACAAGTCGCTTAATTTTAGTCAGTCACCAATATCAATATCAGACACAAAAAAACCTTTAATAACTTTTCCATATTCGATCGGTGGAAGTAGAACAGAAAAAATGTATGCGGAAATATTCGTAGAATACAAAAATAAATCGTGCAAAATTAAAGCAGGTGAATTGTTTAGAGTCACAGCAAGTGGAACCGTTTTCAAAGAAAAAAATCAAAAAGATATTTATAAGTCAATTAATCAAAAGTGTCCGTCATTTGATATTCCGATAACAAGCTCCTCTAATACGCAGATAGCTATATCTAGATCGATCTCAAATCCGATGCCTAAACCACCGATTGAAGTAAGAGAGATAAAGACTGAATTACCTTCTCCTAAAGAATTAGAAAGTAAAAAAAATGATAGTGAAAAAAAAGAAGATTCAGTCGCTATTGATTTAAAAACAAATGAAAATATTAATCCTCCTTGCCTTGATCTTTTAAAAAACTTTTTTGACTCCGTTAATAATAAAGATAAGGTAAATCAGTATTTAAAAAATCAAGGTAAAATTTCCCTTCATAAAATTGCCATTAGTTATTTAAAGACAAGAAAAGATGAAGATAATGAACTTAATGAATCACTAATAAATCTTATCAAAAAAAGAGATCCAGCTATTCATGAAAAGTTTATCAAAGCTCCATTTAAATCAAGAAATACAACTCTCCTTGAAATCATGAAAACACTTAAAAACCATTCAAACAAGGATCAAGGTCATGCTGATCTTGATATTCAGTATAGTGATTTAAAGATGCTTGAGCTACTTGTAGCAGCAGAAGAGATTCATGGAAGAAGTAGTAAAAATGGTGTGATGGATTTTGTCAGTATTATAAATAATTCTCTAAAAAATCGAGAACAGAGTGAGAGTAAAAAAGTCATAAATGAGATGATTTCAAGTCTCAAAAGCAAACAAACTGACTTTGAAAAAGAAGTTACTCATTATCTTGAAAAAAATAATTGTTTAAAGATGGAAGACTTTGGAGTTTGCGGACAAGAGAATTCTTCTCTAGATATTCAAGCTCTTTTAAAAGACTCAGAAAATGTCATAAATACTATTTTTGAAAATCAATTCCAGAGAAAAGAAGAACTTAAGAACAATTTTAAGTGGAATACCTATTGGCTTCACGTTGGATCTAAAAAGAATTAGCCATTAAATTTCAAAAATAAACTTATCTCTTTTCATTCTTATTCTCGGTGTAAAAACTCCATTTTCAGCTCGTTTTCCTGCAGATATGATCATGCATACCTCAGCTTTTTTTGGAAGATTTAATAATTTTTTGACTCTCTTTGAATCAAAGCCCTCCATAGGACATGAGTCATATCCAAAGGCCCTAAAGGCCAGCATTAAATTTTCACAAGCAAGAGCAGTTGACTTATGGGCCCATACTCTCATATCTGCATATGAAGTTGGCTCTCTCGGTGTAACGTTTTTTAACCCTGAAAAAAAAATAGCGATTTTTTTAAGAAAACCAATAATATTTAATGGTCCTTGATTATAAGCAAGTGGAACAATCTTTTGATAATAAGTATAAGCCCCTTTTGAGACGGGCTCTTTGGACTCATCAAAAGATTTTATCATTGATGCTTGAACCTCTCTCCACTTATCAGTTCTTGCGACACAAACAATTAATTCAGGTGCTGTTGTCGCAGCAAGTTGCCCCATACAATATTCAGCTAATAATGTTTTTTTCGATTCATCCACAATTCTATAAAATTGCCATTGTTGAAGATTTGAAGAGTTTGGGGCAAGTAAGGCTAAGTCGAGACATTCGTTTACAATATGACTTGGAATTTTTTCGTCTGTATAGATTCTAACTGATCTTCTGCTTTCAACGATTTTTTTAAATTCAAGTGAATTTGTCTCAATCGCAGTTTCTCTGTATCTTGTTTTTGGTACTTTTAATAAAACATCTAATTTACCCATGACTATCCTTCTAAAATTTTAAATTCACTCTTGATAGACTTTAAAATTTCATCAAGATGTTTCTCACCTTTACACTCAATTGTTAACTCAACAATCGATTCATTCAAAGGAATAGAAGGGGTATCTCTTTTATGAACGGCCTGTAAAATATTAGCATCAGTATCCATCAATACTTTCGTTAGAGAAAATAGAGCTCCAGGCTTATCTGTAAGCAGAACATTTAGTTTTGCTCTTCTCTTTGATTGGATAAGACCATTTTCTATGATGCGATCAATCAGATTCATATCAATATTTCCACCACATATTAGAATCACAACTTTTTTATTTTTAAAGCGTCTTGGATTTTTTTCATATAATTCTTCAAAAGCGGCTAAATTAATTGCACCTGCCCCTTCCGCAACGACTCGAGCGTGCTCCATAAGTTGCAGTACGGCCATTGCGACTTTATCATCTGAAATATGAAGAGCTTCATCGATAACTTCATCTAAAAGCTCATACATTTTAAACTCTGGTTTTTTTACTTTTATCCCATCAGCAAATGTTTGAACTGTCTCTTGCTCAATTAACTTTCCCTGCTGAAGAGATTTAATCATTGAGGATGCTCCCGTTGATTGGGACCCCACAATTTTACAATTTGGAAAAAACTTACGAACAACTTGTCCCACACCAGACATCAGTCCTCCGCCTCCTATACTTCCAAAAATAAAATCAATATCACTAATTTGCTCTTTCAACTCAAAACCAATAGAGCCTTGGCCGTAAATAACATCTTCTTGATTAAAAGGATGAACATAAATTTTATTATTTTCTTTTAAATATTCCTTCGCAAATTCAAAACTCTCATCTACGTTTTCACCTTCTAAGATGACTTTCGCTCCTAGTGCCTCAGTATTCATAATTTTCACAAGTGGGCTAGGTTTCGGCATGATGATAGTCGCATCAATTCCAAATTTGGCTGCAGCCCATGCAACTCCCTGGGCATGATTTCCAGCGCTGACGGCAAGAACACCAAGGGCTCTTTGCTCATCTGTTAGATTTGCAATCATATTAAGTGCGCCACGTAGCTTAAAAGATCCTACAGGTTGAAGATTTTCAAGCTTTAAATAGAATTCACAACCATATTTTTTCGAGAGCCATTCATTTTTTATGAGAGGAGTTTTAGATAGGTAGTTTTTTAAAAGCTCATTAGCTTTTTCAAAACCTTCAAAATTTAATTTCATTTATTTATCGCCTCTATTTTTTCTTTGTTAGATTATCTTTTTTGTCGATTACTTTTATTTTTCCAAAATCATCATCAGTAAACATTGCCTTCACTTCTTCTAATGGAAAAGCGGCATAAGGAATTGACGGATCAAAGCTATCTGACATCTTAAGCTCTTTCGTAGTCCCTGCCTTGGTATACTCTATATGTTTAACAAACGCTGCAAATATTTTTGGATCAATCTTTTTACCGGAAGTCTTCTCCATGATATTGATCGCCTGACTGATGCTGACAACATCACTATAAGATCTCTTTGTTGTTATTGCATCGAAAAAATCAGCAATTGCACAGACTCTTGCAAGTAAGTGAATCTCTTTTTCTTTCAATCCCTTTGGGTAACCTGTCCCCTGCCAATCTTCATGATGTTCATTCACTATTCTTGCAATTGTTTTTAGATCGAGATCTTCAAAGTCCATTCCTTCACTTTCAAGTAATAGTTCTAAACCTAAATCCGGATGAGTTTTAATAACTGCATATTCTTCATCAGTTAATCCTTCCGGCTTATTCAAAATAATCGTTGGAATTTTTACTTTTCCAAGATCATGTAATAAACCTCCCAATCCTGCATGTAAAAGCTCTGCTCTCGTTGCATCTGGCTTGAGTGCTCTTAGGACGGTTAAACTATACATTGATACATTTATAGAATGATCATATGTATAAAAATCGTGACCGGATAAGCTTCCTATCAGTTTTCTTAGACCATCAATATTATAATCATCCAGAACATCAATCATATTTTCAACTGCGTCTTTACAGCCAGATATCGTTTCATACAGTACTTCGGTACTAAATTCTTTTTTTGGATCAAAGACATTATGCAAATACTGAATGGCAGAATCTTTTATAAAAGTAACGGCCTCTGCATCACTTGCAACTCCAGAGTTCACAAGACTTTTCATATAAAGATTTCTTTGATCTTCAGCAACATATAGTTGTCTATACTTTCTTCGAAAATCATCGAGATCAGTTTTAGAAAAATCAGTATCTTTTGGGAATACTCTTACGTATTTTTGTTTATTTTTATCCGATGATGAATTTACAAATAAATCAAATGGAATTTTTTTTTCATAAACAATTAAATCGTAACTTACGGAAAAAAAGCTTCTCTCACTCAAAATTATTCTCTTTTTTTAATAATTAATATTAATGATATTTTAGCATAGAGAAAAAATTTGAGTACCAGGTAAAAAAAAAGGCCCTATTCAGGGCCTTAACTCTAGTTCTTTTTATTTGTAGTTGATTAAAATGGTATATCGTCTGATGCAAAACTTGAATCAGTTGCGATATTGTAATCTTGGTTATTATTATTGTTATCATTTGTGTTTGATGAATCTTGAGAATAATTTGAACTTCCTGGTGCAGCACCTGCTCCAATAAATTGAACAGTTGTTGCATTAATTTCAGTTGCATATCTTTTTTGACCACTTTGATCATCCCAAGAACGAGTTTGAAGTTTACCTTCAACAAATGCTTGTCTTCCTTTAGAAAGATATTGATTACATAACTCAGCTAATTTTCCCCAAACAACAATTCTATGCCATTCAGTTTTTTCTTGTTTTTGACCAGAATTTTTATCATTCCATGTCTCACTTGTAGCAAGTGAAAAATTACATACGGCTGCTCCAGATGGTGTATACTTTAACTCTGGGTCCTGTCCTAATCTACCAAGTATAATAACTTTATTTACGCTCATCATTTCTCCTTCAAACATTGTGTTTGTCTTGTTTATAACTAATTCCACCAAAATAAAAGTAGAATTATCTTGTTTCTATGGAGAAATATTCAATTTGGAAGGAGTTTTAGGAATTTATATGTCTTTTAAATTGCTGAAGTATAATCTTCTGCGTTATACACTTCATCTTGCTTAACCGCCGTAATAGGCTCTTTTGTGATGGGAGTTTCTTTTTTAGCAGATAATTCTGGATAGTTATCTCTCCAAAAATCTTTTACCTTCTGATTTGCAACTTTAACATCTCGTCTATACCATGTTGCATCAAACCCACAATAAGGACATGGAATATCTTTTCTATAGAGCATTTTATTTGCAATTTCCCAAATCATCCACACAGGAAATACAAAAAAGATTGATTTCATTCCCATAAGTGGAAATGCAATAAAACTTAAAAAAGTGGAGAAAACGATAATTTGAACATAATTTTTTCCAGCAAGATATTTAGCGTATTTCATCTCTCTTGGAGCTGAACAAAGAGCACAAAGAAATTTCTTTTGAGGATTTTTAACTTTGTAAAAACGACCTGTCTGCAATGGATTCACTTTATTCACTTTCACCTCTTATCCCTTTATTATAACACAATTAGGGAGTTTTATATATTGGGAACTTTTTTCAGACTCTTCTTTTTTAAGAGACCTCTGGGATATCTCCATACCCCAGGGGTGAATAAAACGAAAAAAAGAAAAAAATGAAGGTTTGCCGAATTCAACCTACGATCCACATCCACAGATCGGCACCCTGTGAACTCCTTTTATTACGCAAGAGATGGGCCAAAGCTCTAAATCATAAAATCAAAGAGTTATATTGCTAGTTTGGATTTTTATTTGCTAAAATGGCACTATGATGGT
>Ga0115005_10000368_pt1 | contig 34603 bp, 40 predicted proteins | sample ArcOceMetagenome_FD_87163 | JGI IMG/M metagenome (GOLD analysis project Ga0115005, IMG submission 87163) | Marine eukaryotic phytoplankton communities from Arctic Ocean - Arctic Ocean - Greenland ARC118M Metagenome | ecosystem: Environmental > Aquatic > Marine > Oceanic | place: Arctic Ocean... | reverse complement strand
TAAATCATTTTAAAAATTATGTTGGTCCAAAAACAAAAATACATCAAATACCTAAATCAATTTTACGTAGCAATATAGTTAATGAAGTTGAAACAAGCTATGTAGAATTTAGAAAAGAATACAGAATAAGTGATAGTAGTATAGATAATGAGATCAGCACTTTTGGAATGTTTTATAGGTATATTAGTGATGAACTTGATTTAACAAATGTTAGAACATTAGCAAAATGTGAAACAAATAAAGTTACTGGAATTGATAACGCAAGAATAAGAAGACAAACTTTTACAATTGATGAATACAAGTCATTTACATACGCAATGCTTAGTTACGTTGCAAAAAAGAAACAACAACTTGCAGATGATGAATACTTTGATCGTTTACTTGCAAAGCAATATTTTTTATTTGCAGCTAATAGTGGAATGAGAAGTGGAGAATTAAGACAATTAAAATGGGAAAGGGTGGCTTTAGAGCTTCACAAAAGAAATGGACATAATAGTGAAGATATATTGCTTGCTAAAGTTGAAGTTGATGCACAAACAAGCAAAGTAAGAATTGGTAGAACTTTTAAATGTGTTGGAGAGCATTTGCAAAATTGGGCAAATTTATCAAAACATAAAACTGGCTACATTTTTAGTAGAGATGGTAAAACTGAGATGCCACGTAAGTTGTTTAATATGCACTTTAGAAAAATTATGAGTTTTGCTAATATTGAAAATGATAGAAAAAAAGCATTAGTACCATATAGCTTACGTCATTATTTTATTACAAAACAAATACAAGAAGATTTAAGTTTTGGGGATACGGCAATACATTGTGGAACTAGTGTTGGACAGATAGAAAGAACTTACTTGCATTTAAATGATACTATTATGAATAAAACTGCATTGAATAGATTTAGAAGTGATCGTGTTAATACTAATTACGTTTCAGTAAAAAAATTGGCAATATGAAAGTAAAAGATTAATTTGCTTCATAAAGAGGTAAAACAAGTTTAGTTGATATTTGTAAAAAATATCAGTATCTTTTATGTCTATATTTACTTAATAACATTTCAAATGAAGCAATAATAAATATGAATTTTTATTACAATTATAAATTATTAAATAACAATGTTTCTGTTGAGGGCTATTTTAATGGATAATATTTATCTTCTGCCGGCGGCCTTATTTCCTGCAATACCTTTAATGATGATATCATTTGGAAACAGATATACTACACTTGCTACACTAATTAGAAAAATACACGACGATCTAATGGCTAGGAAATTATCAAAGAAAGATAAAGAAACAAACAGTTATTTAAAACAAATTGACGTCTTAAGAAAACGTTTAACTCTTAACAGAGCAACATCAACACTTGCCGCAATGGCATTTATTACTAATCTTGTTGCTATTTATTTTGCTTATGTTGAAAATTTTACATTATTTGGTGCCATGTTTACGGCAAGTTTAGTAATGTTTGGTTTATCATTGATATTGTATATTATTGAACTTCAGTTAGCCACAAAAGCATTAGATACGCATTTGCAGGATTTAGCAGAACTATAATAGAAAAATGAGAAAATAATGGGAAGATATAAAATAAAAAATTTACTTATTCTAAGCACAGCAGCACTTTTAGCCACCGTTTGTATGGCTAATGCAGGTAATTTAAGATCAAATACTTGGAGAGCAAGTTGCAATACCTATTATTCCAATTCTGGCAATGATTTTATTTTCAAAGTAAAATTAGGTGAGATTGGTGGTTGTCGATCAGACAAAGTAAAACAAAATAGTTGGGATTGGTCTGAACGATCAGAGGTTATAACAAAAAATGAAAAAATGTTTGGAAAATGGGAATGGAGTGCAACAATTAATATTGATAGAGATTGCAGACCTGCATACCGAAATACATTATTCCAAGTTCATGCAGGCGGATATCTTGTGAGTCCTCCTAGTTGGGTTGGTATAAATTATGATAATGAATTTAGAACTAACGTAGAGAGCAGCACTCCCCACATAGTTCCAAATAATCCTTTTAAACTTACAGCCAAAATTAATGCCACAAGAGAAGATGTAAAGGTAGATTACTTTGTTAACGATCAGTTAGTAGATTCGACACATAGGTATGCAAATGGTAATGGATATAAGAAAATGTTTTTTAAATTTGGAATTTATAGAGTGAATGCTAACTGCGACATCACACAAACATATACAAATGTTAAACTTAAGAAAGTAAAATAAAATAATGATGACTGAGTGTTATTTTATGAAGTTGATACTAATACTGTAAAATAGATAAAGTAAGAATGAGGAGAGGTTAATGGCAAAACTAATGACAGTGGAAATATTATTAGTATTGGATGACGATGCTGATCTAACACAGGTATATAAAGATATGGATTTAAATGTAGAACATAAAAATATTCAGCAAGTGGAAATTATAACTTGGGGTGAAGATAATGGCTGATAAAGAAAATAATTAAGCCTTCTATCTGACTGCTAGACATATATTGTGCCTTTCTAATTAAAACGCTCTTTTAATTTTTTTACATTGATAACCAAAACCATCAAACAGCCTGTCCAGCAAACAAACAAACCTATTGCTAACGACGCAGCTCCTATATGTAGCCATTTAAGAAATCCTTTTTACTAAAATTTAATTTTAAAAATATATTTATATTAACATTATTTTTTATGAAAAAAATAAAAAATATTTTGCATCAAGAATTTTATTTTTATGTATAATATGATGTATACAAATATATATAGGAACTCTAATGAAGCTTAAGGGAACAGAATTTCAACTTAAAGTATGGAATGAAATTAAAAAAATACCTAAAGGCAATGTTAAAACCTATAAAGAAATAGCTGAAATAATAGGCAATCCAAATTCTGCAAGAGCAGTTGCTAATGCATGTGGTAAAAATCCTTTTTTAATTGAAATCCCTTGTCATAGAGTTATTCGTTCAGATGGTGGTTTAGGAGGATATAGTGGTAAAGGAGGGGTAGATATGAAAAAAAAATTATTAATGAATGAAGGTTTTATGAAGTTTAATTAATTGATTAAACAATTTACTATTTAGTCGTTACTTCTTCAATACAAAATCTTTATAGAAAAGTAGGTTTCAAAAAATGAATGATAGTCGTGATTTAAGAAAAAGAATTTTAAAAATGAGGGAAATTAATAATATTGATCAAAAAAATGCACCATTTATTCGATCTTCAGAACAAGATAACAAACTAAATCATCGGATACAAATTAATGTTCTAGAGACAAATAAAAATAAAATTAAAAAAAATAATTTTATAAATCTTCCGAATGAAGAGAATATAGTTAAAAAGAATATTGATTTTGATCATAGTAAAAATAATCAATTAAATAATAGCTATGATGCTCAATTCAGAATACTTGCAAATAAATTTAATGAAATTTTAGACGTTATATCAGATATATCTTCAACTGTAGAAAAATTAGAAAAAGTTACCTATTCAAAAGAAAAAGAATATAAAGTGGTTAGAAATAAATTAAATTGGTTCAAATTAAAGCCAACTGTTTTTATTCTTCTTATAGGGCTGTTTGGATTAGCTTTTTTCTATTTGTCTACTTACTTAGAAACATTAAATATCATAATACAAGATATTTTATCTTTGGTATAAAATAATTATTCAAGTTCTAATAAAATTCATTCAATTAATATCCAAATCTAATATGGTCATATTGAAATGATAACATGTATCACCATCTTCATTGTCTTCAAAAATCACGCCAACAAAATCACCGTTAATAGTTACATCCGCTGAATCTAACTTATTTTCTCTTCCTTCAACTTTAATATTTTTAGAGCCGAGTGAAGTTCTTAAATAGTTTTGTATTTTACCAATTTTAATTCTATCCATTATTAAATTCCATCAATTTATTAAAAATAATATTTTTATAAAGTACAATATATAATTTAAAATGAAAATATAAAACTTAATGTGAATTATATTTTTTTAATTCTATTTTTTTTTCAAATCTAGATAGTATTTGAGATAAAATTTTACCTTTATCTAAAACTTTATTATAATCTTTTATTATAAAAACAGGATTGTTTCTATGACCTTTCTTACTGTTTTTTATAATTTGATAAAGTGCTTGATCATGCGTATGTCTATAAATTGAAAAAACAGCAATGTCGTGTTTGCTATCAATAGCATAGTCTTTCCAAAGTCCTGATGAGACTTGTTTGCTATATAGGCTTAATATTAAGGTTAATTCATTTTTTGAAAAATATATAATACTGTTATCTGATTGTTTTTTATTATTGTTATTTTTTGAAATATTATCTTTATTTAAAAAGTAATTAGATTTTTTTGTAAAATTTAAAATTTGCATTAATGCATTCCTATATATTGTCAGGTTACGATATTCTAATAAGATAAACTTAATCAATTGATTTTTTTTATTTTAGAGACTAATAATTAGTCAAATTTGATTAGTGTAATATTTTAATAAATAAATAGGTTTTATATGGCTGATATTTTTGATGAAGTTTCTGAAGATCTAAGACAAGATCAAATGCTTCAAATATGGAAAAAATACGGGAAATTTATTATTGGTTTTATTATTTTATTAATATGTTCAATCCTAGGATATCAAGGTTTCAATACTTGGTCTAAAAATAAATTAAATGAAGAGTCGCAATACTTTTTTAGTTCTTTAGCTAAATTAGAAGAAAATAAATTCAAAGAAAGTATTGAATTATTTAAAAATAATCGTTCTGATAAATCTAATGGTTATTCTATGCTTTCTACTTTTGGTCTTGCAGAATCATATTTTAAAAATAATGACATAAAGCAGATGATATCAAATTATGAAATCATTTATAATAATATTGATTTTGAAGATTATTATCGGTATTTGGCTAGATTTTTATCAGTTATTAGAGATAACGTAAGCTCATTTGATGAGTTGCATGAACGATTGAAACCAATTTTAAATAGTCCTAGTAAACTTCAATCATTAGCAGCAGAATTAGAGATAATGCTGTTTATTAACTTTGATAAGACAAACGAAGCTAAAGTAGCTTTAGAAAAGTTATTAGCTAGAAAAGATATTTCTCTTGAGCAAAAAAATAGATTATCGTTAATTAATCAACTGTATGGTAATAATGAATAAAATAGCAAATGTACTTATTTTATTTTTTTTAATTGGATGCTCCTCTGTTGAAGAAATAGATATGAGTAATTCAAGTTATGTGTTTGAAAAACAAAATATAGTTTCTTTTATAAAAGATTCTAAAAAATATAATGCTGAATTAAATCCTCCTTTAAATAATTTGAATAACTTTAATGCTAAATCAAACAACCTATCCAATTCAAAAGTTAGTTTTCCATTAAAAAAAATATGGGATATTAATACAGACCAAAAGATTGAAGATACAAATCCTCTTTTTCCAGAACCAATTTTTATATTATCAAGTATTTATTTGATTAATAGTAATGGTCAACTTTTAAAAGTTAATTCTAACAATGGAAAGATAGTTTGGAAAAATAATATTTTTGAAGACCCAGAGAATGCAATTATAGGGCCTCCTTCTATTGCAGGAGAATACATTAGTAAAGATGTTATTAATATATATATACATTCAGGGAATAATGAACTTTTTTCAGTTAATGGTATTACGGGAAAGGTTAATTGGAAAAGAACATTTAAACTACCTTTCAGAGGTGGTATTACGTTTTTTGAAAAACAGATTTTATTAAGTGACTATGTAGGTGATGTTTTTTCTATTAATAGTAATGATGGTAAAATTAATTGGAAGACTTCATTGAGTACTGATTATAATTCAGTTTATACGTTGGCTAGACCAATTATTGCAAAAGATAAAGTGATTGTTCCTGGTACAGGTGGAAGTTTTTTTGTTTTATCATTAATGTCTGGAAAAATTATCTGGTCTGATAATATTTCTTCAAGGTCACAGTTACCAAAGGTGTTTCATACTGGTGACATAGTAGGAAACCCTATTTATTTTGAGGGTATAGTTTATGTTGTTTCTCAATCTGGTTATACATCTGCTTTTGATATTGAAACTGCTGAAAAAATATGGACTTTACCCATAGGAGGAATTGAAACACCTATATTGTCTGGTAAAACTATATTTATTATAGGAAATATGGGCATCTTAGTTGCTGTTGATAGATTTACAGGTGAAGTTAGATGGCAAAATAAATATGAAAGTAAAATTAATGTAGATTCATATTTTTCAGATGAAGCTATAGCTATTTATAAAGCTCCATTATTAGCTGATTCTAAATTATTATTTCCTGATCATTATGGCAATATTAGGATTTTAGATGCTGACAAAGGTATTGAAATGGATATTCTATCAATTGGAAAGTTAGCTATTTCGCCTATTGCAGTGAATAAAAAAATATTTTTTCTTAGAGCCGATGGAAAATTATTGGCTTATGAATAACCTTTATTTCTTAAATTTTAAGGCTTAATTAATGTTTAAAGTTGCATTAGTAGGTAGACCAAATGTTGGAAAATCTACTTTATTTAATCGATTGGTTGGATCTCGTAATGCAATAGTTAATGATCAGCCGGGTGTAACTAGAGATAGAAAATATGGCACTGCTAAACTTGCTGATCTAGAATTCATTTTAATTGATACAGCTGGTATAGACGATACTTTAAAGGGAAATCTAGACAATGAAATTAAATTTCAAACTAATGTAGCAATAGAAGAATCGGATTTAGTAATATTTGTGATTGATGGAAGAGCTGGAGTACTTCCTGCTGAAAAAACATTCTCAAAAAAGCTTAAAATCAGTAACAAACCGGTCATAATACTTGTAAATAAATGTGAAGGTTCTGGAGGTATGTTAGGTCTTACTGAAAGTTCCTCATTAGGTTTTGAAGTGAGTGTTCCTTTCTCCGCAGAGCATGGAGAAGGTTTGTCAGATCTATACGATGAATTAAAAGATAAAATTCCTTTAATTGATAATTTAAATATAGATAACACCATAATAAATGAAACTGATACAGATCTTTTCCCTACTATTAGACTTGGAATAATTGGAAGACCTAATACAGGTAAATCTACTTTATTGAATAGTATTGTTGATCAAAAAAGAGTGGTTACTGGATCAAAAGCAGGTATAACTAGAGATGCAATTGAAGTTTCATGGACTCACAACAAACAATCTTTTTGTATTGTTGATACCGCAGGCCTAAGAAGAAAATCTAAAATTTCAGATGCAATTGAAAAAAGTATGATATCGGATACTTTAAAATCTATTAAATATAGTAATATTTGTATATTACTTTTTGATGCTTCTGTTGGTTTAGAAAAGCAAGACCTAGTAATTGCAAGAATGATAGTTGGTGAGGGCAGAGGCTTAATTATTGGTGCCAATATGTGGGATAAGGTAATTAATAAAGAAGAGACCAAAAATAATATTTTTCATCAATTACAAAATTCTTTATCTCAAATAAGAGATGTTCCTGTTGCCTTCATATCTGGTCTTCATGGAAACGGTATAAAAAGCTTAATGAATATTTCTTTGGATATTAGAAGACGGTTAGATATAAGAATTTCAACTGGAAAATTAAATAGGTGGTTAAGTCCTATTATTGAAAACAACCCAGCTCCTTTATATAAAGGTAAGAGAAATAGAATTAGATACATAACACAAGTTAATGTTAGGCCTCCAACATTTGCTTTATTTATGTCTAGTCCAGAAAATTTGCCTGATAGCTATAGCCGTTTTATTGTATCTTCACTTATGGATGATTTTGACTTAGCTGGATTGCCTATTCGTTTAATGTTAAGAAAAGGAAACAACCCATATGTTGAAGGTTGATTTAATAAATTAGGCCTGATTTACTGATAAATCTTGGTCATTATCTTTATCTAAAACAATATCTGTATTTTCTTTTTGATCATCATTGTTTTCATTAGAAATTTTTTCTAGTTCTAATGATTTTAGTTTTTCAGCCTCTAATCTTTGTGCTTCTAATTTAGCTCTTTTGGCTATTTCTTTTAGAAGATCGGGATCATCTCTTTCAACAGTTGTAAAAAAACTACCTAATATACTTTTTCTTTTCATTAAACCCATAATTCTAATTTCTTTAGTAGATCTGTCAAAAGCTAATTCAATTTTTTTGGAAGCAATCCCAGCTATTCTTGCTTCAATGAATTCTTTTTCACTCGCAGCCTTGATTCTTAATCCAGTATTGGTTTTAATCTTAGTTAACTTTGAACAGGCTGCATTTGTCCGTCTCATCAAATCATCACCAATTTCTTCTAATTGCATTCTCGAAGGTTTTGGGACTCTGATATTGATATATTGAGACCCTGCTTCATTTTTAGCAGGAAAGCCATTTTGCTTTATAAATTCTAATATTTCTTCGATATATTCTTTATTATATACCATTAATTGCACTTTCATTGGATCGTCAGGAGATTCTACATTTCCTAAACCACCTAATCTTTTTCTTCTACCATTCATCATTAGTTGAAGTGAATTAAAAACTTTAATATTAGCATCTAAAGATTTAATATCTTCTATGATTTCTGCAAATTCTTCAATTGCTCTTTCTAAATTTGAAATTGCTTCAATTGAATAACTTTCCTCATTTATATTTTCTTCAGCCACAAAATTATCCTAAAGTTATAATTACAATAAATTATATTATTGTTATATTATCAATATTTTATTTCAATTTCAATCCTTCTATTCTTAGCTCTTCCTTTAGCTGAATCATTTTGCTCTAGTGGTTTAGTTTCACCAAAGCTGATGGCTTTTAATTTTTCCATTGGAATTGTATTAGTTTTCGATAATTCTTGAACGACACTTGCTGCTCTTGCTGCAGCTAAATCCCAATTATCACGATACTTTCCTCCAAATATAAGTGGAACATCATCTGTATGACCTGATACATTTACCTGACCAGCTCCTTCTCCACTTACTTTGGCAATTTTTTGCATTATTGCTTTTGCCTGTTTTGTTAGTGTTGCAGATCCTGATCCAAAAGCTCCAGCAGATCCTACGGTTACAATAACTCTATCTTTTTCTCTTTGAATTTCAGCTAATCCTTGCCCAATCTCTTGTTTAAGAGCAACTCTTAATTGATCTTCACTATAATCTGCTTTTTTAGATTTTTCTTTATTAGCTGCATTATCTTGAGAAGTTTCTTTTTCAAGTTCTTCAATTTTTTCTTTAAGCAATTTATTTTCATCGTTTGATGATGCCATTGATTGAATGTTTTTATCAATCCCACCAATCAACACATCTGTTTCAGTTGCTCCAGTATCTTCTCTAGCTTTTTCTACAACTTCCAAAGTATCTTTAATTAACTTTGATATCTGGGTGCTATCTTTATTTTCTGTTTGGATACTAACTAATACTTTATCATCAATTACCTCTACTTTTATGTCTTCTGAGGAGGTTTTTTCTTTAATAGTTTCTGCTAATTGTTTTGCATTCATAACTTCTTTTGAAGTACTTTTGCTTTTACCTTCATCAATTTCTGATTTCATATCTAAATTTTTTTGATCAGCTTCAGTCGTTTGCTGTTTCATGTTTTTTGTAACCGATGCTTCTGGTGAAGGGCTAAAATTTAGTGATAGTACAGTTGTTCCTTTCGGTTGTTCTACAACTGGAACCATTTTTTGAACACCAAATGCGTTTTTTAAGCTACCACTAATTTGTTTAAATTTAGGAACATTGAATTCAGCAAAGGATAAAATTAAAACAAAGAAGGCCATAAGTAATGTAGCCATATCAGCGAAAGTTGCCATCCATGCTGGAGCTCCTTGAGGAGGACATTTGGGACACTCTTCCTGTTCTTCATCATCTTCTGCTATAACTTGTGCTTCGGCCATTACAAACTCCAAAAAGTTTAAATAAGTTAAGCTGCTTCTGCTTCTAATTTAGCTTGTATTTTAGGAGGCAAGTTAGCAACTAATTGGTCTGTTATATTTCTTGGACTCTCGCCTCTAGATATAAATTTCAATCCCATTACAACCATTTCTCTATACAATAATTCATGTGTAGAATAGCCTTCTAATTTTGTAACTACAGGCATGAAAATACAGTTTGCAACCATGGCCCCATAAAGTGTTGTAAGTAATGCTACAGCCATAGCTGGGCCAATTGCCTTCGGATCAGCCATGTTTCCCAACATAGCAACAAGTCCAACTAAGGTTCCAATCATTCCCATTGCAGGTGCTAGATCAACCCATGCTTGAAAAACTCCAGTCATATCTTCATGTCTGGCTTTCATAGCTTTAATTTCTCGATTAAGTTGAGCTGTTAACTTAGTTTCATCTGCGCCATCAACAAGCATTTGCAGACCTTTTTCAAAAAATTTATCAGGAACTTCTTGACCTTCAAGAGCCATCATACCATCTTTTCTTGCAATGCCTGCTAACTCAGTCAGTCTTGTAATTAATTCGTCATGTTTTTTTGCCCCTGGCAAGAAAATTTTAACCAAGGTGCCAAATGATGATAAAAAAGTTGGTAATGTAGATCTGTACATTACTGCAAAAAAAGTTCCACCAATAACAATCAACAGCGATGGGACGTCAACAAACATTCCAATTCCACCTGATGAAATCATTGCACCTGCTATCATTCCTAGACATCCTACAAGACCAATTAAAGAAGCTATATCCATTTTTTTGCCTTTTATTATTAAAATAATGATATTAGGCACAAATTCTGCAAGAATGAGACCAAAGTTTAATTTATACAAAAAAAACTACTAATAGAGGTTTTCAATGTCTACTATTAAAAACAAATCCTACAAATCATGTGTTGCTTTTATAATATTATGTATTTCTTCTAATTTCAATAATATTTATGCGAGTGATTTTATCTCTAGAGGTTTTTATGTTATTGATCTAAGTCAAAAAATTGAATGGCTTACATGTCCTGTCGGAATGGTCTGGCAAAACAAGACATGTGTAGGGAAAGCTTTGAAAATTAAACTTAATGAAGTTAATCAAGCTATAGAAGCAGCGGGCAAACAATTAGGGGGTGTATGGAGATTGCCAAATAGATATGAACTAGAGAAATTAGTTTGTAAAAAATGCGCTAATGAAAAAATAAACTCTAATATTTTTCCAAATACACCAGCTGAATCATTTTGGACAAGTGATATAAATTCATGGCAACCTAAGTTCATGTGGACTGTTAATTTTTATACTGGCCACACTTTCGGGAGGTTTCCAGGGTTTATTCCTAATTATGTTAGATTAGTTCGTGATAGAAAATAATGGTTTTATTTTTTTTCTAAGTGGTGTTTAATTATTTTAAAGATAAATAAAATACATCCTAGTCCTATAATGAATATAGCTGCATTTGTGGGAGTAATAATTTTTAAATAATGTAGCTGATCACTTTTAATTAACCCTAATAGGACAATAAATAAAACTGCTAACAAAAAAGTACGTATTATTCGACAATTTTTACAATTTTTAATTGCAGGTACTATTTTAGGAGAATTTACAGGCTTTTTTAATTGCTTCATTGTCATTTTTCTATGTTTTTAAATGTCAATTATATGACTTTAGAATAAATACAAACACCATATTATTAATATTATTTAATATTAAATCATTTTTTTTAAAAATAAAGTCAATTTATTTTCCTATTAAGTTATTGATTATAAATAATTATTTTTTAATCAATAATATTTTCTTTTTAATTTAAACTGTCATTAATTCGACACTGTTTTTATGTCAAATTAAGACTTTGATTTATACTACTTTAATTGTTTTTATCTAATAAATTAATTCTTAATAAGAGTTGTGGAGATAAAAATGAAATTAGGTCAGCAGTTAAAATTAAAGCAAAATCAGTCATTAATAATGACACCACAATTACAGCAAGCTATTAAATTACTTCAGTTATCTAATATTGAATTAACTGAATTCATTGAGAATGCCCAATTAGAAAATCCTTTTTTAAAAGAAAAGGTTGGTACTAATGAAATTAGTCAATCTAATAATGCTGAAAAGGATACTCCTGATATATGTGAAAATTTAAATAATACTTCTGATCCTCTTCATAATGAGAATTTAACAGAGTTGCAAAATACTTTTGATAGTCATATTTCATCTGACTTTAAATCTGAAAATAAAAAATTATATGAAAAAGAGGTTATTAATAAAGGAAATTTAATTTCTGCTGGAGAAGTGATTGAAAAAACAACAGAAAATAAAATTTCTTTACGAGATCATTTAATTGCTCAAATAAACTTAAATTTTAAAAGTAAAATTGATAAAGCAATAGCAATTGGAATGATAGACTACTTACATCCCAGTGGATGGCTTTTAACGCCTATTTCTGAAATTGCTTTAGATTTAAATATTGATGAAAATAAGATTTTAAAAATATTACCTGAAGTTCAAAAATTGGAGCCTACTGGAATTTTTTCAAGAAATTTATCAGAATGCCTAGAATATCAATTAATTGAATATAACCATTTTAATAATGCTTTTAAAATACTTATAGATAACCTTGATATGTTACCTGCTGGTAAAATAAAGCAAGTTAGCAAATTATGTGGTGTTACAGAAAATAAATTATTTGAAATGATAAAAATAATTAAAACTTTAAATCCTAAACCAGCAGAAATTTTTACACAAGAAGAGGTTCTAATTGATCAACCTGATGTGATTATATCAAAAACACCAAAAGGTTGGAGAATTGATCTTAATGGATCGACTCTTCCTACTGTTAATCTAGATGAAGAATATATTGAAGAAATGAATAACTTTAATTTAGATGAAAAGGGTATTGATTTTACTTCAGAAAAAATTGGTGAAGCGCGTTGGTTAAAAAAAGCGGTTGAGCAGAGAAACAAAACTATTTTAAGAGTTGTATCTGAAATAGTTAAAAAACAGATTGGTTTTTTTAAACATGGATTAAGTCATATGAAACCGATGATATTAAAAGATATTTCTGAAGCTATAGGCATGCATGAGAGTACTATATCAAGAGTAACTAATGGTAAATTAATTTTAACCGAATGGGGTGCTTTACCTATGAAATCTTTTTTCTCTTCTTCTATAGCAAATTCAGAAGATTCTGAAATGCATGCATCATCAGCAGTAAGAGAGACTATAAAAAAGCTGATATCTTCAGAAATCTCAAGCAAGCCTCTTAGCGATGATAAATTGGCAAATATTTTAAGTAAAGAAGGAATGGATATAGCAAGAAGAACTGTTGCTAAATATAGAGATATGCTAAAGATTCCATCTAGTGCACATAGAAGAAGAGCTTCTAATTTAAAAAGATTTGGAAATAATTAAATACTATTTTATTTTTATTAAACATTTATTTACAAGAAACCCTAAAGGCCTCTTGGTGTTGATAAACCAGAAAATATTTTAAGCACAGAAATACCGGATATAGCAAGAAGAACAGTTGCTATATATAGAGATATTTTAAAGATTACATCTAGTGAAAATAGAAGAAGAGTTTTTAGTTTAAAAAAAATGGAAGTAATTAAATACTAGTTTGTTTTTTATTAAATATATATTCAAGAGGAATATTATTTTTAATTTTTTTGTTACCATTTTTATCAAAGTAATCAATTTGTATAATATAATCATTAAGATTTGATAGAGTTTTAATTGTTTTTGGATTATTTATATTTTTATTATTTATTAAATTCATCATCATGCTCCTTATATATATATCTAAAGATGCATTTGTTGTGCCAAAAAAATAATTATTTAACTTCTACGATCTCTTTTAAGGATGTTCTACTGAGTAGATTCCTTCCTACTTTAATATATGAGTTAGGATTTTGAGATTTTCCATTAACTGAAATTTCATAATGTAAGTGTGCTCCATCAACTCTTCCAGTTCGTCCCATTTTTCCGATAGTTTGGCCTTCTGAAACTATGTCTCCCATTTTAACATTAATCTTAGCTAAATGGCCATATGTAGTTACAATTCCATATCGATGTTTTATTCTTATAACTTTCCCAAAAGTTCCATGATATCCAGCAAAAATAACAGTTCCATCAGCAGATACAGAAATTTTTTCTTGCCATGTTCCTGCTAGATCTATTCCATGATGAATTCTATATTTTCCTGTAACAGGATGTTTCCTTTTTCCGTATTGGCTTGAAATATAATAATGTTCCATAGGTGGCTTTAAAGGAATAAACTGGAGTGCATCTTTGTAAATAGCAAGTAAATTAAGACGTTCCTTAAGACTAGCAAAAAACTGATTGCTATCAGGATCAATATTTGAGCTATTTTCTATAAGGTCCTTAACGTTTGTTAATTTATCATTTTTACCTTTAATATTAACATTGAGAAGTTTGAACACTTTTTCCATAGTCAACAATTCATTGTCAACTGAAGCAATAAATCTAAAGTTTTTAACCTTATCATTAATCATTGGTGCTTTAGGAAAATTATTAAATTTAGAAATAGTTTTATCATTATAAAAACTATCAAACTCATCGCTATTATTAGTTTCAGACATTATTTTGTTTTTAATCAAGTTATCGTTTTTTGAAATTACAAGATTAGTGTTTGCTAGAGTATTAATTGCTTTTGCTGTGTTAAGAATATTTTCTTGATTATTAACTTTGTTGTTAATAGTTTCTAGTTCTATTGGTTTTGAAATTTCATTAGTTAATGTTTTATTTTTGATATCAATGGAATTTAGGTTTTCAATAGGGATTGAAATATTAGTCTCACCCTTACTTAAAATATTTTCTGAGGTGTCGTAATCGTTTTCTATAAGCTTAGGAACATTTGCAGAGGCTTGAGCTATTAAATCTTGGTTATTTGCAACGTCTATTGTTGCATAAATTCCCATGGCAGACCAATAAACTATACTAGTAATGCCAACAATAGCAGTCATTATGGCTCCAGTATAGTGAATACGCTTAAAGGCAATTTCAATTGGCCCTTTTTTTGTAAAAATAAGAAATCTTCTCTCTGAAAACAGTCCTACTTTTCTATTGGATTTGCGTTCACCAAACCTTTGACCAGTTTTTACGGGAGGCATCTTTTTTCCTAAATCAGTTATTTTGGTATTAACCAAAATCTACTCCATTCCAAGATATAAAAAATATAATATTCCTATATTAGATAATAATTGTAAAATTATTATTGCCACTAAAATCTTACTAGAAATAGGATTTTTAACAGAAAGACTAACAGAAGGGAATATTTTGTCTTTGTTATCTAGTTTTATATTACTGTTTAATTCATTAAGTTCGTTATTTACGCCATTTTGATGATATTCATTTTCAACTTTATTTTTAAGAGACATTGAAATATTTGTATTTGTCATTTGGTGATGAACTTCTATTGGTTTATTATTAACTTTTTGTAATAAACTTTCTTTATCTATTTCTATGCGCATTTTTTCAATGCGTTCTCTTAAATCTATTATTTCTTCAGCCATTTTGGATCACTCAAGCTTATTTTATTGAAATTAAATTATGGCAAGTTATTTGCATCATTCATACCAAATAAGGTAATTATATATAATTTTATAGTAACATAAATTTTATTATAGTAAAATAATTGTATTATAAAATACTGATAGTTAAATTAGAAAGAAGGATTTCCATATATGTTAGGAAAAACAAATAATACTGATGCAGAAAAATCAATAATTTCAAGTGATATGAAAATTAAAGGAAAGATATCTGCTGAAGGAGAGCTTTTATTATTAGGTTCAGTAACCGGAGATATTAAGTGTTATAGTTTGTCAGTAGATGATACTGGCACTTTAAAAGGTAATGTTGAAGCTGAAATTGTTACTGTATCAGGTACATGTGAAGGTCAAGTAACAGCTGATGTTGTTTCAGTTAAATCTTCTGGAAAAATTAAAGGTGAAATATTTTATGAAAATATTTCTATAGAAGAAGGAGCTATTGTTGAAGCTCAATTAGGAAAGAAGAAAAAGTAAAGACTTATTTCAAGGGAGATTAAACTATGGCTAACAAGCAAGCAATATTAGGATCTGGTGCACGATTTAGTGGTAAAATATCAAATGCTAAATCAATAGAAATTAATGGATATGTTGAAGCTGATTTAACAACTGAAAAAGTTACTATTGGCTCTACTGGAAAATTTATTGGATCTGTTCAATCAGATCTTGTTGTTATTGCAGGAGAATACGAAGGTAAAATGCAAGCAGATAGTGTTTGGCTTACTGAAACTTCTCGTATAAGTGGAGAAGTTCACTATAAATCTTTGCAAATGGATAGAGGGGCAGCTTTAAATTGTAGAGTTGTACATAATTGGAATGAATCTGAATCTGTTGAAAATGATACTTCTGATATAGAAGAATCTGACCAAGAAGAAAAGCCAGCTAAAAAATAGAAATTTAATAATAAATTTATAAGGATTTAACATGAGTGAAATTACATATATTTCTGAAGAGTTAGTAATGGAAGGTAATCTTGATTCTGCTGGGGCTTCAGTTGTTTTGGCAGGAAGATTTAAAGGAGAGTTAAGAGCAAAAGATGTTCTTTTGGAAGCAAACAGTATTTTTGATGGAAACTTAATTGCAGATAAGGTTACTTTGGGTGGACTTGTTAAAGGTGAAGTTGCTGCTAATACACTAAATGTATCCAGTACTGCAAAAGTTGAAGGAAATTTAAAAACTAACGCGTTATCTATTGAGTTAGGTGCAGAGGTTTCTGGAAGTATAACAAGGATTTCTTAATTTGGCTTGTTAATTATAACTTTTATTCATGTCTTTTAATGAAGTTGCAATGCATTCATTTACAAAATCTTTTGTTTCTTCTTTACCGCTTAGTTCAGTTAATTTCATTATTGCAAATCTTCCTGAAGCTAGAGCCACAGCTAATTCGTCTTTTTCATCGAGGCTAGACGAAACAAGATAATCTTCAATCTCATCTCTAATTCTTATTAATTTACTTTTATAGGACTCATCTTTTTCTGTTCTTGCTTTTTCAAAATCAAAATTTATTATTTGAGCCATTAATACACCTATTATATTTTATTTTTCTATCTATATTATATTACGACAAATTCATTTTTTATTTAATTATTAATTAATAAGTTATTTATAAGGTATGCAAAATGATTAAGTATAATATTTTTGAAAATGGAAACTTAATTTTAGATGATAAAAATCAAAAATCTTATAATTTTAAAAAAACTGAAACGTTATTTATTTTTCATGGACTTTATGGGAGAGCAAGAAATTGGCAATCCATTGCTAAAGAATTAAGTAATAATTATTTATTTACTATTATTACAGTTGATTTAAGAAATCATGGAGAAAATAAATTTGAAGAGCATCATTCTTATTCTCTTATGGCAAAGGATATTATTGAACTTTTTCAATTTTTAAATATAAAAAGAACTAATATATTAGGTCATTCTATGGGGGGGAAGTTAGCTATGATACTATCCATAAAACACCCTCAATGTATAAATAAATTAATTATCGCTGATATAGCCCCTATAAGTTACGAAAACAATGAAACTAAAATTATTGATGCTTTGATAAACTTAGATCTAAACCTTATTAAAACTAGAAATGACGCGGATAATTTTTTATCTATAGAAATATTAGACAAATCATTAAGATTATTTTTACTTCAAAATTTAAAATTTACCGATAATAATTTAAGATGGACTATTAATTTGAAGGCTATTAAAAATTCATTAAATAATTTAAAAGCTTTTCCAGAATTTAATAAAATCAACAAATTTAATAATAAAACTTTATGTGTTTATGGAGCAAATAGTAATTATGTTAATGAAAATAACTTATCAGATTTTAATATTTTTTTTACAGATATGAGCTTTAAAAAAATTGAAGGTGCCGGTCATTGGCTACACGCTGAAAAACCAAAAGAATTTATCTATATTATAACTCAATTTTTAAATAATTAAATTTATCATGTTGTCTGAATTTTAAAAAATATGTATTAAGTATCAATGATAAAAAATTTAGAAACTCATATTTTAAAACTTTCTTGTAAAGATCAAGTTGGAATTGTAGCAAAAACAGCATCTATTTTAGCAAGTTTTAATTGTAATATTGTTGAATCCAAACAATTTACGGATCAGGAAAACAATAATTTTTTTATTAGACAAAGTTTTACATTACCAGTAAATGTTCAAATAAAAAGTCTTGAGAGTGCTTTAATTCTATTATCAAATGAATTAAATGGAACTTTTGCTTTAACTGATATAAAAAAACCCTTAAATACAATCATTCTATTATCTAAGTTTGATCATTGTTTAAATGATTTGTTATTTAGGGTAAGAAATAATGCTTTAAATATAAAAGTAAAAGCTATTATATCTAATCATGAAAATGCAAAAGAAATTGCCAAATTTTCAAATATTCCTTTTTATTTTTTGCCTGTTAATAAAAGTAATAAATTAGATCAAGAAAAAAAAATAAAAACTATTATTGATGAAAATGACATTCAATTAATTGTTCTAGCAAGATACATGCAGATTTTGTCTGAAGATTTTACAGATATTTTTCAAGGAAAAATTATTAATATTCATCATAGTTTTTTGCCTAGTTTTAAAGGGGCTAAACCCTATCATCAAGCCTTTGAAAGAGGTGTTAAAATTATTGGAGCTACAGCTCATTATGTAACAAAAGATTTGGATGAAGGTCCTATAATTGAGCAAGACACACAAGAAGTTGATCATGAAATGATGCCTGATGATCTGGTTTCCATGGGGCAGGATATTGAAACTAGAGTGCTTTATAGAGCTCTTAAGGCTCATTCTGAAAGTAGAGTATTTTTAAATGGAAAAAGAACAGTGATTTTTAAGGGACATAGAAAATTAATATGAATGATCAAAAAGAAAAAATAATTATAATAGGTTCTGGAGCAGCTGGTTTAACTGCTGCAATATATGCCGCTAGAGCAAACTTAAACCCTATAGTAATTGAAGGTATTCAACCTGGAGGACAATTAACAATTACTACTGATGTTGAAAATTACCCAGGTTATGCAGAAGTTGTTCAAGGACCTTGGATGATGGAACAAATGAGAGCCCAAGCTATTAATGTTGGAGCTCGTATAGTAAGTGATATAATTGTTGGGGTAGATTTCTCTAAAAATATTAAAAAACTGACTTGTGATTCTAACAAAATATTTCAAGCTGATACTGTGATCGTAGCCACTGGAGCTCAGGCAAGATGGTTGGGATTAGAGAGTGAAAAACAATATAATGGAAAAGGTGTTTCAGCATGTGCAACATGCGATGGGTTCTTTTATAGAGGTAAAGAAGTAGCTGTAATTGGAGGAGGCAATACAGCTGTTGAAGAAGCGTTGTATTTATCAAACATTTGCTCAAAAGTTACTTTGATTCATAGAAGGGACCAATTAAGGTCTGAAAAAATTTTACAAGATAGATTATTTAAAAAAGGAAACATTGATGTTATTTGGAATAATATTGTAAGTGAAATTAAAGGTGATTCTAATGGAGTTAATGCTATTGAAATTCAATCAACAATATCTAATAATAAAAAATTATTAAATGTTGATGGTGTGTTTATAGCAATTGGTCATGATCCTTCTACTAAAGCATTCAAAGGATCTCTGCAAATGGATGATGAGGGTTATATAGTGGCAAATAATCCAGGAACTTGTTTTACTAATGTAGATGGTGTTTTTGCTGCTGGTGACTGTGTTGATAAAATTTATAGACAGGCTGTAACCGCTGCCGGAATGGGTTGTATGGCTGCATTAGATGCAGAAAAATGGTTGCAAAATTAATAGTAAAGATATCATTGATTAAAGTTTATTAATTCAATTATTTTGTATATTAATGTTGCTGCAGTAAAATTATATGCATTTATATTTGGTATTGGTGAAAACTCAACTATATCAAACCCTATTACTTCTCTTCCTTCAATTAGACTTTTTAAGAGTTTTAAACTTTCATAATAGCCTAATCCTCCTGGAACAGGTGTCCCAGTTGCGGGCATTATAGATGGATCCAAGCCATCAACATCAAATGAAATGTATATTTTTTTTGGAAAGTTTTTAGGAAGCTTAATTGTTTTTCCTTCATTAATGTATTCACCATCAAAGTAAACTATGTCAAACTTAGTTCTGTTTTCTACTTCTTCCTTACTAATTGCTCTTACCCCAAACTGAGCTATTTTATAGCTTTCTTTACTTAGAAGGTACATAACACTAGCATGAGAGTGGGGCTCATTTTGATAATTTTTTCTTAAATCGGCATGAGCGTCTATTTGTATTATTCCTATTTCATCTTTATTTTTAAGCTTTAAACCATCAAAAATGCCATTGATTGAGCCATAAGTAATGCTATGTTCTCCACCAATGATTATTGGGATTTTATTTTGAGAGCTAACTTCTTTCGTTACTTCTTTTATATTGTTCATAACTTCTTTAATAGGTTGGTCGCAATCTATTGTTGGATGGGTAAATATGCCAACTGAACAAGGCTCACTTTTCCCAGTATATCTCTCTAGTTCATTACTAGCAAAAATAATTGCATCAGGTCCTTTGGATGTTCCAGAACCTGAAGAAACTGTTTTTTCTAGTGGTACAGAAATTATATGAAATTTAGATTTAGTAGGATTTTTTTCAGACTCTAAAAGTTCTGATTCTAAAAAAATATTATATGTATTTTCCATCTTTAATCTTGTTCCTAAGATAATCTATTTTCAAAGTCATCATAAGAGAATGTTTTTATAATTTCTATATCATTTGTTTCACTATCCCAAATAGCTATAGATGGAAGTTTTACTCCATTAAAAAAGTTTGTTTTAACCATCGTGTAATGAGCCTGATCTAAAAAAGCTATTCTTTCACCAACTTTAGGTAATGTTTCAAATTTGTATTGACCAATCACATCTCCTGCCAAACAACTTGGTCCGCCTATTATTACATCATATCCAATATTTGGTTCATTTAATAGTGCAGGTCTGTATGGTGCTTCTAATACATCTGGAATATGACAAGTAGCGCTTATATCTGTAATTGCCATATAAGGAGACAAAGGATTATTAGGTTTAAAGCAGTCTATAATTTCTCCAATTAAAACTCCGGAATCTAATACTACAGCTTCACCTGGTTCTAGATAAATTTGACAGCCAGTTTTATAGGAAATATCTTTTAAAAAATCTATTAATTTATCAGTTTCGTAATCTTGGCGTGTGATATGATGACCTCCACCTAAATTAAGCCAATTCAAATTTTTACTAAGAGGTATTATTATGTCTTTAATTTCATCCCAGGTATTTTTTAAAGGGTCAAACTTTTGTTCACATAATGAATGAAAATGAATGCCGTCAAGTTTATCTGTATTTATATTTTTTAAATCATTAGTATGAATTCCTAATCTTGACCTAAGATTAGCAGGACTATACTTTAAATCATTAACTTCAGAATAAAGTGGATTAACTCTTATGCCGACTTTATTTTTTAATTTTTTAGAAATATCACAAAATAAATTAAATTGATTTAAAGAATTAAATATCACATGGTCTGAAATTGTTGCAATTTCATGAAATTCTTCTTTTTTATATGCAGGAGAAAAAGTACTAATTTCTCCTGTAAAGTATTTTTTAGCTAATTTTGCTTCGAATAGCCCTGAACTACAGCAGCCATCTAAATAATTTGATATTAAAGGAGCTAGAGAAAAAGTAGAAAAGGCTTTTAGAGCCATTAAAACTTTTGTATTTGTTTCGTGTTTAACTTTTTGTAAAATTTCTAAATTGTGTTTTAAAGCTTTTTTATCTATTACAAAGCATGGGCTTGGTAATGAATGTAAGTCTAATTTTTTAAAATTACGTGGATTGCCACCCAAGGTTTGCAACATATTTTTTCTTTTCTAAAAGGATAATTTCTTATCTAATTGAATTGTTTGACTTGGTAACCCATGTTTATTTAATAAATCCATAAATGGATCTGGATCAAATTGTTCTACATTCCAGACACCAGGTTTATACCAAATTTTTTGTATCATTAACATTGCTCCAATCATTGCTGGAACGCCTGTGGTATATGAAATTGCTTGACTTCCTACTTCCTCATAACATTGTTCATGGTCACAAATATTATATGTATAGTGGGTTTCTTCTTTACCATTTTTTTGTCCAGTGATTATTGTTCCAATACATGTTTTTCCTTTTGTTCTATTACCTAAGCTTCCAGGGTCAGGTAAAACCTGTTTTAAAAATTGAAGAGGAACTATATCCATTCCATTATAGTTGATTGGTTTTATAGAGGTCATTCCAATATTTTGAAGAACTTCTATATGCTTTAAGTAAGAATCTCCAAAAGTCATCCAAAATCTTGCCTTTTTTATTTCTGGAAAATGTTTTACTAAACTTTCTAATTCCTCATGGTACATTAGATACATATTTTTGGGCCCTATTTCTGGGAAATCAAATGAAACTTTATTTGTTAAAGCAGGGCCCACTTGCCAATTGTTGTTTTCCCAATGCTTGCTCTCAGATGTGACCTCTCTGATGTTGATTTCAGGATTAAAATTTGTTGCAAATGGATGCCCATGATCTCCAGCGTTACAATCTAAAATATCTAATGAATGTATGCTATTAAGAAAATGTTTTTTTGTATGAGCTGTATATACATTAGTTACTCCAGGATCAAATCCAGAACCTAATAGAGCCATCAAACCTTTTTCTTGAAATTTTTTAGAATAATCCCACTGCCAGCTATATTCAAACTTTGCTTCATCTTTTGGCTCATAGTTAGCCGTATCTAAATAATGTGTATTTGTAATTAAACACGCTTCCATAATATTAAGATCTTGATATGGTAGAGCCAAGTTAATTATTAAAAACGGACTGATTTTATTAATTAATTTTACAGTTTCATTAATATTATCAGCGTCTAGCTTTGCAATATTGATATTTATATTATATTTTTCTTTAACCTTAGTTTGAATATCTTGACATTTTTTTAAAGTACGACTTGCTAAAGTTATATTTTTAAAAACATTAGGTAGCATAGCCATTTTGTGAACTGTAACAGAACTAACTCCTCCTGCACCAATTACTAAAACGTTACTCATAAAAGTCTCCTATTATTTAATTAATTATTAGCTAATTTTCAAAATAAGTGTATCCAGAAATTGACTCTTTAAAAGTTTCAATTAATTTTTTTCTTTCAACTAATGATAAATCTCTACTTCTAACAGCATCTTCAACAATATTTTTAAATCTATTAATAATATCCTTAGGCTCATATTCTACATAAGATAAAACTTCTGAAATTGTGTCACCTTCTTGTTCGTGTAATAATTGAAAATTACCATGATCTTTTAACTTAATAGTAACTACATTAGTGTCACCAAAAAGGTTATGAAGATCTCCTAAAGTTTCTTGATAAGCACCAATATAAAAAACACCTAAAAAATAATCTTCATCATCTTTTATCTCATGAAGTGGCAAGGTATTATAAATACCATCTTTCAAAACGAATTTATTTATTATTCCATCGCTATCACATGTTATATCATTTAAAACGCCTCTTCTTTTAGGTATTTCGTTTAGCTTTTGTATAGGTGCTATCGGATGAATTTGGTCTATTGCCCATACATCAGGCAAGCTTTGGAATAAAGAAAAATTCCCATGATAAATATCAGCCATGTTGTCAATAGATGACTGTAATTCCTCTGTGATTTCATTAGAAAAAGTTAAAACTTCTTTAATTTTATTAATTACATATAAATAAGTTTCTTCAGTTTTAGCCATTGCAGGCAAATTTATTTGACCACTTTTAAATAAAGTTCTTATTTCATCTCTATAGTAGTTTAAATCATTTAAACATTCTTGAGCTCTGTCTACATTAAGATAATCAGGTATTTGCATCATATTTTTTAGAAGGGGATGATCATCTTTATTTGCTTCTTGTTTCTCATAACTATCAAAGTTAGTTGTTTCTAAAATATTGAATATAAGCATTGAGCTGGAAGCAACACACGCTCTTCCTGATTCTGTAATAATCGTTGGGTGTTTTATTTTTGACTGATCCAATTCATATTTAACGGTTTCAACGATGTTTATACAATATTCGTCTAATGAATAATTAATAGAGTTGACTACGGATTTTTGTTCTCCAGTATAGTCAACGCCTAATCCTCCTCCAAGGTCTATATACTCTAGAGGGGCGCCTTGATTTGTGATTTCTGAAAAAAAACGGCAAGCTTCTTGAGTGGCTTTTCTAATTTCTATTATATCCGGAATTTGACTACCTAGATGAGAGTGTTGAAGTATTAAGCAGTCTAGATAGCCATTATTTTTTAATTTATTAATTACATCCATAACTTGTTCTACAGAGAGACCAAAAGCACTTCTATCACCACTAGATTCAGACCACTTTCCACTGACCTTATTTGTTAATTTAATTCTAATTCCGAGAAAAGGTCGTATATTTAATTCTTTAGAAACTTTAATGACAATATCTAACTCTCTTGGACTTTCTAACACTAGTATTGTTTTAAAGCCTAATTTTTGGCTAAGTATTGCAAGGTTTATAAATTCTCTATCTTTTATTCCATTACAAATAATAGTTGATTCACTGGAAAGATCATGGGCAAGCGCAATTAATAATTCAGCTTTTGATCCTACTTCTAAGCCAAAATGGTACTCTTTTCCAAAATCAACAATTCTGTCAATTACTTGAGCTTGTTGATTTACTTTTACTGGAAAAACTCCTTTATATTCTCCTTGATAACCAATTTCTTTTATAGCTTTATAAAAAGTTTTATTAATTTGTTGAATTCGATATGCTAGATAATCCGTGACTCTTAGTAAAAGAGGACAACTAATTCCTCTTTCATTTAAGCTTTTTATGATCTTAATAAGATCAACAGGCTGATTTTCTGGAAAGAATGGGTTTTTTAGTCCTATATTACCATTATCTAATACATTAAGTATGTCATCTCCCCATTTTTTAATGCCATATATATCTTCATCAATCATTTTTTTACCTTTTGAAAATGGTATTAAACTGATTATCTTTCAAAAATCAATTGGTCAAGTTGTGGAATAATATTTTCTTGTTATAATTACAATTAATTAATTATTTATATAGTTGGGGGTGAAATGTTTTTTTCTAATAATAAAAATGAGTTAGTTAATAAAAATAAAGCTTTAGTTGGAAGAGAAAATCCAATTAACAATTCATTGTTTAATGAAATAAATGGATTATCTCTTAACGAGATTCCTAAAGGGTATAAATATATAATATTAGGTATGGGATGTTTTTGGGGTGCAGAGAAAATATTTTGGAATTTAAAGGGCGTTTACGTAACTTCTGTTGGATATGCAGGAGGGTATACTTTAAATCCTACATATGATGAGGTTTGTTCTGGTTTAACAGGCCATACAGAGGTCGTTAAAGTTATATATGATCCAACTACTATTAGCTTAGAAAAAATAATGATTTATTTTTGGGAAGGACATAATCCAACTCAAGGCATGCGTCAGGGAAATGATTTTGGAACACAATATAGATCAGCAATTTATACAAGTTCTTCTGGAGATTTAGAAGTTGTAAAGGAAACTAAGAAAGAATTTCAAGATATGCTTAAAAAACATGATTTAGATAAAATTACCACAGAAATTAAAAGTAATATTATATATTATTTTGCAGAAAATTATCATCAACAATATCTTTATAAAAATCCAAATGGTTATTGTGGTTTAGGAGGTTGTGGGGTGAAATTTTAATAATTTTATTATATATATTTATAATAAATCTTGACCATAATAGTAGTATAATATATAAATTTTAAAAAATAATTATATTATTGGTTGGCTATTATGAAAGTTGTAAGTTCTTTAAAGACACTTAAAGTTAGAGACAGAAATTGTCAGGTAGTTAAGCGTAGAGGTCGTATATACGTAATTAACAAAAAAAACCCAAGATTTAAAGCTCGTCAAGGCTGATTTAGTTATAATTTAACTTATCAATTTCCATATTTTTCTAATTTAATTAATTTTTAAATTCTCTATTTTTTTAAAAAATATATTATTTGATTTAAAAGTACTTATTTAGGATTTTTTATGAAAATTACCAATATTATTGAAGAAACTAAACCTATTAGTTCTAATATTAAGAACGCATATATTGATTTCTCTAAAATGACTTTAAGTTTAGTTGCGGTTTGTTCTGATGTTATAAAGAATGGCAAGCCAGTTATAGGCTATGGTTTTAATTCTAATGGAAGATATGGCCAAGGGCACCTTATAAGAGAGAGGTTTGGACCTAGAATATTAGAAGCTAAAACTAATCAAACATTGAATGAAAATGGTAATAATTTTGATCCAGTCAAAATTTGGAATATTATGATGACTAATGAAAAACCAGGTGGTCATGGGGAACGTTCTGTTGCTGTTGGAACAATCGATATGGCTATTTGGGATCTTGTTTCCAAAATAGAAGAAAAGCCTTTATATCAATTGCTTGCTGAAAAATATGGTAATGGTAAAGCTAATAGAGATGTTTTTGTTTATGCTGCAGGTGGATATTATTGGCCAGATCAAGGGATTAATGGCCTTACAAATGAGATTAAAAAATATCTTGACCTAGGCTATTCAGTTGTTAAGAAAAAAATTGGAGGAGCTTCACTTTCAGATGACTGTAAAAGAATTGAAGCCGTATTAAAGATTTTAGGTCCAAATGATAAGCTAGCAGTCGATGCAAATGGTCGTTTTGATTTAAAGACAGCTATTAACTATGCAAAAGCTCTATCAAACTATGATCTATTTTGGTATGAAGAGCCTGGTGATCCTCTTGATTTTGAGCTTCAAAGAGAGCTTTCTTATTATTATAAAGGCCCTATGGCTACTGGTGAAAATTTATTTTCAATGCAAGATGCTAGAAATTTAATTCGTTACGCAGGAATGAGAAAAAACATTGATTGGCTTCAATTTGATTGTGCATTGAGCTATGGATTAGTTGAATATTTAAAAATTATTGATATGCTTAAAGAGCATGATTGGGATGTCTCTAGATGTATTCCTCATGGAGGTCATCAGATGTCATTAGCTATTGCTGCAGGGTTAGGTCTTGGAGGAAATGAATCTTATCCTGACTTATTTCAACCCTATGGTGGCTTTCCTGATGGTGTAAAAGTTGAAAATAGTATTGTAACTCTTCCTGAACTGCCTGGAATAGGCTTTGAAGGAAAAGCCGATCTTTTTTCAGTGATGAAAAAAATGGTTGGGTAATTTCTATCTTAATTTTTCATATTAAATCTTAAAGAAATCATTTCCCTTGTTATCCATAACTACAAAAGCAGGAAAATCTTCAACTTCTATTTTCCAAACAGCTTCCATGCCTAATTCTTCATACTCTAATATTTCAATTTTTTTAATACAGTCAAGTGCAACTTTTGCAGCGGTGCCTCCAATTGTGCCTAAGTAAAACCCTCCATGTTTTTTGCATGAATCTCTCACTTGTGCTGATCTGTTTCCTTTTGCAAGCATAACCATTGATCCTCCATTTTCTTGAAAAGTATCAACATATGCGTCCATTCTTCCTGCTGTCGTAGGTCCAAACGAGCCCGAGGCCATTCCTTTTGGTGTTTTCGCCGGCCCAGCATAATATACCGGATGATTTTTTATATAATCAGGAAGGTTTCCTTCATTTTTTAATCTTTCAAGAAGTTTAGCGTGAGCTATATCTCTAGCAACAATTAAAGGTCCTGTTAAGCTTACACGACTTTTTATTTCACAGTCATTCAATTGACTTAAAATTTTACCCATACTTTGATTTAAATCAATTTTTATAATTTCATCTGATAAATCATCAATGTTTACTTCAGGTAGGAATTGACCAGGGTCAGTTTCTAATTTTTCTAGAAAAATTCCATCTTTATTGATTTTCCCTAATACTTGTCTGTCAGCAGAGCATGAGACACCTATACCAATAGGTAGAGATGCTCCATGTCTTGGAAGTCTGATAACTCTAACATCATGACAAAAATATTTTCCTCCAAATTGTGCTCCAATCCCCATTTGACGTGTCATCTCTAATACGGTTTTTTCCCATTCTATATCTCTAAACGCATGACCTGTTTTAGGATCTCCTTTTGTCGGCAAATTGTCTAAATAGCGCATTGAACCCAGTTTTACAGTTTTTAAATTTAACTCTGCTGATGTTCCTCCTATAACTATTGAAAGATGATATGGCGGGCAAGCAGCTGTGCCTAAAGATATAATCGCTTCGTGTAAGAAATTTTTTAAATCAACAGGATTTAATTTTGCAGGAGTTTGTTGGTATAAAAAGCTTTTATTAGCAGAGCCACCACCTTTTTGAACAAATGCAAATTTATATTCAGAACCTTCGGACGCGTATAAACTAATTTCAGCAGGCAAATTATTTGCTGTATTTTTCTCTTCAAACATAGATATTGGAGCCAATTGAGAGAATCTGAGATTGTTTTCTTGATAGGTGTTATAAACGCCAAGAGATAAAGATTTAGCATCATCATCGCCTGTAAAAACATTTTCTCCTTTATAACCTAGTATTATTGCAGTACCAGTGTCTTGACACATAGGTAAAACGCCATTTGCAGAAATTGCTGCATTTTTTAACATAGTCATAGCAACAAAGTGGTCGTTTTGAGAGGCTTCTTTATCATCTAATATATTTTTTAATTGCAATAAATGAGATTTTCTTAATAAATGAGAAACGTCTTTAAATGCTTTTTGAGCTAGGAATGTCAATGCTTTTGGATCAATAGATAATATTTCTAAACCATTAATATTAGTGGTTTTAATAAAAGAATTAGATATTTTTATATATTCTGTTTGATCCTCAGATAGAGGAAACATTGGTGAATAATTAAATTCGCTCAAAAAACACTCCATTATAATACGTTTATAATTTATTTTTTATCTCGAAATGCATCTAAAGAAACTATTTCTCCAGATTTGATATTGTCATCATCTTTGTCTTTGATAACAGTTTCTTTAGGCAAGGAAATCTCAGAAACTTGTTCATCATTGTTTTTATTAGTTTGGCTTTGACCATTTTCAAGTTTAAATTGTAATCCAAAACCTACTGAAGGATCATTAAACGATGTTATAGCATTAAAAGGTATTGATATTTTTTTTCTTTCACCATTAAATGATAAAGTTACCTCAAAATGATCGTCTGTTGATATTAAATCCCAAAATTGATGTTGGATTATAATTTTAATTTCTGAACTATTATCATTTTTCAATTCGTCTGGAACAATCACATTTGAATAATTTCCGTTAAAGGAAATAAAGAAATGACTGTTGCCAATTAGACCTTTTTCAGCAGTCAGCTTTAAAACTTTTTTAACAACGTTTTTAAGCGCATCCTCTACTAAAAGATCATAATCAAATCCGAGCTCCGCACTCCCATTATCATTACCATCGTTAATCAAAACACAACCTCAAATTTAAAATCTTTAATTATATTACTTTATCTTTTTTGTTTATACTTTTTCAAGTAAAATAATCCAGATCTGATTTATTTTAAAATGGCGAGAAGATAAACTTCTCGCCATTCAAGTTTTTCTGTTGCCAGGTTAACTTAAACCCCGCCAATTCTAGCTAAAGAATTGGACTAAGTTTCGGTTGCTTTGGCTGCTTACGCTGCTGCAGCTACCGGAGCATAGTTGTCATTTGCAACTACTTAAATAGCCCGATAACGGTGGTACAATACCGAGTGAAGGTCTCATTTTTACTACACGCGTCGATCCTATTTCGCCCCCATAAAAATGGTGGAGGCGCCGGGTACCGCCCCCGGGTCCGCTAAGCTTATTCTAAAAGATGTTTATCACCATAGTCAAAACCATGACTTTTTTAGTATACAATATTAATTATTTTTATTAAAGAGCTCATGACAAACTTTTATCATTCTGTTATATTTTTTATTGAGGTTAGTAATGAAACAATACTTAGATTTATTAGATTATGTTCTTAACAATGGAGATACTAAGCAAGATAGAACTGGAACAGGAACTAACTCAATTTTTGGTTGGCAGATGAGATTTAACTTAAGTGATGGCTTGCCTTTATTAACAACTAAAAAACTTCACTTAAAATCTATTATTCATGAACTGCTTTGGTTTATTAAAGGTGAGACTAATATTTCATATTTAAAGCAGCACAATGTTTCTATTTGGAACGAATGGGCAGATGAAAAAGGTGACCTAGGCCCTGTTTATGGCAAGCAATGGAGGCGGTGGGAAACTCCAGATGGAAGGAACTTAGATCAGTTGGGAGATGTTATTTCCTCTATAAAAAACAATCCCAATTCAAGAAGAATGATTGTTTCTGCCTGGAATCCTTCTGATGTTGGCTCTATGGCTCTTCCGCCATGTCATTGTTTATTCCAATTTTATGTTTCCAATAAAAAATTATCATGTCAGTTATATCAAAGAAGTGCTGATATATTTCTTGGTGTTCCATTTAACATTGCATCCTATGCTCTGTTAACTCACATGATTGCAAATGTATGTGATTTATCGGTGGGAGATTTTGTACATACGTTGGGTGATGCGCATATTTATTCAAATCATTTTGAACAAGCTCATACTCAATTACAAAGAGAAACCAAGCAATTGCCAAAATTAAATTTTAGTAAAAAATTTGAATCTATTAATGACTTCAAATTTGAAGATTTTGAAATAGATAATTACAATCCACATCCAAACATTTCTGCATCAGTTGCTGTTTAATATGAAAAAAAAATATAATTGTGAAATTCCTATAATTTGTATTGTCGCGATGAATCAAAATAGAATTATTGGGGATGGACAAAAGCTTCTCTGGCATATTCCAGGAGATTTAAAAAGATTAAAATCTATAACAATGGGCTCACCTTTAATTATGGGAAGAAAAACTTGGGATTCGATTGGATTTCCATTGCCTGGAAGAGGAAGCGTTGTCTTAACTAATTCAACTACCTGGGAATCGAGAGGAGCGATTAAAGCTTCATCTTTTGAGGAGGCTATAACTAAATCAAAACAATGGTTAATAGATAATGAAAATTCAAAAATAATTGATGTGAATAAAAAAATATTTTTGTTTGGCGGGGCTGAAATTTATAGGTTAGGTATTGAATTTTGTCATACTATTGAAGTTACACAAGTTATATTTCAAGCTGAACAAGGCCCCCAATTTCCTTTTTTAAAAGAAGAAAATTGGAATAAAGAGATGCTTGAGCATCATTATAAAACCGCATCCACTCCGGAATTTAGTTATTGGAGATATAATAGAAAAAATAATTCACTTTAGAAGTTAGTCTTGAATTATAATTGGTGCAGATCTTGTCTGAATTGATAAGGATTTTACTATTTGATCGGCAATTTTCATATATATTTTTGATATACTATTTTCAGGCTCTTTAATGACTATTGGATTACCTTCATCTGATGTTGATCTAATCGCTATATCAAGAGGTATTTCACCTAAGAATTGTACTCCTAACTTTTCAGCTTCCAATTTAGCGCCGCCATTTCCAAAAATTGAATGTTTAGTATTACAATTTTCACATAAAAAATAACTCATATTTTCAATTATACCAAGTATCGGCACATTTACTTTTTTGAACATATTAAGGCCTTTCCTTGCGTCAATCAAAGATAGATCCTGAGGTGTTGACACTATTATTGCCCCAGCTAATTGAACGCGTTGAGAAAGGGTTAATTGGGCGTCACCAGTGCCCGGAGGCATGTCAATTATTAATATATCTAATTGTTGCCAGTCAACATCTCTCAATAACTGCTCTATCGCACTCATTACCATTGGGCCTCTCCAAATAGTAGCAGCATCTTCAGGCACTAAATAACCAATAGACATTGCTTGCAAGCCAAAGGCGTTATGAGGAACAATTTTGTTTCCACTGCTTTTAGGTTTATTACTGATCCCAGTTAATTTAGGTAAGCTTGGTCCATAAATGTCTGCATCAAGAATTCCGACTTTAAAATCCAAATTTAATAGTGCGAGGGCTAAATTAATAGCTGTTGTAGATTTCCCAACTCCTCCTTTGCCACTAGCTACAGCTATTATGTGCTGAGCAGGGTTAAGCAGAGATCCGTTTGGATTAGGCTTTTCATTATCTTTTTTTATATTATGTGCTGTTAGTAATATGTTAACTTTTTTGATCCATTGAATCGAAGAAAGTTTGTTTTCAATAATTTTTTTTATCTCATGGGATTCTTTAAGTTGTTCCGGAAGCAATTCAAGAGTGAAGCTAACTACATTGTTTTCCAACTTTATTCCATTGATTAACTTGCTATCAAAAAGATTTGTAGTATGGTTTTTTAAAATAATTGTTTTTAATGTGCTTTCAACTTGTTTTAATTTTTGTTCTTCCATGAATTTAATCCAATTTTATTTTTTATATGGGTTGAATTTTTATGTTACTATACAAATATAAGAATAGAGATATTTAATTTTAATATATCAAATATAATTAAAACAATATAATAGTTCTGAATGTATACACTTATTCTGGAGTAATTTTAATGATCATAAATAAAAGTAACGATAATGGTTCTGGTCCATGGGGAAGTGGTAATAACCAAAATCCTTGGGGAAAAAGACCAAATTCAAATGGAACTCCTCCAGATGTTGATGAAATGCTAAGGCAGGGTAAAGATAAGCTTAAAAAAATGGTTCCAACTGGTTTTGGTGGTGGAAAAGGTTTGTTATTGTTATTGCTTGTAATAATAGGAATATGGGCTCTTACGGGTGTATATAGAGTTAACCCTCAACAACAAGGTGTTGTTTTAAGATTTGGGGAATGGGTTAGAACTACTCCTCCAGGATTACATTACCATTTACCAAGTCCTATAGAAAAAGTTTTAACACCAGATGTAACAAGAGATAACCGTATTGAAGTTGGGTACAGGTCTTTTGGTGGGGCAGCTACTAGTAGAAGGGATGTTCCTGACGAATCAAAAATGATTACAGGAGATGAAAATAATATTGATATAGACTTTATTGTTTTTTGGAAAATATCAGATGCTGGTAAATACTTATTTAATATTCAAGACCCTCCAGAAACTGTAAAAGTGGCTGCTCAATCTGTAATGAGGGATATAATAGGTCAAACGAAAATACAAACTGCTCTAACTGGCGGTAGGCAAGAGATACAACTTAAAGCAAAAAATCAACTACAAGATTTGCTTGATGAATATCAGTCAGGCGTTGAAGTAAGAGATGTTCAACTATTATCAGTTGATCCACCTGCTGAAGTAATTGACGCATTTAATGATGTTCAAAGAGCCAGGCAAGATAGAGACACTCTTATAAACGAAGCAGAAGCTTTTCGTAATGATATTGTACCAAGGGCAAGAGGCGAGGCTGCTCAGCTAATATCTGAAGCAGAGGCTTATGAAAGTGAAGTTGTCAATAGAGCTAAAGGTGATGCTGATAGATTTACGTCTATTTATAAAAGCTATAAGCTAAATCCAGATGTTACTGAATCAAGAATATATTTAGAAACTATGGAAAAAGTTTTTTCAAAAGTGAAAAAAATAATTATGGATAAATCAGCTAGTTCTTCAGGAGTGGTGCCTTATTTGCCATTAGATCAATTAAAACAAAAGGGTGATAAATAATGTCTTCGTTTAAAATGATTTCAATCATAGGTTTTGGGGCTTTAGTGTTTGCCTTGCTCAGTTCTTTCTTCACTGTAGACCAGACACAGCAAGCATTAGTTCTTCAATTTGGAGAACCTAAAAGGTTGATTAATAAGCCAGGTTTAAATTTTAAAGTGCCATTTGTACAGGAAGTAACTTTTTTTGATAAAAGGGTTTTATCGGCTGTATCTAAAGATTCTGAAGAAGTGATATTAAAAGATCAAAAGAGATTAGAAGTAGATACATATTCTCGTTTTAAAATAATTGATCCATTGTTGTTTTATCAAACTGTAAGAAATGAATTTGGAGCTAGGCAAAGATTAGAATCTATTGTTGATTCATCAGTTAGAAGGGTCTTTGGAAAGTTTGAACTAACAGATATTCTATCTGATGCAAGAACCAAAATTGTTGATGATATTAGTGAAGAAGTTAATTCATCAATTAAAAAATTGGGTATGGAAATAATTGATGTGAGAATAAGAAGAGCTGACTATCCAAAATCTACAAGTCAAAATATTTTCAATAGAATGAAATCTGAAAGAGAACAGGAAGCTAAAGAATTTAGGGCGGAAGGTGCCGAAGAAGCTCAAAAAATTAGAGCTGACGCAGAAAAGCAAAAAGTAGTTCTTGTGGCTGAAAGTAAAAGAAAAGCTGAAGGTCTTAGAGGTGATGGAGATGCATTAGCTATTAAGATTTACTCAGATGCTTTTGGACAGGATAAGAAATTTTTCAAATTTTATCGTTCAATGCTAGCTTATGAAAATACGTTTTCAGATGAAAATACGACTATGATTCTTAGTCCAGACAGTGACTTTTTTAGTTATTTTGGAAAACAAAAAGGTAATTAAATTAAATTATGTTTTATAGATTTTGTGTTAAGAGTTATTTTACTTTATCCATATGATTATTAAAATATAATTTAGTTGTGACCTTAAAAAAAAGCCTTAAATAGGCCTTTTTTTATGTATACTTATTAAGAAATTAAATTTAATAGGAACTTTTTTCAT
>Ga0115005_10000367_pt1 | contig 34619 bp, 26 predicted proteins | sample ArcOceMetagenome_FD_87163 | JGI IMG/M metagenome (GOLD analysis project Ga0115005, IMG submission 87163) | Marine eukaryotic phytoplankton communities from Arctic Ocean - Arctic Ocean - Greenland ARC118M Metagenome | ecosystem: Environmental > Aquatic > Marine > Oceanic | place: Arctic Ocean... | reverse complement strand
CAATTTGTTTTTATAGATGAAAAATTTGATATTACAAATTTAGTAATGGCAAAATTAGCCATACCAGAACCAGAAGTAAAACAGTAGCTTCTTTTAATGTTTATCTAAATCCTCACCTTTTTTGAGGATTTTTAGTTATAAAAAGGATTTTTTCCTCATTAATATTTTGAATAAAAAAATCATAACTTCGCTTTAAATTGCTGTTAATATGTATCGCTATGAAAAGAATTAATAGCGAACAAATCATCTAACCTTATCAATTTGTATTTAGAGTGAAAAAAACATTTCAATTACATCTTATACTTTTTCGCATTTGTTGCTATTTGACTTAATCATACTTTAAAAAACTACCCAAATCTATGCAAACAACGAAACTCAGCACTAAAAGTATATTACCTCTTACTTGTTCTCGAGCGGGGACCTGCTGTTTTGGTAAAGCCGTAATGCTAAACCCATGGGAATTGTTCAGTTTAAGTAAAGAAAAGAAAATTACGCAAAGAGAATTTCGTGATTTATATTGTGAGTTTGGTGGAATTCGATTGCGCTTTGACGGAAAACCAGATAAAAAAGGGCAACAAGCATGTAGTCAATATCTGGATAATGTTGGTTGCAGCGTTCACCAAGGTCGACCATTAGCGTGTCGTTTATATCCATTAGGTCGTCAAATACAATTTGATAAAGCACAATATATTTACGAAGGAGATACATTTCCTTGTTTGACAGACTGTGCTGAAGTTTTAAAATTACCAAAACTTAGTGTAGGCGAATATCTTAAAGGACAAGAAGCAGATACATTCGAAAAAGCACAAGATGCATATTTAATCGTTATGCAAAACATCGCTGATATTGCTTTTGAGTTATTGCTAGATTCAGGCTTAACCGAATCTAACGATACGAAAACCCTTGCAGTATGGCGAGAAATGAGTATCGAGCCTCCCGAGGTCTTAGCAGAGAGAATTGGTAAAGAGTGGATTGACTGTTTAATGATCCCATCAATAACAGATACTACTCGGAACTCTATTACTTTTACGCAAAAACACAATGATATACTGCAATTAAAAGCACAAGAAGAATTTGGAAAGATAACAACAAATCAAGAACTACAGAAAGGTGCTGTTTTTATAATGGGAGTTGCATTGCATTTGTCTAGGGGGTTAGGAGCGGATACAAAAGGAATTGCTGAACATTGGATTGAAACAGCAAAGAGATATGGTGCTACTGAATAATTTTTTGAGGATATAAAAATGATTGCAAAAGACTACTTTAACAACAACTAAAAGAAATGGTTTTAATAAATTGAATTGTTTACAAATTTTAGTTCGAAAGAACAAAATAAAAACTAATGTATTCCTTTTTTTAACAATTCAGGAAACTTCTTTTTAAATTTATTTAATCTTGGAACAGAAACCGCTTTTACATAGCCTTGGTTTGGGTTTCTTCTTTCAAAATCTTGGTGGTATGATTCGGCTTCATAAAATTTAGAATGTTTGGTTACTTCAGTGGCAATTTTACCATTATAAACTTCTTTATTTAACTTAGAAATTGTGTTTTCAATAATAATTTTTTCTTCATCAGTTTCATAAAAAGCAATAGATCTATACTGCGTACCATAATCTGGATGTTGCCCATTAATCGTTGTTGGATCATGAGAACCAAAAAAAACAGTAACTAAAGTTTCAAAGCTAACTTTTGTAGCGTTATAGTATACCGCAACAGACTCCGAATGACCTGTAGTACCTGTTCCTATTGACTGATAAGTAGGTTTTTTTGTATGGCCCCCTGCATAACCAGAAACTGCCTCCTCTACTCCCTCGACACTTTCGAAAATAGCTTCTACACACCAAAAACAACCACTAGCAAAATAAGCAACTTTGGTTGTATTGGAAAATACAAAAGTTGCTTTAGCAACTTCTTCTTTCTTAGAAAAACCCAGACAAGAAATTAGTAAAAAAATAGTAGTAAAGGTAAAAACTGATTTCATAATTTTCATATGTTAATTTTATTTAAAATAATTAATTTTTCAAACAAGACAGGTAAACAATCTTAAATGCAAATTTCGGGACTTTTAATCTAATAAAAAACTTGAATTATACTAATAGTCGCTTTAAATTAAAACTTCATACAATTTGTTTACAACTTTAGCATTTTGTTAAGAAACCAAGTTGTACAAATCCTCGTAGATAATTACTTTTGTTACTTAACCAAAAAAAGTATAAATGGAGCATTTTATAGTTTCTGCACGTAAATATCGTCCTCAAAATTTCAAGGATGTTGTTGGGCAACAAGCTATAACGAATACGTTAGAAAATGCCATAAAAAATGATCATTTAGCACAAGCTCTCTTATTTACAGGACCTAGAGGTGTCGGTAAAACCTCTTGTGCAAGAATCTTAGCAAAGAAAATAAATCAACAAGGTGTTGACATTTCTGAGGATGAAGATTTTGCTTTTAATATTTTTGAACTGGATGCTGCCTCTAACAATTCTGTAGACGATATTAGAAGTTTAACAGAACAAGTTAGAATTCCGCCTCAAACAGGAAAATACAAAGTATATATTATTGATGAGGTACACATGCTCTCACAGGCAGCTTTTAATGCTTTTTTAAAGACATTAGAAGAACCACCTGCCCATGCTATTTTTATTTTAGCAACAACCGAAAAGCATAAAATAATTCCTACTATTTTATCACGTTGTCAAATTTTTGATTTCAAAAGAATTGGTGTTTTAGATGCTAAAAATTATCTAAAAATAATTTGCGAAAAAGAAAATATAACAGCTGATGATGATGCTTTGCACATTATTGCTCAAAAAGCAGATGGAGCCATGAGAGATGCTTTATCAATTTTTGATAGGGTCGTTAGTTTTTCTGGAAAGAATTTAACACGCGAAGCTGTTACAGAAAACCTAAATGTTTTAGATTACGATACGTATTTTAATATGACAGGGTTGTTGTTAGAAAACAAAATACCTGATGTATTAAATGCCTTTAACACTATTTTAGGAAAAGGTTTTGAAGGACATCATTTTATAAACGGGTTAGCAAGTCATTTTAGAGATTTGTTAGTAGCCAAAGATAAAGCCACTTTAGGCTTATTAGAGGTCGGAGACACTGCTAAAAAGAAATATTTAGAGCAAGCGACTAAAGCAAGTATTCCTTTTTTAATGCAATCCATCAACAAAGCAAATGATTGCGATTTGAACTACAGAGCTAGTAAAAATCAGCGATTGCTGGTAGAATTAACCTTAATGCAAATTGCCTCTATCACTTTTGATGGAGAAAAAAAAAAGTCAGCTAACTACATAATTCCTGCTACTTTTTTCCAAGCACTCTCGCCCGCTGTAAAGGAAATATCAAAACCAATCCAGACAAAACCTAAAGTTATTGAGCTTCAACAAGTTGAAAAACCAAAGCTAAAGCTTAAAACACCCGTTTTAAAATCTGCAGAAAAACGTTCTTCGTCTCTTTCTCTAAAAAGTATTTACGAGAAAAAGAAAGAAAAAAAAGCTGTTGTTGAAGAAAATTTTGACAATCATCCAAAAGATATTTTTACTGAAAAATTATTACAAGAACTTTGGAAAACCTATGTGGCTTTGCTTGATAAAAAAGGAGAAAGAAGTATGGCTTCTATTATTGGCACTGATGTTCCTAAATTAGAAGAAAACTTTAAAATTTCTTTTACCGTTCCTAACAAATTAATGGAAGAGCAATTTAGAAAGGGAAGAGCCAGTTTATTAAACTTTTTAAGAGAAAAATTAAATAATTTTGGAATTAAAATTCTTGTTAGCGTAAATGAGACTGTAGAGAAAAAATTTGCCTATACACCACTAGAGAAATTTAAAAAACTAAAAGAGAAAAATCCGCTTTTAGAAAAACTACGCCAATCTTTTGAATTGGATATGTAATATTTAGCTAATTAATAAAACACGTAATACATTGTGTTTACTGCATGAAACGGGCAATATTATTATTAAAAGAAAGGATTCGAGCCAAAAATTATTTTAGAGCAATAGTAGTAATCAATCTAAGGATATTGGTAAAAATTCCAGACAGACAGAAACTCATTATTTTTCCTTACAAACTATTTTTTTTCCTAAATAAATTTAAATTAGCTCTTTTTTTTCTTCTATTGCTTTTTTAAATTCTAGAACTAAATACGAGCCTTTATCTTTTTCAATAAATAATGGAATTGATTTTATGCTGCTCGATATGAAAAGGATAACTTGTGTTTAATGAACTAATTGAATTTTTAATAAATTTTACTAGCAAAAATTGGATGTTTTATTCTTATTCAAAGTATTTATAATGTTTTTTGTCTGCGATACTTAACATTTCCTTATCACCAAGACTGTCGCCGTAAGCATAAACATGTTCATAATCAGTAAGATTAAAATTCTCTTTTATCCTATTTACTTTTTCTATTCCATAGCAATTCTTAGTCGAAAATCTTCCAGTCATCTGACCGTCAATTACCTCTAATTTTGTTGCTAATAATTGAAGATTATTATTTTTGCACCAATCCTTAAGCCAAGCTTCCATAGAAGCGGAAACAACTACTACTTCGTGCCCTTTCTCGATATGCCAAACAATCTTTTCAATTGCCCTTGATCTGAGAATTTTATCAATTCCATCAATTGAATATGAACTTGCTATATCTTGAAAACGGGTACTATCCCAACCTTTAAAAAAATATGCAATTAATTTTTCTTTTGCAATATGATTTGGAATGATTTTTAATTTATAGGTTAAAAGCATAGGACTTAAAGCTAATAAACCTTTATAATATTGAAAACTACCTATCGAAAATTTAATAAATTCAACAAGGCTATCTTTTTTTGTAATTGTTCCATCAAAATCAAAGAATGCAATATACTTCATTTAGTTAAAATTAATTATTAGATATTTTTACTTCAGTTTTTTTGTGCAAAGCGTTTTGAAAGCCATGTAAAGATTGGGTAATATTAAACTTTAATAAACAAACCTTATCGTTTATAAATTTATTTTAATCAATTTATATCCAGAAATTATTGGTATGCTTCTGGTAGATGAAATTTGCTAAAGCTTCTTTATTTTTCACATCCTCCTGGATGCACTCTTTATAATCATAAATAGTTATCTCTTTATTTAATTTAGAGCAGTAATCAAAATAAAAATCCTAAAAAAAGATCTTGAAAATAACGTATAAATAACTAACGCTAAAATAAGAATAATGTTTTTTTTTACAACCAATTGTTTTATTAATGTAAGATTTTTTTTCGTGCTAAGAAGTTCCAAGCATATGTAAAAAATAACGCTAATATTTTTGATATAATAAAATACAGTCCAATTAGCTCAGTTAAACTATAAATAACTATTGTATTAATAATTAATCCCACAGAATTTATTACCATATAATAGCAAAATTCTATAATTTTATTACTAATCTTACGAACTTTAAATACCCATATGATGCATAGAAAATAGTTCAGAAAAACGGCAGATATAAATGCTATTATTGATGATCCTAAATAATTAATATCTAAGCCGCTAGCAAGTATATATAATAATGTTATTTCAAAAACAACACAAATCCCACCAACTATCATATAATTAAATGCTTCTTGCGAAAGGATTTTATTTTTATAATTTAAAATAAAACTGTGTAAACCCAAGGAACTATATATAAAGAATAAAAACAAATGAAATTACCCATAGAAAAACTGTAGAGATCATAAACTTATCTTCTAAAAGCACTTTAGTTGGCGAACCACTATTGTTCTCAACAAGACTAATCTGCATGTATCTTAATACTCCAAGAATTACAAAGAAAGAAGTTAAATATAAATATTCACTATTAACACGTTGAATAACCTCTGAAGAAGTCGTATAAAGCAGATAAGCAACGATTACTACCGATGCCATAATCATCATAGCTCCATCTATTAATTGTAAGTTATAACCATCAATTACTTTTCGCATTTTTTTTCCAGTATTCATAAAATGGAGAACGTCATCTCTTCTTTTTGCGAGAGCCAAAAATAAAGCAAGAAGAAAAGTCATAATCACTATCCATTTTGAAAGAATAGTTTCGGTTACAATTGCTCCTATGAAGAGTCGTAACACAAAACCAATAGAAATAATAGTAATATCAATAATAGCGATATGCTTCAAATAAAAACAATAGCAAATGTTCATCAAAAGGTATGCCAATAGGATTATTAAAGCTTGGATTGACTGCGTCGCCATTATTGTTAATCCTAAGATTGATAGAAAAGCTATTAAAAAAAAAGCTTCTTTTTTTGAAATCAACCCGGAGGCCAATGGCCTATGCTTTTTCTTAGGATGTTGACGGTCACTTTCAATGTCAAGATAATCATTTAATATATAAACTGCACTTGCGGAGACTGAGAAAGATATAAAAGCAATAAGTGCCTTTATTAATGATTGTGTATCATCAATTCCACCTGAAAAAAATAATGGAAGAAATATGAACGAATTTTTAAGATACTGATGTGTGCGCATTGAGATAAATGCTTGTTTAATTTTCATTATCATTAAGCTTCCTTTTTTTTCTGCAAATGTAAACATATATCTGAATAAAAAAAACTTAAAAAGAACAACTATCTAGGTATAAATACTTGTTTTAAATTACAAAAACACAATATTTTTTATTTGCACCGCCTTTAAAGTATTCTATAATTAAATAGACGTCTAAAATATATTTAAATAAAAATGTACTTAAATGAATGAACTATTTATTCAAAAAGAAGAGTATGGAAATAAAAACTACCAGTGAACTAAAGAACACTAACCAAAGCACTTTAATAAATATATTTTATGCATTTTATGACGTGTAAGATTAAATGAAAAAATAAGGATAACCTGATAAATGTTTCACAATTTATTGCCTAACTTAATATAAGGCTAATTTTCTATCTGAAAAATTATAAATTTTGTAAACAAAAAAATATCGATTAAACGAAACAGTAAAAAAGAAATTTGTTTATAGTCCTTTAAAGAAATTTAAAAAACTGAAAGAAAAAAAATCGTTTTTACGAAAACTATGTCAATCTTTTGAATTAGATCTGTGGATTTGGATAATTAATAAAGCATCTAATACATTTTATTTCCTGCATAAAAGATGCTGAATTATTGTTAAAAGAAAAGATTCGAATTAAAAATAGTTTTAAATCAATAGTAGTAATCAATCTAACGATATTATTGAAAACTCTAGACAGATAGCAACTAATTATTTTCCTGATGAACTATTTTTTTTCCTAAATAAAATAGTATTAGCTCTTTTCTTTCTTCCGTTGTTTTTTCAAATTCTGGAACTAAATACAAACCTTTATCTTTTTCAATAAATAATGGAATTGATTTTTCTTCTAAAGCCAGTAGATCTAGTATTTTATAATATTCTTTCTCTGAAATTATTTTAACTTCATTAATGGTAGGACTCTCTCTAAAGGCCTCGCTTAAATTGATGAAATCGTCATTAGGCGTGAAAAAACTTTTTCTTTCTTCAATCGTTGCATTTTTAGCTTCGACAGAAGAAGCTATTTTGTAGGAGCCATGTTCTCCAAATGCCTTAGAGAAATTAGTAAGCGCGTGTTTATTAACAGTATCACTACCTGTAATTGCGATTAGGTAACCAACATCATTTAATTCTATATTATCGGTTAAATTATCGTCGTAAACATTTACATTAAAAGCTTCTAGACCATCATCTAGAGCCTCTTCAATAAAGTTTTTATTTGCATCAATCAATACAACTCTTTTTCCTTTGTCTCTTAAAAAACGAGCAACTAATCTTGATGGATCTGACGCACCAACAATTAGAATTGCATCAGAACTCTTTAAAAATACTCCTATCATTTTTGCAAATAATCTTGCTGTGGTCGCATTTAAAAGTACAGTTCCAAGTACAATCATAAAAACTAAAGGCGTAATATATTCCGCACCTTCAACACCTTCTTTTAATAATTTACTTCCAAATAAAGAAGCGATTCCTGCAGCCACAATTCCTCTCGGTCCCACCCAACTTATAAACATTTTTTCTTTAAGTTCTAGGTTAGATTTATAGGTGCTTGCAAATACTGCTAAAGGCCTAATTACAAACACAACGCTAGCAAACAACAATGCTGTTTTCCATGTATATAATAGCATTAAATCTTCTATGTTGATGTTTGCAGATAATAAAATAAATAACATGGAAATTAATAAAACACTCAAAGTTTCTTTAAAATAAAGTAATTCTTTTAAGTTTTTAAGTTTTCCATTCCCTAAAACCATGCCCATTACAACAACAGCTAAAAGTCCCGATTCATGTGCAAATAATTCTGATTCTACAAATACTAACAATACTGTTGATAAAGAAACAACATTTAATAAGTAATGTGGAATTAATTTTTTGTTTATAACATAAGCAAGTGCATGCGCAAATGTGAACCCAAAGCTAGTCCCAAATAATAAAATCTTACCAAATTCTATTAACGCCGTTTTGGTAAACCCTCCTTCACCTCCAACACTAATGAACTCAAACACCAATACAGCAACTAACGCTCCTATTGGATCTATCAAAATTCCTTCCCATTTTAAAACTGTCGACACATCTCTTTTTAAAGGGATGTTTCTTAGAATTGGTGTAATCACAGTAGGACCTGTAACAATGATTAATCCTGAAAACAAAAAAGATAAATCCCAGCCTAAACCAAAAGTAAAATGTGCTACAATTCCTGCACCAAAAAATGTAATTGCAGAACCTAATGTAATTAGTTTTGTAATTACAGGACCTACATTTTTAATTTCATTCCTTTTAAGTGTTAATCCTCCCTCAAAGAGAATAATACTTATAGCAAGAGATACAAAATAATATAGATTATCTCCAGGAAACAATCCTTTTTCACCATTCCATATAGGTTCTATCCATTTAGTACCATCTTCACTTAAATAAGCCGCAGCAATTGGTCCTACTAATAAACCTATTAGTATCAAAGGTAAAATTGCCGGAATTTTAAACTTCCAAGCAAACCATTGCGCCAATATTCCTAAAATTATAATTCCTGCTAATTCTATCATAAATGGGTGTATCCAATTGATTGTAAATTTAACAATCTTTCTTCATCATAAAAATTAAATTTATAGTTTTTTTATTTCTTACAAAGTTCCCTATATTGTACCACTAAACGATTTCTAAAGACTTTCAGTTGCAAAAAATAGACAAAATACTTATTGGTGTTGCCTTTTCTCCAAACTTAAAACCAAATATTTTTGAGGCTGTAAGATTAGCAAATATATTTGACGCTGAATTAGTAGGGGTTCATGTAGGTGAAAAAACCGATCAGAAAATTACTGACTTAAATGCTCTTTTAGAAGAGACCGAAACTTTAAATAAAAATTTTAAGGTAATCTGGCAAGAGGGAAAACCTGTGGATGTAATTTTAGAAACATGTACCAATGAAAATATTAATTTACTAATTCTTGGGGCACTTCAACAAGAAAATTTATTTAAATATTATGTGGGTTCGATTGCTAGAAAAATTACGAGAAAAGCACCTTGCTCTGTTCTATTGCTTATAAAACCATCAGTTATAAGACATGTTTGCAAACACATAGTCGTTAACGGATTAAGTGATAACAAAACAGAAGAAACTATAAAAACATCTTTCTTTGTAGCCAAAAAATTGAATTGTAAAAAAATTACAATTGTTGAAGAAATTAAACAAGAAGAATTACATATTAAAGTTAATGATGATATATCTTTAAGAAGAGCAAATATTGCAAAGGAACGAATTAAAACCAGAGAAGATAGACGTGTAAAAAGTATTTTAAAAGAAATTGATTGTTCTAATCTATCTGTAAAAACACAAAGTATTTTTGGAAAAAGAGGGTATTCTATCGGCCATTATGCCAAACTAAAAAGAGCTGATTTATTAGTGATGAATGCTCAATCTAAATTAGGGATTTTAGATAGAATTTTCCCTCATGATATTGAATATATTTTATCAGAATTACCTACTGATGTTTTAATTGTAAAATAAATGAAAAAGAAAAGTATATTTAAAACATTTATATCTGAAATTCCGCAAAATTTATTTGCAGGTTTTGTGGTTTCTTTAATTGCACTTCCACTAGGTTTAGGTTTAGCTTTGGCATCTGGAGCACCCCCTATCTCTGGTATCATTGCAGCCATTGTTGGTGGCACTGTTGTTTCTTTAATCGGTGGTTCTAACGTTACAATTACAGGTCCAGGCAATGGTTTAGTCGTAGTAATATTGGCTGCAATTACAACACTTGGAAATGGAGATATGCACCAAGGATTTTTATTTACTTTGGCTGCGATTGTAATTTCTGGAATTATAATGATTATTCTAGGTTTTTTAAGAATGGGCTCTTTAGGAGACTTCTTTCCATCCTCAGCAATTCAAGGAATGTTGGCTGCGATTGGTATTGGAATTTTCGCAAAACAAATACATGTAATGTTAGGCAATACTGCTGCCAAAGGAAGTATTGTTGAGCTACTTTTACAGCTGCCTGAAGGAATATTAAACCTTATTAAGACTGATAATTCTAGTATATTTTATGCTGGCATCATAGGGCTTATTAGTTTACTTATTATGATATTTTACGGTAAAATCAGAAACCGTTATTTTCAATTAATTCCTGCACCTATGTGGATTGTCGTTTTAAGTGTAGCTATGTATTATTATTTTGATGTCTTTTCAACCTCAGATTACCCTATTCATAAAAACTTATTAATTAATTTACCTAATGATATTTTATCAAATTTTGCTTTTCCAGATTTTAGTAAAATGTACGAGCTTAGCTTTATAAATGCCGTAATTAGTATCACATTAATTGCAAGTATCGAGAGTTTGCTCAGCATAAAAGCTGTTGATAAATTAGATCCTTTAAAAAGGCGTTCTAACGTAAACAAAGATATAAGAGCTTTAGGTTTAGCTACTGTAATTAGTGGTTTTTTAGGTGGTTTAAATGTTGTAACTGTAATTGCAAGAAGCTCTGTAAATGTAAATAACAATGGTTCTAACAGGTCTGCTAACCTTTTTCATGCAGGTTTTTTATTGGCTTTTATATTGTTATTTGCAACTGAATTGCGCAAAATACCTTTACCAGCTTTAGCAGCAATATTGGTTTTTACAGGATATAAATTAGCTTCACCAGAAAATATTAGAAAAGTATTTAGAGTTGGTAAAGAGCAATTAATTATTTTCTTAGTAACGCTTTTCACTACAATTACAACGAGTTTAATTACAGGTATTTTAGTCGGGATTTTAATTACGTTAATCATTCATATTATCATCAACCAGAAGGCAAGTTTATTCTTTAAAAATATTTTAAAACCAAATGTTTTAATGTTTAAAGAGGATCAAAAATATTATGTAAGTGTGAAACATTTTTCTAGCTTTCTAAACTACACAAAGTTAAAATCAAAATTAAATCAAATTCCAGAAACTGAAGAAGCAATTATCGATTTTTCAATGTGCGATTTCGTGGATAATTCTGTGATGGAAAACATGAACAATTACGCAGAAACCTTTGCTAGAAATGGAGGCCATTTTGAAGTAATTGGTTTAGATGATTCTAGATCTGCCAGTGACCATCCTTTTGCTTTGCGGAAAATTATACCTAAACAGATAAAAAAAAGAAATAGGGTTTTAACAAAAAGACAAAAATCATTAGAAAAAATCAGCAAGGACATGCACTGGAAATATGATGCTTTTTCTGAGCAAGAAATGAAAGAATTACCCACTTTTGGATACTTTAAAAATAAAAGAATTAACAAAGTTTCGAATGTACTTTCTAATGAGGATTGTACTATTTTTGATGTACAATTTTCCGAAGGTGAAATGATAGCAAAGCAAGTAATTAAGGCAACAATGTTACATATTCACACAAAAAAAGAAATTCCTTTTTTTACTTTAGATAAAGAAGGTATTTTTGAATATATCTTAGATTTTGCTGGTTATAGAGATATCGATATCGAAAATCATCCAGATTTTAGCAAACGATTTTATTTATCGGGAAAAAATGAAGAAAAAATAAGAACATTTTTTACAAATAAATTAGTTTTGTTTTTTGAAAGCAACAAACAGTATCACATAGAGGCTTCAGAAAACGGGCTTTTAATTATCGGAAATGAACGTTTTGCAAGTGTAAAAGAAATAAAAGCTCTTGCTTATTTTGGTATTAGTTTACAAAAAATTATTTAATTATTATGTTAGGATTACAATTTGAAACCGAAACCTCTTGGGCAGCAATTGCCAAAGATAATTTACAGCAGATATTAACAGACCATGCTTTTTTAGAGCAGAAAGCTGCTTCTAATGCAGTTTCTATCATCATTAATTATTCTGAAGAAACTGAGTTAGTAAAAGAAATGAGTAATATTGCAATTGAAGAAATGCAACACTTTAAAATGGTGCATTTATTAATGGTAAAACGTGGAATGGTTTTAGGGAGAGAGCAAAAGAATGATTACGCTATTAGACTGCAAAAATTCTTTACAAAAACTAAAGATAGAACCAATGCTTTAGTGCAACGTTTGCTAATTGCAGCTTTAATTGAAGCTAGAAGCTGCGAACGTTTTAAAGTGTTTTCTGAGAATATGGAAGATGAAGAATTATCTAAATTCTATAATAATTTAATGATTTCGGAAGCTGGCCATTATACTACTTTTTTACAATTTGCACGTCAATATCAAGATAGAGAGATTGTTGATAAAAAATGGAATGCATTGGTCGCTTTTGAAGCAGAAATGATGAAAGAACGAGGTTCTGAAGCAAAAATCCACGGATAAAAAATGTTCTCTAAAGAAGAAGCGGCCTTACTACGTAAAGAATTCTGGATAAGTTTTGGGAAATCTTTTCCAAGAAAATGGTTAATGTACAACACCAAAATAAAAGGATTCTCTTTTAAATTTTCAGCTGACAGTAAAAAAGCTATGGTTTGTTTAGATATCGAACATCCAGAAGAAATTGCAAATGAGCTTTTGTTTGATCAAATGATTTCTTTAAAAGCTTTGTTAGAATCAGAAATCCCCGAAGTTATTTTTGATAATTCTTATGAGCTAGAAAGCAGAAAGTTGATTCATAGAATTTATGTTCCTTATGATAAAAAATTCAGCATTCATAACAAAAATACTTGGCGAGATTGCTATGAATTTTTTGTAGAAACAATGCCAAAATTTGAACTCTTTTTCTATGAATATGAGGATTTTATTAAACAAGCTATCTAAATAATTTTTGCAAAAAAAACTTATTAATAATAATTGTTACCGCTTGAATTTGTATTCTTATTTTTTAAAAAAAAGATGTAGAGAAAATCCTAACTTGACTCCAAATACCTTCAACATAAAATAAAGCTATAAAAAATCACACAAACTGAAAAACACCCTTCAAAAGAGTGATTTAAAAATTAAATTTCTCTCGTTTTCTATTTTATAAAGGTAATACTCAACGGATAACTAGGAGCTTCATTATTACTTGCCTTTATTGCATTTATTATGGGAAAGATTAGATAGAAAATTCCAATTACAATTAACCCAAGAATACCTAATCCTAAAAATAAAATTAAGGGTATACAGAGTAAAAGATAGATAAACATAGAAATTCTAAAGTTTAAAATCGCCTTACCGTGTATATCCATTCCTATTATCTCGTCCTTTTTTGTAAGCCATAACACTAGGGGAACGATGAAACCACCAATTCCTGTTACAAAATCTAATAATTGGCTTAAATGTGTTAATACTAGCAATTGCTTATCTTCTTTCATGTTGTTTTTAATAAATTTATGCGCTTACTAATTTGACGCTTAATTTGTTGTTTTGTTACAGGTTTTGCTTTTAAAAACTAAATTAACCTATGTATCTTTGCAAAATGATTCAACAAGATACAATTATAGCTTTAGCAACACCTTCTGGAGTTGGCGCAATTTCTGTAATAAGACTTTCTGGTGAAAAAGCAATTGAAATTGTTGATACTAACTTTAGATCCATAAAGAAATCTAAAGTTTTAAAAAATCAGAAATCTCATACAATACATTTAGGTCATATTATTGAGAGAGATACGATTTTGGATGAGGTGTTAGTTTCAGTTTTTAAAAACCCGCGCTCTTACACTGGAGAAAATGTTGTTGAAATTTCTTGTCATGGCTCGAGTTTTATTCAGCAAGAAATTATTCAATTATTCTTACAAAGTGGCTGTAGAATGGCAGATAATGGTGAGTTTACAATGCGCGCTTTTTTGAATGGTAAAATGGATTTATCTCAGGCTGAGGCTGTAGCTGACGTTATTGCCTCAAATTCTGCGGCTAGTCATCAAATGGCAATTCAGCAAATGCGTGGTGGAATCACAAATGAATTAAAAGAATTACGTGGTGAGTTATTAGATTTTGCAGCACTAATTGAATTAGAATTAGATTTTTCTGGCGAAGATGTTGAGTTTGCAGATAGAACTAAATTTAAAGAACTGGTTGCAAAAATTTCCTTTGTTTTAAAGCGATTAATAGACTCTTTTTCTTTTGGAAATGCAATGAAAAATGGAATTCCCGTTGCAATTATTGGTGAACCAAATGTGGGGAAATCTACGTTGCTAAATACACTTTTAAATGAAGAAAAAGCAATAGTTTCTGATATTGCAGGCACTACAAGAGATGCTATTGAAGATGAAATTATTATTGACGGAGTTGCTTTTAGATTTATTGATACAGCAGGAATTAGAGAAACTAAAGATATTATAGAGAGTATAGGAATTAAAAAAGCTTACGAAAAAGCAGAAAATGCACAATTGATTATTTTCTTGATAGACTCAACTAAATTTAAAGATTCTAAGGAAAAATTTCTATTGGAAATTGAAGTGATAAAAACACGTTTTCCAAATAAAAGATTGTTAGTTATTCCTAATAAAGTTGATAAACTTTCTGGTAATGAAATTATAAGTCTGCAAGAAGAAATTGAAAATCTAATTTTATTATCAGCAAAAAATAAAACAGGAATAGAGAGTCTAAAAACTGAATTAACTTCACTTGTTAATATCGGAGCCTTAAGTAATAATGAAACTATTGTCACTAACTCTCGTCATTTTGAGGCTTTAAATAATGCATTAACAGCAATTTCATCTGTACAACAAGGTATTGATTTAGAGATTTCTACAGATTTATTTTCTATTGATATTAGAGAATGTTTGCGTCATTTAGGAAATATTACTGGAGAATATGATGTTGATAAAGATATTTTAGGTCATATTTTTTCTAATTTTTGTATCGGAAAATAAATGGTAATTCAAGATATAGTTGGTACATTTTCTATTATTGGCAGCAATCAAGATGCTGATAATGATTCATATAAAGGAGAACTCCGTTTATCTTTAAATGAAAATGATAGAATTATTGCTAGGTGGATTATCAATAACTCTCAAGAACAAATAGGAACTGGTTTTTTTAAAAACAACATTTTAGTCATCAACTTCAATTATAAGGGTGTAGAAAACGATATATATAAAGGTGTTGTCGTTTATAAAGTTTTAACCAAAGATATTCTAGAAGGTTTTTGGTCTGAAGAATTTGGTAATCCTAAATTTCTTGGTTCTGAAAATTGCTTTCGAATCAAAGAAAATGATTTCGTAAATTAATTATGAATTGTCCTTGTAATCCAAATAAATTATACGAAGATTGTTGTAAAAAAGCACATAAAAACATTAACGATGTTAATTCTGCTGAACAATTAATGCGTTCTAGATATAGTGCTTTTGTTTTAGCTGATATAAAATATTTAAAGAAAAGTCATCATAATTCAACACAACTGTCAAAAAAAGAGTACCAAGAGTTAGAAAACTGGACGAAATCTATAAAATGGGTTAAATTAGAAATATTAAATTTTAAAGAAAACCTTGTCGAATTTAAAGCACATTTTATAGAAAATGGAAATTTAAATATTATTCATGAGAACTCTTTTTTTTGTAAAGAAAATAATTATTGGGTATATTTAAAAGCAAAATAACTGTAGCTTTTAGATCGGTTTTATCAGTAAATAATTGGTACTCCCGTTAGTAAATCTAATTATCTATCCATTAAACGAATCTGAAAAATGTAATAGATGTAAGTTTTAAAATTTAATACCTATAAAATAATTTACATAAAGCTATTTAAGAATACAATGATTTGGCTAAAGAAAAAGAGTTTCCTTCAATTTGTATTACTAGCGTTGAGATTAAAAAACTAGGAACCTTTTAATGAATAGAACTAGTTTAAAACATAAAGTGAAATTTGAGAAACAATCATATATTGAATTAACTTATTCTATAAGACAATTACTATTTTTTAAAAGCTCCGTTGCGGAAAAAACATCTTTGAGAACATTTCTTTGAGATCTGGTTGGCATTGAAGTTAGTTCTTGTTTATTTTCTTTCATATTAGAAAAACATTCATTTAAATATTCCAAACTAGCTAACATATTTGATTTTAAATAAACAATAAAATCATATTCAGGTGACTCACTAAGTAAACTTCTTGCACCTGCTTTAATTGCCGGTTTTAATCCTTTTTCTAATTTAATATCCACTATTGAGATAGTGTTTTTTAATTTAAATTTAATATCTCTCAATAAATTAAGTGTATTATCTGTACTTCCATTGTTCACAAAACATACATTATAATTATTTGTATCTAGTAATTCTTCCATTTCAATTTTATTAATTTCATTTTCATTATTCGAAAATATAACGATGATACCAGACTTCATTAAATAGCTGTTTTTGAGGTTAATAAATTATTTGCAATTATTCTATCATTATTTTTTTTTAAATGGGTCACCATATTATTTTTTTTTCTGTAGGTCCATGCTATTTGAACAAATTGATAAATTATTTCAAGAGAATCTCTCATTGATAATTTAGACCCATCAGCATGAATCCATCTTTTTAAAGGCTTTTCACAAATTATTTTTTTTGCTTTTTTTAAACCGAAATAAAGTGTAATTCTTTTAAAAATTTCTACATCAAAAATCCATTTTGTTATAAACTTATCTTTAAAAGCAATATCAATAATATCTTTATGAAAAATTTTAGCACCACATTGTGTGTCTTTAAAATCCATTCTTAAAATCTTTCTGATGATAAAATTAAAAATTAAACTAATAATATTTCTTGCTGCCCCTTTTGTGATTTTAGCTCCCATTCTACTTATTCTAGAACCACTAACTATTTTATATTTAGAATTTTCAATAGTAGAGACTAAGTCATCAAAATTTGATAAATCTGTTGACAAATCTGCATCTAAAAACCCTATATAATCTAATCCTTCTTCTTTAGCCATGTGCAACATTCCTAATCTTACAGCTTCTGCTTTCCCCTTATTTACTTTACAGTCATAAACTGAAATAAAATCTTCCCTTCCTTTTTTCAATAAATTTAAAACGTCTAAAGTATTGTCTGTACTTCCATCATTAACAAAACATAATTGATATCCAGAGTTCTTAATAATAAAGTCCGAAAACTTTTTACTTAAAAATCTTTTTTCTTCATTATAACAAGGTATTACAACACCAACGCATGTTTTTTGAATTAATACAACTTGATATTTTTTTACTTTATTTCCAATATTTGGTGCGCCTATTAATCTTTTTGTTCTAGAACAAACCTCTCTTAAACTTAATGGCTTTTTCATATAATCATTTACCCCTATATCAAAAGCTTCAGAAATAATATTATTATCTGTATTTCCTGACAAAATCATTATCGGAGTTTTAGACTTTCTTTTATTCCTAATATGCTTAACCACCTCAATACCCGAAATTATTGGCATATTAATATCAATAATGACTAAATCAGGTTGAAAAGAATCAAATAACTTTATACCTTTTAAAGAAGAAGTTTCTGTGATTACTTCATACCCTAATTTTTTTAATCTAATTTCTAATGGAATTAGAACTAATTTTTGATCATCAATGGCTAGTATTTTCATCAATAGTAAATTTATATTATTCAAGGTACATCAAAAGCGTACCTATTTGATATTAATCACCTTAAAGGCCCTTTTATTAAGATGAATGGAAGTTCCCTAAAGTTAAATAAAAATTTAAGCTTAATTTAAAAGTTTATATTTATCTTTTGAGAGAATTTAATTATTATATGAAAGAAACTTCCAATAAATATTTAATTATTGCACTTCTCCTGGGTATTGTTTTTCATGGAAGTTCTATTTTTTTTACTTTGGAAACCACCTATGATGCTTTCATTCATTTGTTCTTTGCAGATCATTATGCAAATAGTTGGTTTGAACCTTGGAATTATAAGTGGTATACAGGTTTTACTGTGCAAAGTTACCCTCCTTTAGTGCACCAGTCTATTGCAGCTTTATCTTTAATTGGTGGTTTAAAATTTGGACTATTTACGGTTGGTATCCTTAGTACTATACTATTTATAACAGGTACCTATAGATATACCCTATTAATAACATCGAATAAAAATATTGCAGGCTACTCGGCTATCTTAGCTGTTTTTTCTTCGTCTTTCATAGAAACCTTGCATATTTTTGGACAGTTGCCTAGTATTATTGGTATTTCTATTATAATGCATTCTTTACCTGAAATATATTTATGGCTTAAAACTGGTAAATACAAATTCTTTTTCACATCTCTTTCCTTAATTTCGGTTACAGTTACATCGCATCATGTTACTACTATTTTTGGAATGTTATTTTTTATTTTTCCTTTAATAGGAACCGTAATTATGGATATTGCTAGAGAAGAAGTAAACTCTTATAAAGAAGTTACTTTTTCATTATTTATGAAAATCTTTTTTAAGCAATTAAAACGTAACTTAACCTTCGGATTTTCTTCATTATTACTTATTATATTTTGTATTTTCCCTTATTGGATAAACTCAAAAAAGAACCCCATAACTCAAGTTCCAATTCCCCATGGATCTAGAGATAATTTTATAGAGGTAGCTTCTTCAGGCTTGGTGTTTTTCACAATTCCTTGGGGCCTTTTATTATTTATTTTACCCTATATTTTTTATAGATACTTCAGTAAAAGATATTTGTTTTTTGGTTTATCTTTTACCATGTTAGTCATTTTAGGAACTGGTGGGACAACACCAATACCTAAAGCAATTTTAGGTGAAACTGCATTTAACATTTTAACATTAGATAGATTTACACTTTGGGCTTCTATAATGTCAATACCAATATTTGGTGAATTTATTTACAGATTTGTAGAAGGCGATTTAAAAACTTTAATCCAAGAAAGGTTTGGCGTAATTTATCATAAATTATTAGGTGGCTTTTTAGCTATTATTTACGTTTCTATGGTAATGTTTACCATGAGTTTAGGGTATTTTAAGCCTTCTCAACCTCGAAAAATAAAAATGTTACCCATAGTGAATTTCCTTAGTCAAGATTCCCATGATCAATGGAGATATTTAACCTTAGGCTTTGGAGACCAAATGGCTTGGTTGGCAGCACAAACAAATGCTATGAGTGTGGATGGTAATTATCATTCTGCAAGACGTTTACCCGAATTAACAACAAGACCTATAGAGCGTCTAGAAAATTCAAAATTTAAAGGAGTTGCAGGTATTGGCTCTTTGCAGCAATTTTTAACCACTCCAGAAAAGTACAATCTAAAATATATATTTTCTAATGATAAATTTTATGATCCAATCTTATTTTTCTGTGGTTGGCAGCGTCTATCTCAATTAGAAAATGGTGTTATGGTTTGGGAAAAATTAAACGTTCCACCTATTTCGTCTATTTTACCAAAAGAAGATGTGCCTTCATGGATGAAAATAGTTTGGGGAATTATTCCTTTTTTAACTTTACTTATTGCCTTTATTTTAAATATCCAATCTTTATTTTTTAATCGTTTAAAAACAAATGTAAATGTTAATCCTGTATACTTTAAGTTTCAAAATAAATATACTAAATTTCCTAGAATTGTTTTAAAAGTCTTTCATGTTTGGGCTATATTTTTAATTATAATTATAACATATGCTTGTTACATGTTTTATATTAAAAATAATACACAAAGATCTCCAGAAAATGTTGTGAAAGCATATTATGATGCTTTAGATTTTAAAGAAATAAATAAAAGTTTTAGTTATATCGATCCAAAAAGTAATATTACTCGCTCTCAATATTTATTAGAAATGCATGTAACAGATGGTTTAATAAATTCTTATGCAAAGTTAGATGCTATTTCGACAGAAATAACAAAACAAACAGATAGTTTAGCAACTTTAAAAGTAGTAACAAAATGGATTACTCCTTTAGAAAAAATATCAAAAACAGATTATAAAACAGCTATTAAAAGAGAAGGAAAATGGTTTTTAAAGCCCGATAGAAAACCTTTAGATATACCTCCAGATCAATTCTACTCTAAAAGTATCACCAGTTATTATAATCAAGGAAGAAGAAGAATTACAACGGAACAAACTTATCATGAAGATGTTTTAAAGCAACCTGTATTAGAAATTGTTTCTGCTAAATTAATAAAATTCAATAAACGATATTCTATTATTGGTGAAGTACAAAATATAGATAATGTACCTGCAGATGTGGTTTTAAAAGGAACGCTTTATAATGACGATAATAAAGAATTAGCAATCTATAATGCGAAGCATATTATTAAACATAAGTTAATGCCTAAAGAAATTAGTGCTTTTAGAATTAATTTTGAAGGTATTGCTTGGTCTAAAACAAAAGACTCCATTCCTAAAACATTTAATCCTGATGAATTTACGCCCATAGAATTAAGTGAACAACCCACTAAATTTAATTTACAAGCTGCAGGAAATACTTCTAACTCAGATTTATTTAAAGATATTGTTTTAAGTGCCATTAAGATATCCCCAAATAATGTAAGTGGAACCTTATTTAATAGTGGTATTCAAGAAATTACGGTACCACAAATGATTATTACCTGTTACAACGAAAATAAAGAAATGATTTGGGTAGATAATTTATTTTTAAAAGAAGGAATGAGACAAGAAAGGAAATTACGATTTAAGTATCCAATTCCTTTAAACCCAAAAATAAAAATTATAAGTGAAAATATGGATTTCTGTTTTGTTAATGGTTTACCAAACAAAGAGATTGCCTCTAAAATAATACCAAATAGAATAAAAAATCACACCAATAATAAATTACAAAAAGTTAATCATTCACTATTTAGTTATATTAAAATAGAATTAAATAGTTACATAGGCAATCCTAAATAATGAAGTTAAAACAAGGTTTTTTTCTGATATTCTTTCAACTAATAATTGTTTCTTTTCTTGCTCAAGAAACAACTATTAATGGATCTATTTCTTTAATATCTGCAAAAAATAAATTTATTGCAGGCGATAATATTACACTGAAATTTAATGTAAATTCCAAAACTAATTTTCAATTATATTGTTCTAATAGTTATGGCTCTTCTTTAATAAAACCTAAAATTTTAAATCATAAAATAGAATTTGAAATCCCTACTTTTTTATCAAATAAAAAAGGAATATTATATTGGATGATTATAAATTCTTCTGAATCACTTTCTGGTAATATTTCTATTCTTTCTAAAAAACAACCAAAAACGATGGAAACCTATCTAGGTCCTCCAAGTATAGAGTCAGGTGGATCTGATTTTACGATGTTAGTTGTAATACCAACCGATAGCTTAGACAATCCTATTAAAGATAACAGTAAAATTTTAGTAAAACAACAATTTTTAAAATATGAAAAAGAAGAACCTATTTTTACGGACAAATTAATTGGATATAAAAATATCTTTTCTCCGTTAAAAAGTGGAAGAATGATTATTTCTTCTGAATCACTTGGTTTAAATTCTAAAGAGTCTGATGTAAATATTATGCCAGGAATTGCAACAAATTTCAAACTATTCATTAGTAGAAACCATGAATATGCCGATGGTAACCAAATAACAACATTTTTTACATCTGTAATAAAAGATAAAAACAATAATATTGTAAGCGATGGTAGTTATATCGAATTTAATATCACCAATAAAAAAGGAGATATTTTAAAAACGGCAGGAACTACGATAAATGGCATCGCAAAAGCCAAGATTATACATCCTGATTTTGAAGAAAACTGGAAAATAAAAGCCTATTTCATTGGTATTTCTGAAAGTAATATTTTACAAATAAAATATAAAAAAGTAATTAAAGATTATAATGTTTCATTCTTTAAAAACAATAGAAGTATAAAAATAGGGCCTTTAAAAAGTTTTATGAATCAAATAATACCTGATGGATTCTTAGTAAAAATAGCAATCTATAAAAAAGACAAACTAATTGATGAGCTTTATAGAGAATCTCAAAATGGTTTCACGAATTTTTACTTAGATCCTAATATTTATGAAAATAATTATTACAAAATTATAATCGAAACTGCAGGAATTAAGAAAGAATTTAAAAAATTTAAATTATGGTAAATATTAATAAAGTACTTATTAGAAGTGTTTTAATGCTTACTTACGTCGTAATAATTGCTATTCTTTTATTTTTAGTTAGCGCTGTATTAAGTTTTTTAAACACGGGTGCAGATCGAAGTACAATATTGCATACAGAAGTAATAAAAATAAATCAATATTTACCGAAAATTACTTGGAAAGAAGATGGTAATGTAGGACGATATTTTGATAATCAAACTCTAAAAAGTGTTGAAAATGATTATATAGATGCTTGGTATGTAAAAAATATTGCAAACAAAACTAACTCAAAAATTGGTATTAATGATTACTATACAGAAAGTGCTAGAAAAAATTTATTTAATTTTATTGAATATAATAAAAAAGCAAAAATCTTTATTGAAGCGACTACCTTAGAGCACAACCTCAACATCCTTTTTTTTAGTGAAGATGGACAATTAATGGTTTTAGATGACAAAAATGTTATTGAATATAAAAAAATATTTAAAGACAATAAACTAGTTATAGAAACTACAGAAATATCAAGCTATAAAATTATTTTATTATTAGAAGATGGGTTTTGGCGTATTAGACATCTTATAAAAGAAAACACCAAAAATTTTGATAAAAGCGTTCCTATTAAGGTGAATGACTCTTTAGATATAAAAGGAATAAATTATTATCCACAAGCCAATCCATGGAGTATGTTTGGTGATGCTTTTAACATAAAAATAATAGAAAAAGATTTTGAAATTATTAAAAAGGCAAACCTAAATACAATTAGAATTTTTATTCCTTATGAAGGATTTGGTAAAGCAAAGGTTAATGAAAGTAAATTAAATAAACTTAAACAAGTATTAGATTTAGCAGAAAAAAACAATCTAAAGGTAGTAGTAACATTGTTTGATTTTTATGGAAATTATGATGTTTTAGATTGGACCTTAAATCAAAGACATGCAGATGTTATAGTTTCTATGTTTAAAAATCATAATGCCATACTTGCTTGGGATGTTAAGAATGAGCCTAATTTAGATTTTGATTCTAGAGGAAAGCAAAATGTTATTTCTTGGCTGGAACATATGATAATTTTAATAAAATCTATTGATAAAAACCATGCGGTTACCATTGGATGGTCTAACACAAATAGTGCAGACATTTTAAAAGATAAACTAGATTTTGTTTCTTTTCATTATTATGAAGATAAAAATAATTTTGAAGAAGAATATGAAAAATTAAAAAAATTAATTCCAAACAAACCTATTGTTTTGAGTGAGTTTGGTGTTTCTTCTTACATAGGTTTTTGGAAACCTTTTGGTGGTTCAGAAAAAAAACAAGCAACATATTATAAAGAGATGCAGAAAGTAATAACAAAAAATAAGATTCCTTTTATGTCCTGGACTTTGTATGATTTTGACAAAGTGCCCAAAGAAGTTGTTGGAAGACTTCCTTGGCGAGTATACCCTCAAAAGAAATTTGGATTCATAAATAATGAAGGTATTAAAAAACCATCTTTTCAGTTTATTTCTAAATAATTGATGGATTAGAAAACTTCTTTTTGTCTATTTTTTTTTCTATAATATTTTGAAATTCTTTTAAATAAATATCTGTAATTCTTTCCATAGGAAAGGCAGTTGCAGCTTTATAATTTGCTTCTCCTAATATTATTCTATAAGCATCATCGGTAACAATTGCTTTAATTGCACTCGCTAAACTTGTTACGCTTTCTGGCTCAAAAAATTCACCTCTGTATCCTTCATCTTTTATTAAAGTCGCTAAATCTCCTAAATTTGGCATTACTACTGCCCTACCATAACTTCCTGCTTGGTGCAATACCCCAGAACTTCCTGTTGTAGACGTATATGGGAAGACAACTACAGCACTTTCGGTAAATAATCGTTCTACCTCAACCTCTTCTACATAACCCGTAAAATTAAGTTGCGGCACATGTTTATAAGTTTCCTTTGCATTTGCTAAATAACCAACTACATTAGGATTATCTGTTCCTGCAATTACAATTTCTAAATCTAAACCCGTTTCTTTTCTTACAATTTCTACAGCTTCAATCATAGATTCCACTTTCTTGTAAGTTCCAAATTTCCCGAAAGTCATAATTTTTAAAGGACCTTCAGGTAATTTTTGTGATGGATTTTGTGATATTTCAAAAGTTCCATGAGGTATCATTTTAACATTATCTACTTTATATTTGTCCTTTAAAGTTTTTACATACTTATCGATAGTTACAGTAACTAAATCTGCTTTTAAAATTAACCTTGTTAAAATTGTTCCTATTATGTTATATATTTTTTGTGCAATTTTATTTGAGGTAAAACCAGCACTTTCCAAATCTACTTGTTCTAAAATATTATGTAATAAAGCAATCGTTGGTATTTTTTTAATTTTACAAATTAATGGCAAAGCTAAGCCTAAAGCAGCGACGATTTTTTTATCACCAAATTTCATAAATTGTAAATTGAATAATACTGCATTTGGCTTTGTTTTATTAATAGCCTTTGTAACATTTATAATGTTTGTGTAGCTATTAAATTTCCAACATTCTTGAACTGTAATTTTACATCCATTTTCTATAAAATTAATGTCTTTTCCATCTGGAGTTTCATCTGTTAAAAGAATTAATTCTGTTACTTTTTTATTTTGTCTAAAATTTTTCACTAAATGATAAGCGTATTCATTTAAGGTTACTTTACTTGGGGGATAGGATGTTACGATTGCTAATTTCATAATAAATATTTTTAATTACAGTACAAATTCATATGTTCTACATCTGTTCTTTTTATCTGAATAATCAAAGACCTTTATCTTTACTTAGATGCATTAATTGCTTAGGTTTATTTTTTTTTTCGCTAAAGTTCGATAAAAAGAAAAAACTTAATTGTATAACCAAGAGTGAAATCATTGTTCCAATCTGCACGTTTACAACTTGCGCCAAAGAATCATGAAAGAAAATAATAAAAATAACTTGGAGCATACCAAATAAACCTGAAAACACTACAGGAATATATTGATCCAACGATAAGTAGTAATAAGCAAAAATATTTGAGACTGCAAAAACACCAGTGGCTAATGCGTATTTCCATAATAATGGTGCAATAGAAACATATTCGCTTCCAAATAACACAGTAATAATTTGTTGCGGGAACAAGAAACAGCTCACAATAATTAAGAAAGCAATTACGGCAATATAAGTCACATATTTTAACAAAATTGGCACTGTAGATTTCCCATCTTTTTTTAACTGAATTACAGTTGGCAATAGCAACATCACAAACATCCATGCTATAAAATAAACAACTCTACCAATTAAAGCCAATGAAGCATATAAACCTGCATCCGTTGAATTAAAATAATGCTTTACTAACAATATATCACTATTATTAATAATGATCTGAGTCAATTCATAAAATGCGGTAATAATGAAAAAAAAATTTACTAATTTCCTTTCTGGCGCTTCTAGATTAATTGAATTAAAAAAAGTAAAAATCTTTAATTTAAAAGGAAATAAAGCGACTATAAAAGAACAGAAAATTCCTGCAGAAATTAAAATTGAAGATTCAATTTCTAATACCCAAAAAAGTAAAAAAGTAATTAATAAACGACTTATCATTTCTCCTTGATACGTAATGGAAAGCGAAGTAAGTTGTTTTTTTCCTTGGAAAACTCCTCTGTTTATGCTCATTAAAAAGTAAAAAGGAATCCCAAAACCAAAAACCACGAACATGGTAGAGGTTGTCGTTTTAAAAAAAGTTTGTAAATGTGTTGAAAATAGCATAACAATTACCCCTAGGGTAACACCAACAATTATAGCATTTGTAAACATTTTCGATATAAAACTCAAAAAAACACCTTGTTCAAATAATACAGAAAACTTTGCAGTAACCAATTGATAAGTCATAGCGACGAATGAAAGCACTAATAAAAAGGTAATTAAAATTGCCGCATCAGCAAATTTTTCTGGTCCTAAATATCTTCCTAAAATTAAATTATATAAGTAATTACCTCCATTTACAAAAAGTACACTTAACATAAATACTTGTTCAGGTTTTATCTTTCTATTAATTAAATTAGTAATTGAAATCATTTTTTATACCTTAATCGTTGAATATTTTATTCCTTCGTTTCATAAAAATATTTAACAAAAATCAATATTATCTATATTATCGATGAAAAGCGTTTAACTTAAGATTAATGATGAATGACTATTGCTTAACTTGCAGTGTATCAAAAACAAACTTTTATGCGTCTAAAATATTTTTCTATTATTATACTATTTTTCCTCAGTTTTAATATTATTTCTCAAGAAATGAAAGAAGGTTTCAATTACTTAGAAACTGGCAATTACAAAGATGCAGAAACCTTTTTTAAAGAGGTCTTAAAAGAATATCCTGCTAACAAAATAGCGAGACTTTGTTATGGAAGAGCCATTGGTTTATCGGGTAAAACAAAAAAAGCTGTGCAATTATTTACAAATCTTTTACAAGATTATCCTTCCGATTTTGAAGTAAAACTAAATTATGCGGAATCTCTTCTTTGGAATAAAAATTATCCTCAAGCAAAAGTATATTATCAAACACTTCTGAAGGAGAATAATAAGAGCTTTGCTGCATTGCTAGGTTATGCAAACACATTATCTAACTTAAAAGAGTTTAAAGATGCTTTAATTAATGTAAATAAGGCATTAGCCGTATTACCCGGGGACCCTAATGCATTAATTTCTAAAAAATATGTGAGGTTAGGGTTAGCGAACAAAAAAATTCAATCAAAAGAATATGATATTTCTGAGAAAATATTACAAGAAAATCTAGAAACCTTTAAGGATGATAAAGAAACGTTATTAAACCTAGCTAATTTGTATTTAATGTCAAATCAAATAAGTAAAGCGAAAGTAACCTATGAGATGATAGGGGAAAACCCAAAAAATAGATTGATTTCTTTAAACGGAATTTCGTTAGCTTATCATTTAAATCATCATGATAAAATGGCTTTAAATTTTAGCGAAAAAGCATTTAAAAGTATAGATAAAAATACCTCTAAAACATTAAAGAATGAAACTATAGAAAGATATATTCAGGCTTTAATTTGGAATAAAAAATATTCTTTAGCAGAAAGAGAAATTAAAAAACTATTAGATAATAACAAAGATTCAGACAGTTGGATGCTCTCTCTAAGAGCAACACTTAATATTTATAAAAGTGACTTTAAAAAAAGTTTAAAAGATTATAATTTAATTTTAGAAAAAGATAGTTTTTCTTTTGATGGTAACCTAGGTAAAGCAAATGTTTTAAAAGCATCTGGTTATTATGACAACGCATATAACAGCGCAAAAAAAACTTTAGCATTTTATAAAAACCAAAAAGATGCTATGAATTTCATAAAACAATTAGATTTAAGTTTTACACCTACAGTAGAGACAAAAGCTTCTTATTCTTTTGATAATGCTAATAATGAAGCGAATGCATATAACATTAATACTGAAATTCCTTTTTCAACAAAATTTAAAATTTTAGCTAATTATAATTTTAGAAATACTTCAAACAATGTTACTAATTTAAAAGCTAAAACTAATAATTTATTAGTAGGTGTATCTTATCAATTATTAAATAACTTAATCTTAAAAGGGAGCTTAGGTTTTATTGCATCCAATTCGGATACAAATAAATACAATCAGCTCTTAACAGATATTTCATTAAAGATGAAACCATTTAAGCTTCAGAATTTAGAATTAGGCTACAAGAGAGATATTCAAAATTTTAATGCAGCCCTGTTAGATAAAGAAATTGTACAAAATAACCTTATACTAAATTACAGTGTAAACACTAATTTTAATTTAGGCTGGTATACACAATATTATCATACGTTTCAAAATGATAAAAATAAAAGGAATTTGTTCTTTACCTCTCTGTACTATAATATTTCAGAAAAACCTTCTATAAAAGGTGGTATTAATTATCAAAATATTTCTTTTAAGAACCAAGTACCTGCAATCTATTTTAGTCCAAGTAAATTTAATGCTGTAGAAGTTTTTATTAATATTATTAAAGATAAAGCTACTGCAAAAAACAAAGAATGGTTCTATGGATTAACAGCCGCAGCAGGTTTTCAATTTATAGAAGATCAAAAAAAACAAAATATTTATAGAATTCAAGGAAAATTTGGATACAAATTTTCTGAAAGAAGTTTAATTAACATATATGGAACTCAAAGTAATATTGCCTCTGCTACTGCAGCAGGGTTTACTTTTACTGAATTAGGCTTGCGTTTTAAATGGCTTATAGATAAAAAACCGTTGTTCAGAAAAACAAATGCAATAGAATAAACTCTTACCTTGTATTCTTATTGTGATTAAAATTGAAATACTTAAATGAAATAGTTCTTGGATAAGCTTTAAACGATGCTAAGAGGCTCCTATATTTAACTTTAGAAAACTCGAAACGATTACCTATAATCATTTTAAATATTAAAATATAAAACACTGAATATCAATCAACTATTCAAAAAAAAACATAGAACTTTCTTTAATAATCGAGTTTTATAAAACAATATAATTTTAATTTAGTTTGATTCTTACGATTTTAGTCTTATTCTTTACAATAATAAAAAGGCAAGTATTATTCCGTTAAATTGTTATAGCAATTAAGATAAATTTTCTTTAAAGTGTTTAATGAAAAAAAAATGCTTCTGCTATTTTCATCAGGTTTAATTTTACTAAGTTTAATTTATTTATCAAAAAAAAAGGCAAAAGAGTTAACTTTTACCTTGTAAATAATTAATTTTAGTTGGATTACTTAATGATAAAAGTACCAGTATACATCTTTTTATGTTCATCCAATAATCGATATTTAAAGATTCCCATATTTAATTTAGGAGCACTATAAATAACTTTGTTAAAATTATCGGTTGTCTTTATTTTTCTCAAATCCACGACTCTGCCTAACAAATCAAAAACCTGAATATCAATAAATTGAGATGGATTTGGTAATATAATTGTAGTATAATTAGAAAAAGGATTTGGATAATTTATCACGCTCATATTACCTTCCTGATTATCAACACCTTCAGTAGACAAAACTACTTTAGCACTAAAGGATAAAGAATTTACAGAAAAATTAAACGGCTCAAAGTTTATGTAATCTCCAATTACTGAAAATACAATTGTTTTAATATTTGTAACTTCTGCTGTCTGTCCGTCTGCATCAACAAAATCTGCAAATGAAATAGTATATGCTTTTTCTTCTATATTTGAAGGAATTGTATATCTCAATCTGTTTTGCCAATCTCTATCTTCATCTTGCATCATTATAATTTCTAAACCTTTAGTACTTGAAACATTAAAATTTACAGAATCAAAGTCGCTTACATCTAAGCTTTGAACACCAGGTAAAATATGTCTAAATAAATTAACATTGCCTTTTACTTCTCCAGAAACTGAAGCATTTCTATCTACTTGATATAAATCATCACTATACTCAATTTCCGAAGTAGCTACTTCAAATTTTGTAACAGTAGCATAATCATCTAAATAATCTAATCCCCATGGCCCATCAGCTAAATAAAGTGCATCTTTTACTTCTGAAGAATCTGTTTCTAAAGAGAAGCCAATATCAAACAAAACACCTGTATCAATGGATATTACTTCATTATAAGCTCCAGACAGTGTAAAAGTATCTGTTACTTGAACATGGTCAGAAACTTCTGTCTCCGCGATATTTCCAACAAAATATAAGGACTTTTCATTTATTTTATTTACTATATTTAAATTTATAATACCATTAGAATAACTTCCTGATTTCACAAAAACGTTTGGTAATACATTCTTTTTTTCTGTGCTGGTCAATCCGTTTCCAGATGTGTGACTATCAATAATAAAGTTTGCAATTGAAAATATTTGAGGATATGAGCTTCCCCATATTTGATAGTTTTGGTAATTACCTGATGGGTATTGATCTATATTCCAAAAACTAAAAAGCTCGTGTTCAGTTCCTTCCATTTTTACTGAAAAACTTAACGTATATTCTATTTGCCCAGTAGCCCTTTTTATTTTAGAACTAATAATTTTATGGTTTCTTATTTTTACTGTTCTTATATCTTCTAAACTAGAATTATTTAATCGATCACAAATTATTTTAGAATGGTCGTAAATTTGACCTTCTGTAGTAGTTGCTAACACAGCAGCAATCCTTCTTTCTTCTTGATAGTAATCAATAGACAATACTTCAATTGCATTTGTTATTCCTAATAAATCCTCAGGACTAGAAACTGTTGCCACTTCTGTTTTATATACACCTGTTTCTGGCAAGAAATCTATTAATGTATTTTTTTTTGATTTATTTTGATATGTACTTTTATTGAATAAATTTTGAGCTTGTTTTATATTCAATACGTTTCCTTCTTTTTCTCTCTTAAAAGTTCTTTTAGCTATCAAGCTTGCTAAATTACCATTACTTTCTAAACCACCTTCATTACCAGAACTGACATCATCGGTTGTAGCAGGTACTGGAATTGTAGCTTCAAAAGAATTAGTAGCAATCGCACCAACAGTAGCATACAATCGACCATCCATAGACCCACCTGCTCCTAATGAAACTGCACCAGGATACGCTATTGCTGTACCAATCATTGTCGTATTTGCACCTAAACCCACTGCACCCACGGCTATCCAAAACACATTATCAGACGAGGCGCCATTAGCCAAAAGTACGGTAGCACCAGCAACTGAATTAAGTGCTCCTGTAATTTTAAAAATAAACATAGCATCAGGATCTCCTTGCGCATCTAAAGTTAATTCTCCTGTAATCGCAACAGCTGCTGCAATGGAATAAATTCCAGGAAAAATAGTCTCTCCATCTACGCTTCCAAAAACACCACTATGATCTGTTATTGTAGCGGTTAAACTCTGAAGCTGAACACATGCCGCTGCTAAATCTAAAGATGCTTGTGCAGTAACTGCATTAGCGTTTTCTATAACTCCGTTTAAAACTGAAGGTGTTCCAAAACCGGCTATTGCTCCTGCATGAGAACCAACATTACCAGTAACTGTAGAAACTCCAGTATTCGCTACTGCTCCAGTTCCTGTAAATATTATAAAGTCAGCGACTGTACCAAAATCTATATCTATAAATTGAGAATTATTAATACCATACTTATTTGCATTTAAAACCCTATTAGATCCAGCTTTTATCTTTACAAATTTTCTCGACACATCTTCAGTATATTCTATTTTGGCATCTAAATCATAGCCAAAAGTACGAACATCTGTGACTGGATAACTTTCTGGCAAAGAAATGTTACACATCTCTTCTGATTCTGCTGTAAAAATATCATTTAATTTTTCAATTCCCTTTGAAGTTAAATCTCCAATGAATTGGTAACTTTGAGCATTTAGCGATGTAATTGCTGTAGTGATTAAAATAAGGATTAGTTTTTTCATGATATAGATTTTATATCAGTAAGGTATCTCTTAATTACACTTATTTTCTATCTTTTCGCTATTTACCTTTTACCTATAGGTAAAATAAAATTAAGTTTAGACGAAGCCCTAAAGTAGATCTAAACGCTTCATTAATTCAGGTCTTTTAGATTTACTAATGGGAATAATATCTTTTCTAATTAAAACACTGTTATCTTCTATGTCTATAATCTTTTTGAGATTTATAATATAAGAGCGATGAATTTTTAAAAATAACGAATCTGGGAGCTTCTCTTCTATTTTAGTTAATGTTGAGTGCACAACATAGTTTTTAGCATCGGTTTTTATATGTATATAATCCCCTTTTGCTGCAATTAAATAGATACTTTCCATATCGATTTTTATTAATCGTTTGTCAATATTTACATAAAAATCATTAGGATTACCCTCTTGATTACTCTTTTTTTCAGCTAACTTGATTATCTTATTTTCAACTTTCTGAATTGCTTTTTTAAAACGAGACAACTCTAATGGCTTCAGTAAGTAATCTAAAATAAAATCATATTCAAACGCTTCTATAGCAAATTTAGGATCTGAGGTTGTTAAAATAATTTTAGGAGGGTTTTTTAATGCTTTTATAAAATCTACGCCATTAAAACCGGGCATATGTAAATCTAAAAAAATTAAATCTATTTGATTTTCATTTAAAAACTTAATAGCTTGCACAGCATTTGAAAACTCATCTACAACTTTTAAATTTGAAGTTTGTTCACATAATGTGCGAGCAATAACTCTAGCTATCTTTTCATCATCAATAATAATACACTCCATAGAAAATATTTCTAAATGATTTATAATGAGGTTTATTATTAATTTAAAAATCTATAAAATGAATCTTTTGATGTTTAAAATGAAATACAAACCTTTATGCATTTGTAAAATACTACTTTTTTCTAAGAATAACTTGTAAAGATTTTTTATTTTTTTATTGTAAAATAAAAAGTGGTTCCTTTTCCAATTTCAGATTCAAGCCATATTTCACCTTTATAATTATTAACAATTTTTTTCACGATTGACAAACCTATACCGGTTGAGTCTTTTGATTCTTCTAATGATTGGAATATTTTAAAAATACGTTCAAAATGTCTTTTTTCAATCCCAATACCATTATCTTTAATTGAAAACTTATAGAAAGAATTGCAATCTTCTATATCAATATTTATAATTCCTTTTTTCTTTTCACAAAACTTAATCGCATTATCAATTAAATTTTGAAATAGTTGCTGAAACTTTATTTTATTTCCTTTTACGATTGGTAGCGGATTTAAAATATTTATAGAAATATTTTTGGGCACATTTAAAACATTAATTAAGTTTCTTATCAGAGGATTTAATTTTATAGATTTATCTTCTGAAAAATGTATATCTAAACTTGCATATCTTAAAACATCAGTAATTAAATTATCCATCGTTTCTAAAGTTAAATCTAAATCTTGAAAATTTCGCATACTTACTTCATCAAATGCATCTATATTGTCTGTTTTAATCCAGGATGTTAGAGCAGCAATACTTCTTAATGGAGATTTTAAGTCATGTGATACTATGTGAGCGTAATCTTGTAATTCTTGATTACTTTTTTCTATTTTTTTTAAAAGTTCTACATTTTTTATTTCACTTTTGTTCCTTTCTCTTAAATTAAGGGCACTTTTAAATTGCAATGCCACTAAATTGGCAATACTTTCTATGGTAATTAAATGTTCTTTTTTAAAATAATTTTTATTTTTATGTTCTGCATCAATAACACCAATAATAATACCATCAACTGCTATTGGAACCGTAATTTCTGAATATCTAACTTTATCATCTAAAATATATCTTTCATCAATACTTGTATCATTTATAATTTCACTCTTTCCCGTTTTAGCAACAAAACCAACAATACCTTTTCCTATTGGTATCACTATTTTATTTATAATTTCTTTATCGTCAAATACTTTGTTGCCAAAAGCAGAAATTTGTTCTAGAGTGTTTGTTTTTTTATCTACTAAATAAATTACACAGTCATTAGTTTCTAGGTAGTTGGCAATCTTATTCGAAATTAACCATGCAATTTCATTTATAGTTTCTTTCACTAAAATAGATTTAGCAATACTGTTAATTAGATCTAATGTTATTTTTTTTTCTCTTTGTGCAGTTGCATCTTTTATAAATCCTTGAATAGCAAAAGGTTTATTCGATTTATCATAAATAATACCTGCATTAATTTGCACCCATTTAATTTCTTCATTTTTGGTAATAATTCTAGCATTATAGTTATGATAACGACCTGTTTGCAGCAACTTTGCATATGCTTTCATTGCATAAGTATAATCTTCTTTACAAATAAGGTTTAATACATTTACTGCTTCGTTTGTTAAATTATAATTTAAAAACAATTCAGCAACATGATTCATTTCTATAACATTACCTTCTATATCCATTAAAATATAAGCATCATTTATATTATCAAAAACACCTTTTATTAGAGAATTTTTCTCCTCTATAAGATTTTCTAAAGTACTGTTAAGTTTTTTTAACTCTTGAGAAGTAATATAAAGCTCTAAAGATTTGCTTTCAAGAATTTGCTCGGCTAATGCTCTAGCTTTCTTTTGACGCTCTAATTCTCTTTCTAAGATTTCTTGTTTTATCATTTCTAAGGACTGTTAAAACAATTATTGTAATATGCTTTAATTTTGAATTGCTCTTTATACTTAATAGAAAATAAATTCTATTCGCATCTACTATAAATCTATGAAT
>Ga0115005_10000366_pt1 | contig 34626 bp, 34 predicted proteins | sample ArcOceMetagenome_FD_87163 | JGI IMG/M metagenome (GOLD analysis project Ga0115005, IMG submission 87163) | Marine eukaryotic phytoplankton communities from Arctic Ocean - Arctic Ocean - Greenland ARC118M Metagenome | ecosystem: Environmental > Aquatic > Marine > Oceanic | place: Arctic Ocean... | reverse complement strand
TTCATGGCAGTACCTGTCGCTAATCATGGGGCTAAAAGACAAAATTGCCCTGTGTAGCCAAAATCGGGGGCGAATTATAAAGGATTTACAAACAAAACGCTGAACTGATTATCACGAAAGCGTGAACAGCATGATGCCGTGGGCCAGCACCACAAGCGCGGTGACGCGTAATCGTAGGCCAAGATAAAAGTCTGGGCGCTTAACATGATCCATAATCAAGGCCTCTAATATGTACAGTGCAACAAAGCTCGTTGCGATAATGGTCAGCACGGCTTGAGTGTCCACCAATAAATAACCAAACCAAGCCAGCAAGGTTACTCCATTGGACGCCAGCGCTAGGCGTTTTACTCGAGCACTTGCATCGACCACTTGCCCCCATATGGTTCCGGCCATGAAACTTAAAATCACCAGGCCATAACTTTTAAACCAATGACTGCCGCTGATGCCAACCAATGATTGATTCGTTAAGGCAAGGTACAAGGCGAGATAAAATGGCACGGCCCCCATGTAAGTAAGAAATTGTATTAACCTAGATTCAGACATTATTGACTCTCATTTAAACTATTAACCGGTACGGTTTTACCGCTAAAATGGCTCACATTTATTAAAGCCATGTGTATTTGCACACTATTTATTCAAGGGCCCAACCGCATCATGGATACCACAAGCTTACTGATTCTTAGTGCAATCATCATTACTTTAAACTGTTTTGCATCTTTGTATATCGGCCGTGCACCGGCTTATGATCGCAGCCAAAAGCAAATTCAGATCATTTTGATCTGGCTGTTTCCGCTATTTGCATCCATCGGACTGAGTTATTTTCTTTGGTGTGACAGGCAAGATGTTAAGCCTACCAAACAAGTGGGTAACCATCCTGATGTATCCAATGCCCAAGCGGTTCATCATGCTAGCGCTTATTATCATAACCGCTAATGGGTTTGCCCAATAAAAAAGGGTAGACGCTTTCGCACCTACCCTTTTTGTTTCACCCTAGGTTGTCATCCTGACTTAGCCATCCTGGCTTATTCCCTATTTCGTCCTTCACATCCTGTTTGCAATCGTCCTTAACTGCGTGATTCCGTGTCGGTATTCCCTAACCTTTGAACTTAAAAATAGTCCGCTTTATTCCATAAGTAAGTCATTTCACGCCAACTTGCATAATTACGCGTCTTTTTATGCCTTAAGTCGAAAATACCAGACATATTGCGCCCAAACCTACTCATCCGATATGGCTTGCCACCACTTCTCAAGCAGTGAAGGTGCATCCACTAAGATGGCTTCACCCATTTTTGGAGTGTAAACCATCAGCCCTTGCGCCTCACCTAAGCTTGCGACTTTGTCTAGTGGGTCTTTCCAAGGGTGGAACGCCAATTTGAAGGTGCCGTTATGCACAGGCAGCATGGCTTTGCCTTTTAAATCTAGGTGAGCCTGAATGGTTTCAGCTGGAAACATGTGTACTTGTGGCCAATCTGGGTTGTAGGCACCGTTCTCTAAAATCGTCAGATCAAACGGGCCGAATTGATCGCCAATGGTTTTAAAGCCATCAAAATAGCCGCTATCGCCACTAAAGAAGATACGCTGCTTTGGCGACTGAATCACCCAAGAACTCCACAAGGTGCCGTTGCGATTAAATAAACCCCGGCCTGAGAAGTGCTGTGACGGCGTACTGGTGAAGGTATAACCGTCAAGCTGCAGGGCCTGCCACCAATCCATTTCATGAATTTTCTCTGGGCCCACACCCCAATCCAGCAGATAGGTTTTAAGGCCAAGCGGCACAAAGAAGTGCTGCGTTTTAGCGGCCAACAGTTTGATGCTGTCTTCGTCTAAATGGTCATAATGATCATGACTAATCACGACTGCAAAAATGTCAGGTATCTTAGCCAGATCCATAGGCACAGGATGAAAACGCTCTGGCCCAGCCCATTGAACTGGGCTGGCACGCTCGGAAAACATAGGGTCGGTTAATATGTATTTGCCCGACAGCTTCATCAATATGGTGCTGTGCCCCAATCGATAAACCACATCGTCTTGTTGCGCTTGAAGTGTGCTTAACTCGATAGGCTCTATGGGAATCAAGCCAAAGGGCTCGGTGTTGGCATGTTTTTCAAATAGGAACCGATTAGCAATGGTAAAAAAACGGCCAATGCTGAAATCTTGCTCAATTTGGACTGGGTTAAAAAAGCCCTCACTCTGCGAATAATGATCTGACTGCCATGGCTGTGACGACTGGGAAGCACAGGCTGTGATGGCCCATCCAATGATCAGACAGGTTATTAAATACCGTTTACTCATGCATAAATCCACGTAAGGTCTAAACTAAAACAATGCACCCATACTAGAGCAAGACCGCCTGCCTTTATATTATGCAATGGATAGTATTATTGGTTTTATTAAGTTTCACTGTTCCAAGCTTGGCACAAGAACCCATGCGTCTTGGTGTGCCTCAATTAAAGCCGTTTACCTACCTAGAAAATAACACGTTCAAAGGCAGTGCCATTCAGCCTATTGAGCAAGCCCTAAATGCCAGCGGCATCAAGTACACGTTTATCTATATAGAAAATTATTCTCTTCTCCTTAAAGCAGTACGCAAGGGCAGCATAGATGGTTTTTTCATTGGCACAAAAAATATCGAACGAGATCGTTACGCCGAGTTCAGCAAACCCATTTTAGTGGATTATTACAGCTGGTTCACATTAAACGACGCACCCTACGAGGCAGGTTCAAGAGAATTGAAACTCCAGGGTAAGATAGGGGCTGTGGCTAAAACCAATTCTTATCGATTAAGTATTCGCAGAGGGTTTCAAGTGTATGGGCAACCTTCTACGTTACTGGCAGAGCAATTTATCAACGGAACATTAGATGCCGTCTTCGCCACAGAAGGCCCTTTTACTTATCAGTTGGATGCTCTGAATTTCCCTAAAGAACGGTATAACATCCAACAAGAGTCTGAGCGCCCTTTTGCCATGTACATATCTAAGAAGTATCTAAACCAATTCCCTGATACGCTAAAAAAGATCAATCAACACATCGTCACCCGATAAGCCTTCGCAAAATGCAGGCGAAAAAAAACCAGCTCGAAAGCTGGTTTTTTTATTGGCTGATATTACTCAGCGGATGCTTCTTTGCGCTTAGCTGGCTTACGATCGCGGGCTTTTGTGCCGCTGCCGTCTTTAGCTCGGTAGCCTTCTTTTTTAACACGCTTAGGTGCATCACCACCTTTGGCATTGATATCTTCAATGTTTAAAGGGCGACCACAAATGCGGGTCTTTTTAAGGTGGTTAACCACTTCGCTTGGCATGCCGCTTGGTAAATCAACGGTGGCAAAGCTATCAAAAATTTCAATGTGACCAATGAATTTACTTTCGATGTTCGCTTCGTTGGCAATGGCACCAACAATGTTGCCTGGCTTAACGCCATCTTTGTAACCCACCGCTAAGCGATAGCGATTCATTTCAACATCAGGGTTGTCTTTAAGCGGCATTGGCTTTTTATCCAATGGCTTATCAGCATCACGACCACGTCCTTCACGACCGCCACGTTCACCGCGCTCACCACGACCACGACTTTCACGGCCACCGCGATCACCACGGTCATTACGCTCTTTATATTCACGAGGCTTACGCTCACCTTCACGAATAAATAAACGCTTACCGTTTTGACCCATTTCAGCAAGGGATACGGCAACGTCAACCGCAGATAGGTTTTCGTTTTCAGCAATCACTTCTTCAATGATGGATTTGAAGATTTCAGTATCCAAACCACCCACGCTCGCTAAAATGCGCGCTTTAAAACGTTCACGACGTTTTGCGTTCACGTCATCTGCACTTGGCAATTGCATTTCTGCAATTTTTTGACGAGTTACACGCTCGATGGTGCTTAACATGCGACGCTCACGTGGGCGTACAAACAAGATAGCGCTACCGGTACGTCCCGCACGACCCGTACGACCAATACGGTGAACGTATGATTCAGCATCGTAAGGGATGTCATAGTTAATCACGTGGCTGATACGTTCAACGTCTAGACCACGTGCCGCAACGTCCGTTGCCACTACGATGTCAATTTGACCTTTTTTCAAGCGATCCACTGCACGTTCACGCTGTGCCTGTGCAACATCACCGTTCAGGGCTTCACACTTGTAACCGGCGTTACGTAAGTAGTCTGCAACTTCTTCAGTGGCTTGTTTGGTGCGCACGAAAATCATCATGGCATCCATATCTTGGGTTTCACAAATACGTAGCAGACCTTCGTTTTTGTCGGTCTCACGTACTAACCAAAATGATTGCGCAATTTTGTCGTTGGTGGCAGTTTTGTTTTCGATACGCACTTCAACCGGTGAGTTTAAGTGTTTTTCAGCCACTTCTTTAATTTGACGAGGCATGGTGGCAGAGAACAAGGCCACTTGGCGCTGAGCCGGCACGTGCTCAAGAATCCAGTCCACATCATCGATGAAGCCCATACGAAGCATTTCGTCAGCTTCATCCAGCACAACGGCTTTGATTTCATCTAACTTAAGAGTGCCGCGACGGATGTGATCCATCACACGACCAGGGGTGCCCACTACAAACTGAGGGCCATTTTTAAGAGCACGGAACTGAGTAGAGAAATCCTGACCACCGTAAATACACGTGGTTTTAATGCCAGGAATGTGTTTCGCGTAAGACTCGATAGCGGCAGCGACTTGCTGAGCCAATTCACGAGTGGGCGCTAACACTAACACTTGAGGTGTACGAGCATTGGCATCGGTACGCGCTAAAATAGGTAGGGTAAACGCAGCGGTTTTACCGGTACCGGTTTGGGCAAGACCTAAAACGTCTTTGCCGGCTAATAAATGGGGGATCGCTTGTTGTTGAATCGGGCTAGGCGTTTCATAGCCTTGCTCTTCAATAGAACGTAAAACATTAAAAGGTAGACCAAGACTGGCGAAGCCAGTAGGAGTATCAGACATGCAAAAAAACCTGCTTTTTGGGGAATACATCTAGATCGGCACGGGGAGGCACTGGGCACTCAATGACGGCGCAATCAAAATTCATTCACAATTAAATTTTGACCATTGATCCCGTCATCCCGCTACACAGCTGGCCTGGAACGGCAGCTTATATCTGTTAACACAGAAGAGTTGAGGCAAATACTTGGCTCACACTCGAATAGGAAATTGGGAACACTCTGGTTACGGCGCGCATTGTCGCACTTTTAGGTCTTGTGTACCAGAGGCAATCGAAAATAGCTGAGCATTTTTTAAACAATTCGGTTTTTCTAGATGTGAAAACTGAACTGCCATCCCTGTTCGCAGGCGTATCCTTGGCACACAAATAATCCAGGAACGGCCACAACTTCCCCATTTTTAAGTAACACAGGCCAGAAAGGACGCTGCCATGGAGGGATATCAAACTCTTGAAACCATTTTTTCAAGGCTTTGTTTGGGCGGTTAATCGGCCGCGCTTTTAACCCACCTTGGTAAAGTGCCAATTGGTACTCGCTAGGCTTTAAACCAAGGCCCGGTTGCCATTTAAGCTGGCCAGCGGGTAATTGCGGTACACTGGCACCATCGAAGTTTTGCACAAAGACACTGGTATCGACCTCTGGCAGACTCGGCATCACATAGAGCTTGCCATTATGACGGCGCACTTCATTGTCTTGCCACCGAAATACAGGCTCCGCGTCGATGCGCGCATTCATCACATCATTGAGTAACACTTTAATTTGCTTGTCTGCTAATAAAGGGTAGCGGTTGTGCTGCTCTAACCATTTGCGAATCAGCTGACACTGAATGCTCCACGACTGGCGAGCTAGCTTGTTGCTGTCTAAACGCCCTTGCTTATCCACCACTTCTTGGTAGATAGGATCAATCAAATCGTTTAATAAGCGGTGTTCGGTCTGCAGAATACTGATGGTCTTCACAATGCTTTGACTGGCTTGCGGATAACGCTCACTTAATACTGGCAACATCTCATGGCGCCACCAGTTACGGTCAAAGACAAGGTCATCATTGGACTCGTCCTGCACGAAAGGCAGTTGATAGTGTGCGGCATACGCGTCTATTTGCTCTCGGTTAACCGCCAGCAAAGGGCGCAGTAATTTTCCATGACCCATCGCCCGCTCACTTTCCATGGCCGTTAATCCGGTCATGCCTGAGCCGCGCATCAAACGCATCATGAAGGTTTCTATTTGATCATCTTGATGATGCCCCAACAGCAAAGCATCACCGGCTAATACGTATTTTTGAAAAACGTCATAACGTGCAAGGCGAGCCGCTTGCTCTAGGCTGCCTGAGTCGGTATCCACCGTGGCACGCTCTGCAATAAAGGTCACACCCAGCGCTTTGCACTGGGCCTGACACAGGGCCTGCCAATCATTTGCATTGGCCGATAAGCCATGATGTATATGAAGGGCAATAATCGGTTGAGATAATTTTAATTGCACAAGCGCATGCAATAGCACTGACGAGTCCGCCCCGCCACTGAAGCCAACCAATATGCGCTTAGGCTTGGATTGCGCAATGCAATCCGCCAGCACATCTAAAATCGTTGAGCTCATAATGGGCGGCCAATGCTTCTGAATTTTTCAAAGCGCGCTGCCACAAGCGCATCCAGATCAACGGGTAATAATTGCGATAACTGATGCTTAAGGGCCTGTTTTAAAATCATCGCGGCTTGTTCAAGGTCTCGATGAGCCCCACCGTCAGGTTCTGAAATCATTTGGTCAATCAAACCCAGTTCTAATAATCGACTGGCTGTGATCCCCATGGCGGCTGCTGCTTCTTGGGCATGGCTTGCACTTTTCCATAATATCGAGGCGCAACCTTCAGGGCTGATCACGGCATAGGTTCTGTATTGCAGCATCATCAGTTGATCACACACACCAATGGCCAGGGCACCACCACAGCCACCCTCACCAATTACGGTAGAGATAATGGGCGTGCGTAAACGGCTCATCAGCGCTAAGTTTTCAGCAATAGCGTTACTTTGTCCGCGCTCTTCCGCGTCAATCCCTGGGTAAGCGCCCGGTGTATCAATGAAGGTGATAATAGGTAAATTAAAACGCTCTGCCATTTGCATCATACGCGCCGCCTTGCGGTACCCTTCTGGGCGGGGCATGGCAAAATTACGACGCATTTTTTCTTTTAAGTCACGGCCTTTTTCTTGGGCAATCACCATCACCGCTTGACCATCAAGCTTGGCAGGGCCACAGATAATGGCGGCATCATCGGCAAATAAACGATCACCATGCAGCTCTTCGAAATCATCAAAAATAAGCGGAATATAGTCGGCGCTATGGGGGCGCAAAGGGTGACGAGCAAGCTGTGCGTTTTGCCACGGGTCGATGCGCGAAAATACGCGCTGAGTAACAAAATTTAGCTCTTCTTCTAACCCGCTTATTTCAGCTGCAATATTCATATTGTTATCGGCATCGGCCAGATGCTTCAAATCATCAATACGCGCTTTTAGATCTGCGATGGGTTGTTCAAAGTCTAAATAATTTGGGTTCATGCACTACTCGTCGCGGTATTGTTATTAGTCATAGCAACATTCAACATTGTCTTCACCATAGTGACTTTTTAGACGGTACAGTAAGTCATCACTTGGCTCTACTTTGTATTCTTGACCTAATTGTAGATTAGCCTTGGCACTTTCACCGTGATAGTGCAACAAAACCGGGCTGCCATCGGTTTGGAAAGGCTGCAAGGTATCATTTAACTGGCGAATAAAATGTTGTCCCAGTTCATGATGCTTTAAGGTCAAGCGAATACCTGAACTAAAATTGCAACGGGCTTCACTAATGTTCCACATATTAATCAGGTTCGCGCCCAATGAATCGTTATAGTTGTCGTGCTTCACTTCCACTTCAAGCACCACTAGATGATCCACAATCATTTTATCGCGGAACTTATCGTACACATCGCTGAACAAGCGCACATCTAATCGACCACTGCGATCATCAATCGTAAGAATGGCCATATTGCCGCCGCGTTTAGTTTTCATCACTCGCTGCGCCACAATGATACCGGCAATTTTTTGTGGTTTTTTATCCGCCTGAATATTGGCAAGTTTGGTACGCGCCATCTTGCGCACTTCTTTTTCATATTCGTCGAACGGGTGGCCGGTAACAAATAAACCCAAGGTGTCTTTTTCACCTTGCAGTTTTTGTTTAGGGTTCCAATCACGTACTTTATTCATGTAATCATCGTACGGATTAATATTGGCCTCTTCTTCCACTTCGCCAAACATATCCATCATGCCCGCGGCGGCGTTTTTCGCATTTTGGTCCGCCGCTTTTAATGCGTCTTCAATGGTGGCAAATAACACCGAACGGTTCGGGCCAATTTTATCAAATGCTCCACAGCGCACTAACGCTTCCATCACCCGTTTATTGAGCTTACTTTTATCCACAGATTTACAGAAGTGGAAAATATCATGGAACTGACCCACTTCATTTCGGGCTTTAATAATGGCTTCAATGGGGCCTTCACCCACGCCTTTCACTGCGCCCAAGCCATATACAATGGCACCGTCATCATTCACCGTAAAACCGAATTCAGATTGATTCACATCCGGTAAAACCAGCTCGATGTTCATCTCACGACATTCTTCTATGAAGATCACCACCTTGTCAGTGTTTTGCATGTCGGAGGTTAATACTGCCGCCATAAACGGCGCTGGGTAATGGGTTTTTAACCAAAGGGTTTGGTAAGACACCACCGCATACGCGGCGGAGTGGGATTTGTTAAAGCCGTAACCGGCGAATTTTTCCACCAGGTCGAAGATCTTCATGGCCAGATCGCCATCTACGTTGATGGACTCAGCACCCTCGCGGAAGGTTTGACGTTGCTTGGCCATTTCTTCTGGTTTTTTCTTACCCATGGCTCGACGCAACATGTCGGCGCCACCAAGGGTATAGTTCGCCAGAACCTGTGCGATCTGCATTACCTGTTCTTGGTAAACGATTACGCCGTAGGTGGGTTCAAGAATTTCTTTTAAACTGTCGTGTTGGAAATCCGGATGCGGATAAGCCACCTCTGCACGACCATGTTTACGGTTGATAAAGTCATCTACCATTCCTGACTCAAGTGGGCCTGGACGGAACAGAGCCACCAGTGCGATCATTTCTTCAATATTGTCGGGTTCTAAGCGACGAATCAGGTCTTTCATACCGCGTGATTCCAGCTGGAATACCGCCGTGGTTTTCGCTTCTTTTAACAGTGCATACGATGCAGGATCGTCTAATGGAATCTCTTCAATGAATAGCGGTTCTAAATCACTTTTTGCGCGAATGGCATTGATGGTTTTTAATGCCCAGTCAATGATGGTCAGGGTACGCAGCCCCAAGAAGTCGAACTTAACCAGACCCGCACTTTCAACGTCGTTTTTATCAAACTGGGTCACCAAACCCTTACCTTCTTCGTCACATAATGTGGGCGAGAAGTCGGTTAATTTCGTCGGGGCGATGACCACACCACCGGCGTGCTTACCGGTTTGACGGGTGATGCCTTCAAGCTTGGTGGCCATCTCCCAAATCTCTAACGCTTCATCGTCTTCTTTTAAGAAGTCGCGCAGTGCTTCTTCTTGCTCGAACGCCACCGCCAGTTTCATACCAGGGTCCGCTGGAATCATCTTGGACAGCTTATCGGCCAGACCATAACTTTTACCCAATACTCGCGCCACGTCACGTACCACGGCTTTTGCCGCCATGGTGCCGTAGGTTACGATTTGCGATACCGCATCACGCCCGTAATGATCCGCTACGTAATCGATGACCATTTCCCGTTTTTCCATGCAAAAGTCGATATCGAAATCGGGCATGGATACACGTTCGGGGTTCAAGAAACGTTCGAACAGTAAGTCGTATTCCAGTGGATCAATATCGGTGATTTTTTGCGCATAGGCCACTAATGAACCGGCACCAGAACCCCGGCCAGGGCCAACCGGCACATCGTTATCTTTGGCCCACTGGATAAAGTCCATTACGATTAAGAAGTAACCTGGGAATCCCATTTGAATAATGATATCCAGCTCAAAATCTAAACGGTCTACGTATTCTTTGCGGCGCTCGTCATAGTCGCTTTGGTCTTTATCGAGGATGAACTCAAGGCGTTCTTCTAAGCCTTCGTATGACACTTTACGGAAAAAGTCGTTTTCGGTGAGTCCGTCAGGGATTGGAAATTCCGGTAGGAAATATTTGCCCAGCAACACTTCAACACTGCAACGCTGTGCGATTTCTAGGGTATTGTCGATGGCGCTTGGAATGTCTGCAAACAATTCAATCATTTGCGCTTGGGTTTTTAAGTATTGCTGGTCGCTGTAACGCTTCTCACGGCGAGGGTCATCCAAGGTGACACTGTCGCCGATGCACACTCGTGATTCGTGGGCGTCGAAATCTTCTTCGTTCATGAAGTGCACATCATTGGTGGCCACCACTGGGCATTGCTGCTCACGGGCCAAAACCAAGGTTTTTTGAACTAATACTTCATCATTGGGACGGTTGGTGCGTTGAAGCTCTAAATAAAAGCGGCCAGGGAAAAAGGCTTGCCATTGTTTTAGACGACTCACCGCCAGTTCGTTTTTCCCTTTTAACAGGGCCTCACCGATGTCACCTTGCTGAAAGCCAGATAAGGCAATTAAGCCCTCGCTGTTTTTTTCAAACCATTCAAACTTTAACTGGGGTTTATCGTGATGTTGGTTTTGAGTGTAACCAAAGCTCACAAGCTCAGTGAGGTTGCGATAACCTTTTTGGTCTTGTGCATACAGGGTAACGCAATAAGGATTGGCAGGATTATCTTCGCGTTCAATATAAACATCGGCGGCAAGAATGGGTTTGATGCCGGCACCAAGGCACGCATTATAAAACTTAACCAAAGCAAACATGTTGCTTTGGTCCGTAATGGCCAAGGCCACTTGGCCATCAGAGGATGCCCCTTTGATCAGATCTTTAACGCGAACGATGCCATTGACCAAAGAGAACTCGGTGTGAATGCGTAAATGTACAAATGAGTCGGCCATGGTTTACCCCTTAAATTCTGGGCCTATTGTAACCAAGGGCTTCTGTAAATAATACACAAGAGGCGTGCTAACTCACCTCTTGTGTTCGCATTCAATGCGTTTTTTAGAAGCGTTTTTCTAAGGCGTCCAAAAAGCCTTCGATACGGGCCGCGTTCGCGCCAAGGTCACTCTTGCCGACACGGCTCATACTGCGCACATCCACACGGGTTTTAGCCGGTACATCGACGTTTTGCTCTGGAGTTGTGAATGCTTGTAAGCGAACGACGATATCGTCTTTAAAACCAAATAAAAGACTCTTATCCACGGCTTCAATAGTAAAAGGAGGCTCATTAATATTCACCGCCAGTACATCCCAGCCCATGGCAACCGCTACTTCTTGTGTTTGTGTCACGACCGCTTCAATCGGCTCAGCAAGCTCTAAAGAGGTGAGGTTGGGGTAACCTGCTAGCTGCTGCTGGGCCACTTGTTCACCGGCGTACTCCACTGGGTGATCCCCTTCAATACGATCAGTTACCGCGGCAATGAACTGCGGCGGGTTCTGTATGTCTGTGGTGATATCGTGAATAAAGGGCACGGTACGCGCTTTAATAATATTGGAGGTCAATACACTCAGTGGTAACGCCGTTAATACAATCGTAATGATAAGAGCGGCTTTTTCAGCTGTTTGCCCTTTTGTGAGTTTGAAAATGGACAGCAGTAAAACCACCAACCCTATCAAGGCGCTGACAATGAAAATTAAGAAGCTGTTTCGAAAATGCATGATATCCAAACGCGCCGCCACAATGGCCAATGGATAAAGAGCCAGCAAAATGATGGCTAGCCCCTGTAATTTACTCGCTGGAATTTTATTTAACACGGTTTACTCCTTATTTTTAATTCGCCCTATTGGATAACGAAATCCGTTTTAGTTCACTACAGGGCAGTATCGGTCATCCACATTTAACGCGGTTTTATGGTAATTCAAACACATCACCTTGGGTGAAACAGCCTGCTTTACATCATTTTTTCCCCAGCAGTGAACGCCTCGATGGGTGGTGTTTTCATTCACAAACTCATTGCCTTCATACACACTCATGGTGCAGGTAAAGCCATTACCGGCTGCAATGCTGCGAATATTGTTTTGTACATCGTTTGGTACGTCCAATAACCCCAATTGGTTGCCCTGCTCGCCAAAACAATCGGCACGCAGTCCACTTTGAGTATCGGTACGTGGGGTGGTTTGATCCAAAATACAGGCATGGCGCGTTCCGGCTGAAATGAATACCGCCTGACTGTATACACTCGGTGCCTGCCAAGTCGGCGTCTCGGTATTACCCCAACAACTGACCTGCCCTTCACTAATGGCACACACAAAATCTGAGCCCACCGCCACATGACTGACCGCGCCGATGGCTTCAGGGATATCACCCTGACCAGCACTTAAGTCACCCCAGCAGTGCAACGCATCATCGCCGTCTATGGCACAACTGGTATTTCCGCCTGCCGCTACCCATTTAGGACTCAAAAGCGCCGGCACTTGGGTTTGTCCTTTTGAGTTATCCCCCCAACAATACACACCAAAACCGTCCACCGCGCAGTTGTGCTGATCACCACTGGCAATCACATTAGGCGATTGCAGCCAATGCCCTTTGCGAGTGGCGGCTGAGGTGGCCACTTCTGGGTCGATGGTTTGGCCTGCTGCGTTGTTGCCTGCACATCCCACGCGGCGCCCACCAAAATCGCTCAGCGTGGTACATACATGGTCATCACCGATACTGAGCATCTTATAAGAGCCCGTCACGTTTTCAGAAACGTAATCACCAATGATGCGATCACCCCAGCATTTAAGATAAGCCGTACTAAAGGCATTAAGGATGCCGTAGGCACAAGCACGACCATTGCCCGCCACTAAACTGTATTGCTCGTGAGTATGGCATTGAGTTGTGCGTCTTTGCCGCCATTGAGATTCACTTCAAGGTTGGAAGTGTCACGGGTAAATGAGATGCCGTCATCTTCTGAGCCACAGCCCAGCAGCCCCGACACCAATAGGATCGAAAGTAAGTAATGCTTCATTGTGTTCACTTATTATTTTTATTTGAAACGTGAGTGTAGCGTGTCAGCCGAAGGGAAACCTTGATGGGTTTCCCAGCATTTGAATCCCTAAGGCTTGTATTACTTTTGTGCGTGCTTTAAGTCTTTTTCGGCTTCTTTCAATTTGTACTGAGTATCGGCCAAATCTTGCTTCAATTGTTCACGCTCTTTTTGCGCATCATCCAACAGGGATTTTGCGGCTTTTAAGTCATCTTCGTATCGGTTTGCGCGGTTATTGGCAGAGCGTGCAAAAAGCAGGTAAGCAGTCACCAACCCCAAAATAAACGCCCCAGCTGCGATGAATGGCATAACGCCTCCTTTGTTTTCGTCAAAATTATTACACTTTTGTTTATCCCCAGATACTGTGGATAACTCTGTGTGTTAGTTTGTGATAAATGCCGCTAATCGGCGCAAAATCACAGTCACAGTCAAAATGGTTATTTTTTAACCAGCACCTTTAAAACCCTTTAAAATCAACACTTTGAGTATTTTTTATAGGCTTTTATTTTAATTTGGCTGCATTTTATACACGTTTTCATAGTGGCGGTTAATTTTGTGTATAAAGTTGGTCAACTTGTGCCGCTGTCAATCTATTTTGTAACTATTTTTCAAGTGAACAAAAAATAACCCGACATTAGTCAATTTAATGGTGGTCGTAACGAGCCACCTGAAATCAAGGTATCGATGCGCTTAATCTGCTGCTGCACAGCAGAATATCGCTGCTGCCAAATATGCTCCGCCATAGTATGAATATCACACTGATTTGGCAGCGCTTGCGCACGCTCGATCATGGTTAAAAAAGTGGGCATCATGACAAATTGCAGCCACTGTTCAAACTCTAACGTATCCACACAAAACGGCTGCGTACTGGCTAGGGCTTTTTGACTAGGTGCCTCTAATGCCCAAAGCTCATGCAATTGCATTTGCTGTTTTAACGCATCAAGTGCATTTAATAACGCTGGATACCTGACATCACTCAATTGATTTCTCCATGCTATGATGGCCGCCGATATTATGCGTGAATCACCATGTTTAGACAGCAGATAAACCGATTTTTTAATGCAGTGACCTTTTACAGTCGTCTACCTGGACCAAACTGGGTGGATTACAGTGGCGAACAGCTCAACCGAGCCAGTGGTTACTTCCCTTTTATTGGCTACTTGGTCGCCCTTTGGTGTTATGGCACCTACCTTCTTTTCTCACAGTTTTTACCCCATGACGTAAGCATGCTCATCAGCATGGTCAGCGGTATCTTATTCACAGGTGCCTTTCATGAAGATGGCTTTGCCGACTTATGTGATGGCTTTGGTGGCGGTTTCACCCAAGCGGACATTTTACGCATCATGAAAGACAGCCGCTTAGGCACCTATGGTGTGTGCGGCTTGTTGTTCATGTTATTAATGAAGTGGCAATCACTCAGTGCCCTACCCATTGCTTGGTTGTGCATCAGCTTGTTTGTGGCCCACAGCCTCAGTCGCGCTTGGGCCATCAGCTTAATTATGGTTTTACCTTACGTTCAAGAAGATGCCCACAGTAAAGCCAAACCCATCGCCAAGCAGTGGTTTAAGCAAGATATGCTGCTGGCTTGGGCCTTTGCCCTTGCCCCTTTGTATTGGTTGCCCCTGTCCATGGTTGCGGGTTTGCTCTGTATGGGCTTTGCCACTTTTGTTGTGACGCGACAATGGTACAAACAACGCTTGGCTGGTTACACTGGTGATGCCCTTGGTGCCAGCCAGCAAGTCCACGAAATCTTCATTTACCTCTTTTTACTGGCAAGCTTGTCATAACAATTGCCCGTATTTTTTGCCTCACAAAGAGGTGATCTTAGGTATAATGGCGGCTTTTATCTGAAGGCACCTGATCATGGAATTAAGCGAATATCTAGCAAAGCTCGATGGCCAATATCGTTTGTATGATGTGGGTCGTCGCATTCGCAAGATTGATAAAGTGGTATTTCAGAAGTTTGAGTCCCTCGAAACGGCCTACCCTTTTCCTTATCTGCAGCATGCTTGGCTGGCGCTCTATATTAGCCCGCCGAAACAGCCCGAGAATGAAACCCTGATGTTTCTAAAGTGGCCTTTAGATGAACAAGGTAAGCTGGTTCCTTATGTGCGTGATGATTTAGTCCACCGATTGATTAAACTCAGCGATACGCCACTGCAAGCCGATAGCGAGATTGACGATCCACTAAAAGACAATCCGTTTGCATTTAAACCCGATAACGTGCGCTTAGCGAACTTGCATGCGCTGATCCAAACCAGCCAACGACGCAAACCTTCTGCCCATTTGGATGCCGTGGTGAAATACCTACAAGCTGGCACCCTGAACTCAGACAACCTTAACCAATTTGAAGGACTGGGTTTACAGGGCATCGCCGATGTAGCCGCGCGCTTGGATGAATACAAAACCAGCTTAAAAGCCTGCTTGCCGCACATGCCTCAAGAAGCGTTATTGGCTTTTTCTCAATGTTTAGAGCACCACGCCATACCGGTGGATTTAGCCCAGGCCATGCTTGCGCGCTTTAAAGAAGAAATAAAACTGAGCGACAATATCATCAAGGTCGAAGCCTGCATGCGCATCATAGGCGCCAGCCAAGCGGATACTCTGCGCATTGAAGCTTGGCAGGCATGGTTCAACAGTGCCTACGCCGATAACATCGCCTGCGTGCTGGCCTTCGCCACCCGTAATTATGATGATCTGGCTTTCATGCCCGAACGCATCACCCCCTTTTTAGTGAGCCTTGCATCCCTTAATCAAGATCAAGACGATTCATATACTGCTTTCATCAAGATTGCAGGGGACTTATTGTTTTTGCCCGGCATCCGTAACTTGCTGCTCAACGCCTTACGCAATGAAGATCGCCCAGCGATTTTAAGCCAGGCCATGCATGCCCTGATGAGTAGCCGCCAGTCATGATCTGTCCCTGCCAGATGCAACAGCCTTCTGCCCTCAGCTATGCACAATGCTGTGAACGCTTTCATCTGGGAGAGACACCGAGCACGCCGGCGCAATTAATGCGCTCACGCTTTAGCGGTTTTGTCTTAGGATTAACCGACTATATCGAGCGCACTTGGCACCCCAGCACGCGCCCTAAAGGTTTAACTTTATCCCCAGATGATTATTGGCGAAAGCTTGAGATCGTAAAAGCCAAAGGCTCACAGGTGCATTTTCGCGCCTATTTTAAAGACGAAGACGGCTTTGCCGTGCTTGAAGAAATCAGTGACTTTATCTTAGACGATGGGCGCTGGTTATATGTGAACGGCGAAACGGAAACCCGCACTTTTCTGCCTGGGCGTAACGATATGTGCTTATGTGGCAGCGGCAAAAAATTTAAAAAATGTTGTGCATAGGGCTCATGCTCTAAGCACGCTTTTTCTGGCGTAGCCAATCTGCCACGGCTTCTCCAGTGGGGCCGGGCCAAGCCTTGAGCTTGTTTAAAGGAATCACCTTGTATTCATCCAACTCGTGGTTCAGCGTGATTCTCCCCTGAGCCTTTACCGCATAAGCCATGATCAACTGGTTTTTTGCATGAAACATGTAATGGCCCACAAACACCGGGTCATATGGGTTTAACCCTAATTCTTCCTTGGTTTCACGCAATGCCGTTTGCTCGGGTAATTCGTGGGGATCCACATAACCGGTAATCACACTCAATACCCCTTTTGGCCAAGTCACATCACTGGCCAGTACCACGCCCTCAGGGGTTTCAACAATCACCGCCACTACAGGGGTTGGGTTATTAAAGAATCCAAAACCACACTTGGCCGCACACACTCTAACAGCTTGCCCTTCGATGATTTGCTCACGTGTTTTAGCACCACACTGTGGACAATAATGGTACTCCACCGATTTAAACGCACTCATATTCGCCTCACTGCTGTATTCATGGGAACCAAATTAGCATAATGCCCACCAATAAACGTCATTGTGCGCGTATTGATCACATCTCATGTGCATTTCATAAACCCACCACTTATGGCAAGGTGTCCCATATGTTAAACGCCCGTTGATCCGCCCTAGTCTATGAAGTCTGCGTTTCGCTTTACTGTTTTCATCAGCTTACTGTTACACCTTTTGGTTTTTCTGCCTTGGTTGCTCACCGAGCAGCCTGCTGTGCCTAAGAAAAAGGACGAGCGCCCGTTAGAGTTTACTTTGGCTCCCACACCCCAGCCGCCCAAACCCGCTGAGCCTGAGCCCGTGGCACCCGAACCAGACATACCGCCGCCGCGCCATCTTGAAGACGATATAACAAAAGCCAATACCAGCGATGGTTTGGCGGAACAAGCCGGCGGCAGTAAGCAGCCCCCAACAAATGGGCAGGCCAATGCCCAACAGCCAACCCAAGCCAATGAAACAACGTCTCCAACCTCACCCAGCCCAACCAGTAGCAAGGTGAATCCCAACAGCCCACTGTTAAGTGACTTTTTAAAAGCACAAGAAATTGCGAAACAGCAAATGGAAAAGAAAGGGCTGGATTTACAAGAACTCAATGAAGCGGATCTCGCTGATAACTCGGTGGCCTCCCCGTTAGATAAAGAAGAGGAAGAAAAGGCCCGCTGGTATAACGAAGTGTTAAAACGCATCAGCCAGCAGGTGAACTTTGTGTGGGTCAAACCCACCGGCCTGAGCCCCGACACTTGGGGCATCATTCGCTTGGATATTGACGAATACGGATACCTGAGCGATGCATGGGTGCACCTTCCTAGCGGCAACCTACAGCTTGACCGCTCAGCCATGCGCGCAGTACGCCAAGTGTACCGCTACGATATTCCTCAATCGCAAAAGCTATCCCGCCATTATCGCCACCTTGAGTTTCGCTATCGCGGTGGCGAGAGCGACAGCTAACCGCACTTAGTCACGGTCTTTCGGCGTCGACATGCCTTTTAAGATCATGCCCCAAGTTCCCATCATCAACCCCACAATCGACACCAACATGCCGCTATTTACCCAGAAACCATGGCGCGTCATAAATGAAACAAACTCATGGGTATTCTGCTGATCGCACACACCTAGCGCATAATCCCAGCTTCCCCCCATCTCTAGACAGCGTGCGACATCTTGCGCCTCCATCATGTATAGGGTCACCAGTACGACACACGGTAAAAACAATAAAATCATGCCCCATCGCAACATTTTCGGCTCCTTTTCTTAGCACATTTAACTATATCGGCGGAAATTAGCCCATTCAGACCGATGCAAGCATTGCATTATCCCATAGGCCTAGGCAATAATGGCCATCAAATACCGATATAAAAACAAAAAACTGAGTATTGCCTATGAAAACCATATTCAAAGCGGCACTGACCTATTTGTTAGTTTCAGTGTTGTCCAGTGCAGTCATCGCCGACGAAAAGACCGATCAACTATTATCCAAGATTGATGCGGACATCAGCGCCAAACGCTTAAGCTCTCCTGCGGGTAACAATGCCATCGACAAAATCTGGCAGTTTAAATCCATCGCACCCTACGACCAGCGCATCAACAGTCGCGTGTATCAAGTGGGTAAGATTTACGTGGAGATGGCCAATAAGTCGATTGCCTCTAAAAAATTCACCCAAGCTCAGTTATACCTAGATAACGTATGGATGCTGGCCTACCTTACTCCAGGCCTAGAAGCGACCCAAGATAAGCTTGATAAAGTATTCGGTGGCAGCACCGCCGTTGCTAAAGCCAAGCCAGCTCCTGTTCAAAAAGCAGCCGCGCCGAAACCTGCGGCCGTTGCGAAAAAAGATGATTCAAAAGCCAAAGCCGAACAAGCGAAAAAAGAGAAGCAACTGGCTGCAGCCCGCTTAGCCAAGCAAAAAGCAGAAAAAGAAGCCGCTGATCGTCGCCGTCTAGCGGAAGAAAAAGAACGTAAATTGGCCCAGCTTCGTAAGGAAGAACAAGCCAAACGTGAAGCCGCGGCTAAATTGGCCACTTTAAAAGCACAACGTGAAAAAGCCAATACTGCGGCAAAAGCGATCAACAATGCAGAAGAGCAGTCGAAACCCATTGCCGACTTTAACCTTGATCAAGAGCTTATTGATGGCCGTGAAACCCGTGAAATTCGCACCGCACTTAAGCCGATTTGCCAAGAGATCATCGATAACGAAGCGTCTGTTGTGCTTCACACTCGCAACACTCAAGACTATCGCTGGTTAACCGTTCGTCTAACCTTGTGTGTTCGCCGGATTGATAAAAACTTCCGTCTACGTCACAGTCACCAGCAAGTGGCTGACCAAACGCCAAGCATCAGCTTGCACCCTGGTCGTAGCATGAGCTTATTGAAAAAAGTCCGCAGCTAAGTTTCACTCAACGCTGAATACAAAAAAACCCGCTTTTTAGCGGGTTTTTACGTTCAGGACGAACCGTATAGCGCAAAGCCATGGATGGCTAAGAGCGCTCAGTTCAGAACCTTAAGCCTAAGTTAGAACACGATGGTTTTATTACCATGACGCAGTACTTTATCTTCAAGGTGTAAACGCACACCGCGACTGAGCACCATTTTTTCAACGTCTTTACCTAAGCGCACCATGTCTTCAACCGTATCCTTGTGACTGATACGAATCACGTCTTGATCAATAATAGGGCCAGCATCCAACTCTTGGGTCACATAATGACAGGTAGCACCAATCAATTTCACACCACGCTGCGCCGCTTGATGATAAGGTTTAGCACCAGCAAACGATGGCAAGAAACTATGATGTATATTGATAATGCGCCCTTCATACGTTTCGCACACATCCGCTGGTAAAATTTGCATATAGCGCGCTAGCACAATGCTGTCAGCCTTGTGTTCCGCAATGAGCTGACTCACGCGATGAAAGTGCTCCGCTTTGTTCGCTTTATCCACGGGCACATGAAAAAACGGAATACCGTGCCACTCCACTAAGCTGCGTAAATCATCATGGTTAGAAATCACACACGGAATATCACACTTTAACTCGCCACTATGCCAGCGGTGTAATAAGTCCACCAAGCAATGACTCTCTTTAGAGGCCAGCAACACCAACTTTTTGTTTTCGGCGCTATCGTTGACTGACCATTCCATTGAGAACTCTTCTGCAATGGGCGCAAATTGGCGCTTAAACTCTTCCAAAGAAAAGGGTAACGATTCTGCTTTGATTGAATGGCGCATGAAGAACCAACCACTTACTGGGTCAGCATAATGACTTGCTTCTACGATCCAGCCACCATGACTGGAAACAAACTGACCGACTTTTGCCACTATGCCAATGCCATCGGGACAAGAAATGGTTAATCGAAATGTACGTTGCATAAATTCACCTTTAAAACATGCAGTCGTTATAAACCCAAAGCGCTACAAACTCAACGATCCCTTGAATATCCCTATCATCAGCCCCACAATGACCGTGAAAACTCCTTAAGAAGACAGTTTATGCGCTCTATTTTTCTATTGATCATTCTTTTCATCCAAGGTTGTAGCACTGCGCAACAAGTCCGCTTATATGACGGGCCTGCCATCGGGCACGATCAAGAGGTACAACTAATCCTGCCTCTTAATTTTGAACTCCTCAGTCTCGATGGCCAAGAAGTCGCGCAATTCAATCAAACGTTTCGCAATCATGATTTAAACATCAAGCTCACAGCTGGCTTACACACCTTGGTGATGCGCTATAACGACCTTTTTCAAATCGATGCCGATAACCATCAAACACTCACAACAGGACAAATCACCTTTACCGCAACATTTAAAGCGGGCGAGGTACTGCGCATTCAAACGCCGCCACTGGGCTCTTTACGTCAAGCGCAGCAATTCATTGCCAACCCAAGCGTCAATCTCGTCAGTGACCATCAAGTGATTCCCGGTAGCCATATCGACAAAGAAGACCCTCTGGCGTTTAAGAAAGATGACGAAGTGCAAACCGTTTCCTATCCTAATCTTAAGCAGCTACAGTTCTGGTGGCTCAAAGCCAGTGACTATGAGAAAGCGCAGTTTAAACGCTTGATCAGCCCACCTACTGATTAAGAAGGTATTATGCCCTTTATCATGATTGATCAAGGCAGCCCTGCCATCCGCCAATACACAGTGCCTAAGCAGTCAGGCACGGCACCTCTGGATGCGAGCAATCCGGTTCGCCCAGTGAAAGGCCAGTCACAATCTGGCCACAAAACCTACGCTGAAAATCAGCAGTCCAATAACCCCATACAAAAAGTATTTCAAGCGTTTGAAATCATGAGTCAGCCCGCAATCAGCCTAGATATAGCTCACTTGGAATTAGAAACCGCATGGAAAATCATGCAAAAACATACTATTAAGCACCTCCCCATCACACAAAACGGCACGCTCAATGCAATTGTTTCAGAAGGTGACATTTTAAAGGCACTGGCGTTTAAACACTCACGCTCTCAATGGCTACAAAAAAAAGTCTACGCCGCCACAGAGCAAACGGACATTCATCAACTGGCCCACGTCATGTTTGATGAGCACATTGGATGCCTGCCAATCGTTAACGAACAAAGAGAATTACTGGGTATGGTCACTCGCAGCGACATATTAAAACTCACAAGCCAATATGGCCCCATGGAGTTTTGGGCATAACAAGGGGGCCATTAATTCAATTAAAATGAACAAACCGCTAGCACCACTATAATTAGTTTAAGTAATAAGAAGATGGATGATTTATATGGCCGTAGAACAAGTTAGAATTACCCCTCGCAAAGCACTCAGAGTTTTATCCCGTCACGAAGTCAACCGTTTAAAAGATGTCAGTGAAGGTGGTCTTCACGAAATATTCAAACGTTGCGCGTTTGCCGTACTTAATTGCGGCAGCATGAGTGACGATTACATGGATGAAAAGAAAGAATATGATGACTTTGACATTCAAGTCATTCAATTAGATCGCGGTATCGTATTGGATTTAATCAATGCACCCAATGATGCATTTGTCGATGGTGAAGTAATTTTTGGCATTCGCGAACATTTATTTGCCGTGTTGCGCGATATTATTTATATCCATGATGAAATCATTAACAACCCTAAATTTCTCGCCAGTGATGACCAAGAACAAAATAGCGAGCAAATCACCAATATGGTGTTCCATATTTTACGCAACGCCAATATGCTGCGTTATGGTATGACGTCGGACCTCGTGGTTTGTTGGGGCGGGCACAGTATCAGCCGAGAAGAATACGATTACACCAAGGTTGTGGGCTACCAGCTTGGCTTGCGAGCCCTCGACGTGGGAACCGGTTGCGGACCCGGTGCCATGAAAGGCCCAATGAAAGGGGCCACCATCGGCCATGCTAAACAGCACAATCGCCGTGGTCGTTATGTGGGGATCACGGAACCGGGCATTATCGCCGCTGAAGCGCCTAACCCAATCGTAAATGAGCTCGTCATCCTGCCGGACATTGAAAAGCGCCTAGAAGCCTTTGTGCGCTGTGCGCACGGTATTATTGTATTCCCAGGGGGCGCTGGCACCGCAGAAGAAATTCTATACTTGCTCGGTATCTTGCTTCACCCAAAAAACAAAGACATTCCCTTCCCCTTAGTCTTTACCGGCCCAAGTTCTGCGAAAGCGTACTTTGAACAAATCGATGCTTTCATCGCTCAGTGTTTAGGTGAGCAAGCCCGTCAGCGCTATAAAATTATTATTGATGATCCCGAGCAGGTGGCGGTTTATATGCGGGACAATATTCAAAAAGTGACCCAATTTCGCAAAGAAAACAACGATGCCTTTTTCTATAATTGGATGCTCACCATCGACAAGGAATTCCAAACACCCTTTGTTCCCAGTCATGAAAACATGAGCAAGTTGAATTTATCCTTTGATCAAGAGATTCATATTCTCGCCGCTAACTTGCGCCGCGCATTCAGTGGCATTGTGGCAGGTAACGTGAAACAAGATGGCATATTAGCGGTAAGAGAATTTGGCCCATTTGAGATCCATGGTGACAGTAAAATCATTGCCCCCATGGAAGAACTGCTCAGTAGTATGGTGAAACACAACCGAATGAAGCTACCCGGCGGCACTGAATATGAGCCGTGCTTTAGGATCGTTAATTAAAGGGGTTAAGATAACCACTTAATTAACAGGCATAAAAAAAACCAAGCAAAAGCTTGGTTTTTTTTTGCCTTAAGAATGGACTAGTGGTCAAACAACATTCTTAGTTTTTCATCTATACCTTCATCACCAATGTGTTTGCTTAAGTCCACATCGTAAATGCCGTCGTATTTGCGACGTAAGATATCGTTATTGCTTTCTTTATCCAAAATAACGGTGGATTTTAATAAGACGATCAAATTTTGTTTCACGTGCACTTCACTTGAAGAGCGGAACAACCAACCCAGAATGGGAATATCACCTAAAAATGGTACCTTGCTTTCACTTTGCTCAACCGCATCGCGAATCAAACCACCCAGCATAATAATTTCACCGTCTTCGGCCAGAATCTGGGTTTTAATTTCACGCTTGTTCGTGATTAAGTCAGCTTGACCCTCTACGGTTGTAGTCGATACGGACTCAGTACTTTGCTCCACTTCTAAGCGGATGAACTTACCGTTTTGAACATGAGGAATCACTTTTAATGTGGTACCAATATCTTTACGTTCAATGGTATTAAACAAGTTAGAACTGCTGTTACTGGTGGTTTGCTGGCCCGTTACAAACGGTACGTTTTGACCCACAATGATTTCAGCTTCTTGGTTATCAAGAGTCATCACACTGGGTGTACTGAGCAAGTTAGTGTTGGATACCGACTCTAAAGCTTGAATCAAGAAAGCAAAATCATTACTACCCGCCTTGCCTGCCCCACCTAGGGTTAAACCTGAACTCAGTGGTAACGAGGTACCGCTGGCAATGCCTGTGATCATGTCAATGATGCTGGTGCCCGCATCGGAAAAGCTCGTGGCCGTCAGAGGTGTGTCACTACTACCCTTGGCAACGGCATCCCCATCAACCAGTGCGGTCTGCACACCCACTCGGTTATCTTTATTACCTGAGACTTCTAAAATGGCCGCTTCAATCAATACCTGAGCGCGACGGATATCCAGCTGCGAGACGATCTCTTTTATTTCACTCATGGTGGACGGCTCTGCGCGAACAACCAAGGCATTTAAGCCGGTATCTGCATGAATACTTACGCCTGTAGTGGCTTGGCTTTTGCCTTTTTCATCTTTGACATCGCCCATCAAATTCTTTAATAAGTCGGCCATTTCTTTCGCGTCTGCGTGCTGTAAACGCAATACCGATGCTTTGCCTGAGAATTTAGATGGCTTATCTAAACTTAAGATAAGGCCTTTGACTTTTTCACGGGCACTTTTCTCACCGCGAATAATTAAACGGTTAGCACGTTCATCGGCCACCACTCGAATACGCCCGGCAACACCACTGGCTTCTTTTGTTTTGCCCCCTTCGCTGACTTTTTCTGGGTCAAGGCTGGTAAGAATATCCACGATATCCCCCACCCAAGCTTCTTCAAGCTGAACCACTTCAAGCTCTGACACGCCTGAGCCATCTAGGCGTTCAATGATTTTTTCTAAACGGCGCACGTTAGAAGCATGGTCAGTCACAATTAACGCATTGGCACTTTTCACACCGGCTAGGTGACCGTATTTCGCCACCATTGGACGCAGAATAGGAACAAGATCCAGTGCTGGCGTGTCTTTGATTTGAATCACTTGGGTAATTAATTGTTCACTTTGCTTCGTGGTACGCAAAGCGGTCGGCATGCCGCCTTCTTGCTTGGTATCATTCTGCTGAACAATTTTAATGATGCCGCCAGCAGGAATTGCCGCGAAGCCATGCACCTGCAAAACCGATTGAAACATTTCATACACGTCTTCTTTCGACATGGACGTATTAGAATCAATGGTCACTTTACCCTTTACACGAGGGTCAATAACAAAGCTGTAACCGGTAATGTTGGCCACTTGCGAAATAAAGGCTTTAATATCCGCGTCTTTTAAGCTGACTTTCCAAGTTTGTTCTTCGTCAGCCAGTGCTAGGGTGCTAGGGAGTAGCAACAACAAAATGACGGCGTGAATCCAATTTCTTATTTTCATATCCAAGACCATATTTAAAACGCGTGATTGATGGTCATACGTCGACTGCCACGTTCAATGACAATACGGGCACTTCCAGATGCGTAAACTTCATCAATGATTGATTTATCCTGCTCAGGGTTACCCAACTGATAACCATTAACAGAGATTAACTTGTCTCCCGGTTTCATCCCTATGCTCATTAACATGGTGGATGAAGGTGTTAATACATAACCGTCACCGGTTGCCTGCAAGCCTAAGTTCTCCATCGCTTGCTGTGGATCTTCTAATTGCTCTTTAGCAAAGCCAACAAACTGCTCTGCTGTGCGCACACCACGGAGGGCTTGTTTAAACTCTTTACGATCGTTGCGCGAGGAAGGTGGCGCAGTTTTGGTGACTCTTGGCGCATTAGCTGTGATGCCTTGCAGCGCTTTTTGTGTTTCTTCAAACGTAAGCGTTTCAAACTTACCGCTGTTATCTAAAATCACTTTATCTTCATAAACCTGAGAAAGCAGTGCACGGCCCTGCACTCGATCGCCAATCTTGAAGAACTCTCCGTCACGGCCTTGCTCGGCAATAATGGCACTGGATTGCGTTTTATCTTTCGCCACAAACACACCCATTAGTAGCAAGCGTAAACGGGTTTTCGGCGCATCAATCTCTTGTTGCGGTGACAGCGGAGCTTGCGCAGGGCTGCCAAAAATATCACGTTGCGCCAAACCATAAGACTGAGGCATGACTGCCATATCCGCCTGACCTTGGGACGCTTCTGGCAACACGACAACGGGTTGATCAATAATCAACCACGTCAGCACCGCCAATTGATAAGACACGCATAAACTCAATAACCACTTAGCAGCGGTAATACTGGGTTGAAATGCTTTATGTTCTGTCCAATGCACAAATAAACCTTATTACTAGCGAGTAAATATACGCTCAGAAATCTCAAATACGACGGCATCCGCAGACACCTTGTTAGGCCATCTTTCGCCGACTAAATCAATCATGGCTTTTCTCACCGCCACATTTGCCCAGCCATCTTTCTTCAAGCTGGCGCTGGCCACTTGCACACCTTCTACTGTGGCAACATTGGCCTGTAATTCGCTATTTTGACTGCTTAACTTAGCCACTAACATAGGCAAATTGGCCGATGCCATATTGCGCCCTTTAGGGTAGTTAACTTGCCCGCCCATCCACACTAATTGGCCGCTGGCTTGATCGCTTTCACCCGACAAGAAGTCATAGACAAGATTGGTGTTAGTTAATTCGATATCACCATTTATTTGCGTTTTAGATTGCGCAATGACACGGTTAACCAGCCCGGCACTTACAAAGCCGTTGGTATCATCCATGGTGAGGGTTTGCGTAAGAGCATTGAAAGTAAGCTGGCTACGGAGCTCGGCAACATTAGAGTGCACAGACAGTTCCGCTTGGATGTTACCCGCCAACAAGCTCAATGGGTGCAATGACCATTTGCTGGATACTTGCCCGCTCATTGGATGTTTAACCACCACTTCACCTTGCCAAAGCGTTCCGGATACAGCCAAAACATCAACCGGTAAGTTGCTTGGGGCCAGCACTCGATACACCACATTCAATGGCATCAAGACGATTAAGCAAACAATATAAACAACAATACTGACGGCAATTAAGCGTTTATTTCCTTTGGCCTTGGCCACTATTCTACAACCTTGTACAAATCTAAGGGGCACCATTGTAAAGCAGGTGAGCGGCACTGTAACGCGACTGTATGACAAAAAAGTGAAACAAAACCGTAAAATTTGACAAAATATTCGACGAAGTGAGCCAACGCACAAAAAACAAACAGTATTTTTAGAGCAAAAAAAAGGCCTCCTTTAGGAGACCTTCTTTTTTAGCTTATGGGGTTAAAGACAGAATTACATCATTCCGCCCATGCCACCCATTCCGCCCATGCCACCCATGTCAGGCATACCAGCGCCTTTTTCTTCTGGGATGTCGGCAACCATAGCTTCAGTGGTGATCATTAAACCACCAATTGATGCCGCCGCTTGTAAAGATGAACGGGTGACTTTCGCAGGGTCAAGAATACCCATTTCGATCATGTCACCGTATACGCCAGTGGCTGCGTTGTAACCAAAGTTGCCTTCACCAGACTTCACTTTATCCACAACCACAGAACCTTCATCACCCGCGTTAGCCGCGATTTGACGAATCGGCGCTTCCATCGCACGCAGCGCTAGAGCAATACCGACATTCTGATCATCGTTATCGCCTTGAACCGTTACCTTGCTCAATGCACGAATCAGCGCAACACCACCGCCGGCAACCACGCCTTCTTCAACGGCTGCACGAGTCGCTTGAAGCGCATCTTCAACGCGGTCTTTTTTCTCTTTCATTTCGATTTCAGAGCCCGCGCCCACTTTGATCACGGCAACACCGCCAGCTAGTTTCGCTAGACGCTCTTGCAGCTTCTCTTTATCGTATTCAGACGTAGAAGCATCGGCTTCAGCACGAATTTGATCACAACGGCTCTTAACTTCAGACTCAACGCCTGCACCGTCAACAATCACTGTGTTTTCTTTGTCGATTACGACTTTCTTAGCCGTACCAAGGTCTTCTAAAGTGGTGGTTTCTAAGCTCATGCCCACTTCTTCAGAGATCACTTTACCACCGGTCAAGATCGCGATGTCTTGAAGCATAGCTTTGCGACGATCACCAAAACCAGGTGCTTTAACCGCGGCTACTTTAAATGTGCCACGCATGGTATTCACAACTAAAGTGGCTAATGCTTGACCTTCAACGTCTTCCGCTACGATCAATAGTGGACGGCCAGACTTGGCTACCGCTTCTAGTAGAGGAATGATTTCTTGTAGGTTGTCGATTTTCTTATCCGCTAGAAGAATCACAGGGTTCTCTAGTTCAACATTCATTTTTTCTTGATTGTTGATGAAGTAAGGCGACAAGTAACCGCGATCGAACTGCATACCTTCAACCACTTCAAGTTCGTCTTGCAGGCCTTGACCTTCTTCAACCGTGATCACGCCTTCTTTACCAACGCGTTCCATGGCTTGAGCAATCAAATCACCCACTGTGCTATCAGAGTTCGCTGAGATCGTACCTACTTGAGCGATTGACTTACCGTCAGCACATGGTTGCGCTAATTTAGCTAGCTCTTCAACCACCGCAGCCGTCGCTTTATCGATACCGCGTTTTAGGTCCATTGGGTTCATGCCAGCGGCTACTGACTTAAGGCCTTCGTTGATGATGGCTTGAGCCAATACGGTTGCCGTCGTAGTACCGTCACCCGCTTTATCGTTTGCTTGAGACGCCACTTCTTTAACCATCTGTGCGCCCATGTTTTCGAACTTGTCTTCAAGCTCAATCTCTTTCGCCACAGACACACCATCTTTAGTGATGGTTGGCGCACCAAAAGATTTATCTAGTACAACGTTACGACCCTTAGGTCCTAGCGTTACTTTTACTGCGTCTGCTAAAACGTTTACACCCGCCAGCATTTTTTTGCGGGCGCTATCACTAAAAATTACTTCTTTAGCCATGATTCAATTCCTTAATAATATACTTTTGATAATAACAATATGAATTGAAGATTAAGCTTCAATGATGCCGTAGATTTCGCCTTCGCTCATAATCAATAGCTCTTCACCATCGATTTTTACCGTGTTAGTACCGTATTGACCAAACAGCACAGTATCACCCACTTTGACAGCTAGGGCTTGTACATCACCATTTTGCAAAATGCGGCCAGTACCGACTGCGACAACTTCACCTTGGTTCGGTTTTTCCGCAGCTGCGCCAGGAAGCACGATACCGCCAGCCGTTTTAGTTTCTTCTTCTTTACGACGAACAACGATTCGGTCGTGTAACGGACGGATTTTCATTAACGTATCTCCAAACGAGTTTCAGTGTTAAATGGCTGAGACAGCCAATTCTTTTATTATTAAGTGACTTAACGTCACCGTATTCAAATTTGTGTACTTAAGATGGGGACGGCAAAGTGGAATTCAACACCTTGCCTGCGTTTTTTTTCAATTAATCTTCGCGACGGTACTGGCCTTCAATCACATTACCGCCATCGTCTTGCCCCTTGCCTTGACCAGGCGCTTGTGTCCCCGGCTGAATAATGACGCCTTTTTGTAAAATAGCCGCCGCCAAGCTATTGCGTACAAATGGCAAAAGGCCAATTAAGGCTAGAGTATCGGTTACAAATCCAGGGATCAGCAACAATGCGCCACAAATGAAAACCATCAAACCACTTAATACCGTCTGAGCGGGCATCTGCCCTTGTGCTATCTGCTCTCGCACTAGGCTCAACGTGCGAAACCCTTGAGTTTTAATCAAAAACACACCTAAAAAAGCGGTACATAAGGTCATGAAAACCGCGGTCATAGCACCCAATTTACCGCCCACCTGGGCAAATACAGCCACTTCTATTAGGGGCAATAAGACCAATAACAATAAAAATCTCATAATTTCTCTCTTTTTTACCAAGTTACCTTAATGGTGGTGTTGTTTTTGCTTTTCAAGGATAACCATCGTTTTTTTGACGCGGAGATACCATGCAAGAACTGATCGTCATTTTAGATACCAGCATCAAGGTCACCCTTGGTGCCATGATTGCCGGCTTATCTGGCTACTGGCTTTCGGGCATGCGTATTAAGCATAACCGAGCTCAACAGCGCCTAGACCACCAGCGTGATTTATTAGAAGGCATTGCGCAACAAGCAGAGCAAGTGCATCACGTATTCATGAAGTACTTCGAATTAATGAACGAGTATATGAATGCCACCAAAAACCGCTATGACTGGCCTCAAAGCCGTCGTAGCGAGCTTTACCTCGTTTTGGATGAGCTGGTTCATAGCTTCAATGAGCTCACGGCCGCCGAATCTAAGCTATTGTTACTCAATGAAAAGCCGCTTTATAAAAGTCTGCGCAAGTTTCGCAGCAAGGTGATCTTTTTCCGACGCCACTTTTATATCGACAAAAAAGACTTAAATGAACAAGAAGCTCAAGAAATTAAACGTGAAGTGAGCAAGCTTCGAGAACAGTTTTTTGATGCCTTAAGCCACCGCTATGCGGAAGTCTAAACCTATTTAGTTGTAACCTGTAATTGTTGTGTAGACCGCTTGCCCCGAGGTTTCCTCGGGGCTTTTTTATGTTCAGGATGTACGGTATAGCGCGGTGCTATGGATGGCAAAGAGCGCATCCCCTCCGACCAAATCCTCCATTGTTGTCAGCTCGTTAATCCTTGATTGACAACCTAGCCATCCCTTTTATAATGCCCGCCATCTTAGGGGAGTAGCCTGCCAATTCTTTTGGTGATGCTGTCAACATAATTGAGCCCTCAATGGCTTATGGTGGCATCGTGTGATGAGTTCTATGCTCTCGCATCGGCAAGACTTAAGGTAAATAGCAACCCCAATGGCGGGAGGTTGTTGTTTGCCTTTTGCTCAAATCCCGCCGGAGCTTTTCAATGGAAGCCTTATTCACCTCCACTCTTACCGTGGCCCTTGCCGAAATTGGCGATAAAACCCAACTTCTCTCTTTATTACTTGCCGCGCGTTTTTCAAATAAGTGGGCCATCATTGCGGGGATTCTATTAGCCACCATCGTCAACCATGGTTTAAGCGCTTGGCTTGGCCAGTACTCCATTCAATGGCTCAGCAGTGACTGGGTCCAGTATTGCTTATCTGCCAGTTTTATCGCCATCGGTTTATGGATTCTTATCCCAGACAAAATGGACGAAGACACCAACCTCATGGCTAACCTTGGGCCATTCGTCGCCACCACCGTTTTATTCTTCCTAGCTGAAATTGGCGACAAAACCCAAGTGGCCACCGTGATCCTTGGAGCGCAATACCAAAGTCTTTTCTGGGTCACGTTGGGCACCACCATAGGTATGTTGCTGGCCAATATTCCGGTGATTTATTTTGGTGAAGCCTTAATGAAACGCTTACCGCTGAACACTACCCGTATTTTAGCCGCCGGCTTATTCATTATCATGGGTATCGTTACCGGCTTTTGGCCTCGTGGATAAGATGAGCCTTGCCTTGTATTGGCGAACCCAGCAGAAAACGCTAAGGTAGGTGCCCGTTTTCTGCCACTTTTTATAAGGCCACGTTATGCAAATTGAAAACAGCGTCATTGTCATCACAGGTGCCGCCCAAGGTTTAGGGCAATCCATGGCGCTTTATCTAGCAAAAAAACACGCCAAATTGGCCCTCATCGATTTAGATGCCGATAAGCTCGCCTCAACACAGGCTTTGTGTGAAGAGGCAGGCAGCCCGCAGGTAAAGCACTACCTTTGTAATGTGGCCAAAGAAGACGACGTGGAGCAGACATTTCAAGGCATTAGTAATGACTTTGGCGCACTCCATGCGCTGGTGAATAACGCCGGGATTCTGCGTGACGGCTTGCTTATTAAACACAAAGACGGCGAGTTCACTAAGTTGCCATTATCCCACTGGCAAAGCGTAATCGATGTAAACCTGACAGGTGTCTTCTTGTGTGGCCGCGAATTCGCTTATCAGAGCGCTAAAACGCAGCAAGCGGGTTGCATCATCAATATTTCAAGCATCTCCCGCGCAGGCAACATGGGGCAAAGTAATTACAGCGCCGCGAAAGCGGGCGTAGCGTCATTAACCGTGGCGTGGGCAAAAGAGCTCTCAGGTTACGGTATTCGCAGTAACGCCATCGCACCGGGCTTTATCCGTACCGATATGACCGCCAGTATTCGTGAAGATGTCCTTGCGAAGATGACGGCCATGATCCCAGCTAAACGCATGGGCGAAGCGGATGAAATCGCCCACAGCGTGGCCTTTTTACTGGAAAACGACTACATGAACGGCCGAATTATTGAGCTCGATGGTGGCTTGAGAATCTAACAGTGTAAACCTATGCCAACAAAGCCTGCACATCCAAAATTTAGAACTAGACTTACAAGAAGGTTAGAAGGTTCTAAATGGAGGACAACTATGTCCATGGGCTTGCGCAGTAAGTTATTAGCAATTATTGGTACTGGTATCCTAGGTGTCGGCATCATTAGTGGCATCTCTTTTTTATCACTGTCTGACAAGGTCAGTGAGTTTGAAGGGGTGCTTGATCACGACGTCGCATCGGCACTGGCCGCCGATGCCATGGCACTGGAATTTAAAATCCAAGTGCAGGAATGGAAAAACGTGCTGCTACGCGGCAAAGACGACGCCAAGCGCGAAAAATACTGGAATAACTTCCAAAAGCAGCATGACAAGGTGCAAGAGCTTGGCAAAAAAGTCATGAGTCTCAGTATCAACCCTGAGATTAAACAACAAACCAACGCGTTTTTAGCTGAACACAAAGCACTTTTAGCCAAATACACAACCGGTTTCGATGCCTTTACCAATGCGGGCTATGACCATGTGACAGGGGATAAAGCCGTTTCAGGCATTGACCGCGCTCCAACCAAAATGGCTACCCAGTTAACGGAGCTTGCGTTCAACGAGGCCAAGGACCATAGCGAAAAGGCATCCGCTGCCGCTCATACAACCGTGATCACTGGAATGGGCATTATCTTATTAACCATGTTAGTCACCTTCTTTGTAGCCTCTGTCTTAATTAATCGTTGGATATGCCACCCTATTACCCAAGCCAGAAAATACATCTCTGATCTGGCTAAGGGTCAGCTGGATTTCATAGTTGACCGTCGCCAAGGCAATGATGAAGTCGCTCAAATGTATGATGCGGTATCTCAGCTGCAGCAAAATTTAAATGAAGGCGCTTCTGCCATCAGCGACTCCATCACCCAGTTAAGCGCAGGGGCTCAATCACTGCATGCAATCGCCAGCACTATTCAAAATGGCACCCATGACCAATACCAACGTACCGATCAAATGGCCACCGCCATAACTGAGATGTCCGCTGCATCAGCAGAGGTGGCAAGACACGCTCAAGATGCCGCAGGCGTGGCCAATAGCGTTGAAAAATCGGCTTCAACTGGGGTGGGGATCATGCGACACGCCATTGCCAGTATTAATGCCACTAGCGAACAAATTGCCAGTACGGCTGAAGTCGTCCGTAATTTGGAGTTGGATACTAAAAATGTGGGAACGGTACTGGATGTCATAAAAGGCATCGCCGAACAAACCAACTTACTGACCCTAAATGCCGCCATTGAAGCCGCTCGCGCGGGTGAGCAAGGCCGAGGGTTTGCTGTAGTGGCCGACGAGGTACGTACCTTGGCGCAACGCACCCAAGAAAGCACCGCTGAGATCCATACGATTATTGAGAATGTTCAAAACGGTGCCCTCAATGCGGTAACCGCCATTGAGTCTGGTCAAAGCCGAACAGAAGAAAGTGTCACGCAAGTGAATCAAGCCGGGGAAACCATCGAGAACATCAGCCGTGATATTCAGCAAATATTGGGAACCAACGAGCAAATTGCTCAAGCAGCGCAGGAACAAAGCAGTGTATCGGACGATATTTCTCAAAATGTAAACGAAATAACCAGCATTGCGGAAGACAGCTCTAAACACGCAAAAGAAACCCTTGCCCTGAGTGAACAACTCAAAGGCATGTCCGACACGTTGAGAGTACAAATACGTAAATTGAAAGCCAGCTAAAAAGCGCCTGTGTTAACATGCAGGCATGAACTTTGAAGATATTATCTACACCGAGCTTAGCCAAATTCCCTTCGGCCATACCATGAGTTATGGCCAGCTGGCTCGTCGAGCTGGGTTTCCAAACTACGCTCGACAAGTGGGCCGGGTATTAAAAAATCTACCAAAAAATACCCAGCTCCCTTGGCATCGAGTGGTCAATAGCCAAGGCAAGATCAGCTTTCCGGCTCAGTCAGACGGTTACAAAGAACAACGGGGCCGGCTCATCAGTGAAGGCATCCCTGTGATCAATGATAAAACTAAGAAGCCTTACTTTCTTGGCTAACTTCTCGCTCATGAACAATTAAAGATCGCTGTGCCAGCACCACCAAAAGCAAGATGGGCAGGCCGATCAAGCCAGTAAAAATGAAAAACCCGGGGTAACCAATGCTTTCCACTATACTGCCCGAATAACCCGCTAACACCTTGGGTATCAGGGTCATAAGTGAGGAGAATATGGCGTATTGCATGGCGGTAAACTGTACGTTCACCAAGCTAGATAAAAAGGCCACAAATGCCGCCGTCGCAATGCCTGCAACTAGGTTATCTGCTGAAACCACCGCATACAAAACAAACACATTTTTACCGGCAAAATACAATGCAATGAACATCATATTGGTCACCACAACCAATAAGGCGCTGATGAACAATACCCGCATCACACCATGGCGCATGACCCAAATCCCCCCAAGAAAGCCGCCAATAATCGTCATAGCCAAACCAAAGAACTTCACCGCATTGGCGATATCCACTTTGGTGAAACCTAAATCTTGGTAAAACAGATTACTCATGACCCCCAACACAATATCGCTGATACGGTACAAGCCAATTAGAGCCAACAATAACCAAGCGGTCTTTACGCCATAATCATCAAAGAACTGCTTAACTGGCGAAACGTAGCTGTGTGCCAGCATTTGTCGGTTCACCACACCCACTGAGA
>Ga0115005_10000364_pt1 | contig 34705 bp, 32 predicted proteins | sample ArcOceMetagenome_FD_87163 | JGI IMG/M metagenome (GOLD analysis project Ga0115005, IMG submission 87163) | Marine eukaryotic phytoplankton communities from Arctic Ocean - Arctic Ocean - Greenland ARC118M Metagenome | ecosystem: Environmental > Aquatic > Marine > Oceanic | place: Arctic Ocean... | reverse complement strand
TGAGACCGGAGACCGGACAGAAAGTATCTGAATGCTGCATGCTGCACCCAAGCGCTGCATCCATTCAATAAGAGTCTACTAGCTCTTAGTGAAATCGCTAATTCATCATCGCAATCGCAACTCTTGTAACTTTGAAAAACTGAGCGAAATCATAATGTTACTCAGTCAAATCATACGATCCAAAAGCACTACGTCATTGTTACGTCCATTCAAATGGTCCTCAAATCATGTGTTGCAACATGCAAGAAATCAGTACAGATTTGTATCATCTGAACAAAATAACTCGGCAGATGAATATTTATCTTCATTAGGATATGACAACAAATCCGTGCAAGAAGGGATGAAGAATGCTCTCAAAGGTGTCTTTGGAAAAAAGATCACAGCGGACAACCTAAAAGGCCTGGGCACCCAAGGTACGTTCATCACATTCTGATTATGAAGTAAAATTACATTATTGGACCCAATTGGAAATCACTTATATAGGATTGATTCGTGCACAAAGGTCTTGAAGCATTATCCAAATCTGTTGAAGAACAGTTGAAATTTGAAGATCCGAATGCATTTGTTGGGACGGTTCATGTAAATATACCTCATCACAATTTCACATTCGACTTGCACATGAGAGAAGGAGAAAATTTCATGAATAGTGTTACCAATGGGGAAGGAGGGGATTTGTTGGGAGAATATTTGGAATGTGCATGTGGTGGAAATATGTCGTGTTCTACTTGCCACATCGTACTGGACGAGGAATCGTTTACAAAATTAGATCCACCATGTGAAGCTGAAATTGACATGTTGGATCTTGCCTTTGAGCCTACACAGACTTCACGGTTAGGCTGTCAAATCAAAATGAGTAAAGATATTGACGGAATGACCGTCACTATTCCTGCTGGAGTGAATAATATGTGGGGATAGAGATTGCTATTACAATTGTTACTAGTTCATGCACATAAATATATCGTTTTCGTTGGACTAGTTTCCAAGAGCATCTGCATAAGAACATAATGCCCATTTTCATGTTATTGTAATCAATTGAAACTGAAGAAGTTACTAACGGCGTCCCAACCGTTCCCCACAATAAAGTATTGATAAAATACAAACCCAAGAAAGATTGCGACAGCCCACCATGCAAAGTTGTATGCTTGCCGAGAGTGATCATAAGCATCCCCATACTTTCCTCGAGACCACGAACGGTATGTCATTATAGAATGAACGAGCGCAAAGATGCCCAGTGGTGGAAATACTACGCAACTGAAGAGCGCACAACACTGATGAGAATCTGGACGCCTAGAAGCAGTGGATGGTGTCTCTAGTCCAACACGAATTCCATTTTTATCAACATTATCCGTTGGTGCCAATGGGTGATTCCACGTTGTTTTCCCCGTTGCTAATTCGAAATAATACATTCTACCGTCACTTTCGCGATATGCAACCTTCCAACCTGACGGCAACTCCCAATTTGAATGGCCGGTTTGTGTCATGTGATAAGTATTGCTTGAACATTGCGGTGCAGCTTCTGTCTCGTAATCTTTCGGGGCCTGTGGCGCTGACGACGGTGGATAAGAGTGGTATGGCGACGATGAAGGATAAGAGTTGTATGGCGACGATGAAGATAAGTCCTGCTGCTGTCGTCCATCACCTCCTGATGAGGAAAGAAATGCCATCAGGATTGTAAGAATTTCAATGTAAATTCAAATTTGGTTACCAATCAATCAAGTTCTGTTGACAGCACTACGTGTACGTGTAATTTGTATGTCAGATCTCTACTCTAGCTAGACCTACAGTATGATATGTAACAATGAGTTGGAATCGAATCAACTGACAACTGACAACTACTACGTAATCTACTATCATCTACTACACGTAGCTGGATCTGGCTCAAAATTTCGCCAAAAAACAGTCCAAAAACGCGACAAGTTCAAAGTCGTCGCGCAAAAACCAAAATGTCATCTTATGTTTATTTTGAATCAATCAATCGATCTTCAATGCCAAACTTGGAAGTCTTTTTCAACTTGTTAAGAAGTCTGCCCAGCGGCAGTACTTGCTAATTCATTTGCCTCTCGCTTTGCCTTCTTTTTAGCTTCTTTGGTTTCCTGCCTCTTCTTCTTTCTGTAGGCTGCCTTTTCTTCATATCCTGGTTTTAAACGTGCAGCTTCTATCAACCGTTCTCTAATATTTGCACACTTTTCGGCTGATTCAGGACCATTGACCCAAATATTTGAAAGATACCTATCCCTTTGAGATGAATCATATTCTTCCACTTTCTCCATTACAACAACTCTGCGCCCAAGCTCTGTCTGTAGTGGCTGATAACAAACATATAACAGCTTTAGGCAATCATGACGAGGAAGATCGGTCTCAACGTCAAAACCAGTCATTGAAGGAATAATGTACACTAATCTTCCACCCATAACCAGAGTTTTCGATGCAACATCTAATAAATCTCCCATGACATCGGAAACGGCATAAACCTTTGTTTGAGCAATGTGATCATGTCTATTCTCCTCTGGAATAGACCGTGGCTCTTCTAGTTTTGATCCTGTCTTACGTGCACCAGCTCTTATTCCGTAAGGTGGGTCAGTGATGATTGCATCATACAAGGGTTTACTTGTGCGATAGTGCCTGTGGTATAAAGCATTGTCGCTCCTCACCAAATCTGGACGATGCAGCTTGTACTGATCGAAATTCGTCAATACATTTTCTCCGTCAGAGCGTCCTCTCAAAACCCGTATATCAATATCAGTACCTATACTATACCCTCCTCTTAGGCCGCATGTCAAAAGTATCGACCCAGTGCCTACAAAAGGTTCAAAGCACATAAATCCCTTCTGTACTAGGCCGAAATTTGTCATGATCAAACTCAACTCTGCATCCATGGAGGTAGGCCCTAAATAAGAGCGTTTCTTCAAGCTATACTGTTCCAATCGATTACCTCCCCGCCAATTCCTTAGACCACCTAATATCCTTCCATAATATACTCCTATTGGTGGCGTTGAATTGTCGCGATTCTGATGATCTAGAGCTTCTAGAGGTGTTCCCTTACTATCGAGTTCAATCTCTCGAATAACTAGGAACTCATTGGTAGGATCCACCATCTGCACCTTCCCTGGAAAATCAAGAAATGAAAAAGTTTTTCGCATTTCATTTTGCTCTTCCCGACTGACTCTCGTTCCCAAAGTATGAATTGTGATTTTCCAAGAACTCGAAGGCTTCATACATTTGGCTAATAATTCTTTTCCAGCAATCCCCTGGGAAAGTGAACGAACATGATCTGCACAAGAATCAAAGCATTTCCCTGTACCCCAAAGCTCTGTTACACTTCTAATTAGAGTGCATCGAGAAAGAACCGATGCAATTGTAGGGTTTTCTTTATTGATTGTTGAATATCGAGATATGTCACTGCTGAGAATTTCACCTTCATCGTCAAGGTTAAACTTTTTCTTTGTATACTCATAATCAAATGATAAAATCAGGAATGGACGACTATTCTTCACCGCCTCTGTGGGAGAAGGTAGAGAAATCTCAACACAATCTCTTCCGATCTTAATGCCATGGATAGATAAAACACATTCAAGCTCAGGTCTCTGGAATTCCAAGTGCGCGTGGGCAAATTCGATGAGGATATTGTAATTATCGTGGCTGAATTTCGAATCATTCATACTTGCAGGGGACAAAAGAATGAAATCTGATTAGGTTCTATCGTTGTTAGGTTGAAATCAAATGGCTTTCTGCAAGCTTTCTGAACATGTTTACATGTTAGTTGTTAGCACAATGAACAGGATGAACATGTTTTATGTTTTTGTGTGGTCCCAATATGATGGATCAAATATCTTCTGTTCATCACGGATAACAAATTTAAATTCATGTTTGTCATTGATTGTCCCACAAAACGGTGAAAGCACAAAACACAAAGCACAAAGCACAAAGCACAAAGCACACACAGCTTTAAGCCACAACCAAGCGAGCAGCACGGGGGAAATCGGCATTGTTTAATGCTTGATATGATAAAAGTATGCGCCAGGGCAAGAAAAGAGGGAAAAGAGCGAGAAATGAAGATACGCCAAAGGATGATGCTAAGTCTCCAGCACCTCCAGCATTTCTACTGAATAGAACCAGTAGCCATTTTATCAGATCGCCTTCGTCACCAGTTGGATCAATATCATGTCTTGGGTCGCTCGTTGAAGTTTTATCTGGTTACATGAAATGTTTTTGTTTCAAGTGCTCCACGAATCGTAAAAGTCAGAGTTTCGCAGAGGCGAAGACTGCTATTCTCGGTCACTTCCAGACTTGTCCCCATTTCAATAGAGATTTCAAGAAGCACACGAAGGAAGGTCATTACAGAGCCAAAGAATTTGAAGCAATCATATTATTGTCAGTCAGCCACTTATGTCATGACAATTGTTTCTTGAGAGCCTTCGCTCCTGCCCGTAAGTGGCACGAGTTACGAACAAGTATATGTCATTATGGAAATATTTCCCCAGATCAAGTGCTGAAAGATTGGATTTGTTTCCTCGAAAAAGATACTGCTGGATCTGCAGAAATAGGTTTGAAGCCTAGAGTTTCATTCGTGGCCCCAAATGGAAGGGTAATGGATAGTGGCGACAGGGTATTGCAAGCTCTTGGATTCATTGACTGCAGTGCACGGAGGATAAATGTAAAGGGTTCGTCTGCAGAGAGAAAAGAAAAGTCCCATCCTCCATTGAGAATTTTACAATTTAAGGACCGATCGATAGTGGAGTCTGAAATAATTGGGAGCATCCCAATGCATGGCATTCAGTGTAAACTTGAAACCGCACCCAAGACTTGCGCAAGACGGACATTATATGGGGCCTCGGATCAAGTGAGCTCAGATGTTGTCCCAAGTAGAGATATATCTTCAACATTAAATATTTCACCTTTTGGGCTAATTGAAGAGCTCTTTCAAAGAGATCCCTGGCGGCTACTTATATCAACGATTCTTCTCAATCGGACATGCCGAGAGCAAGTTGATTTTGTCATGTTCAAGTTGTTGGAAAAATATGGCAATGCAACTGCTATGGAGAAAGCAGACCCAAACATTATATCAAATATCATCCGGCCTATAGGTATAAGATATCGCCGAGCCGAGACGTTAATAAGATTTTCAAGAGAATACAATGCCCTGATCGGAGCTGGAGCTGGAGCTGATTCAAAAAAATGTACTGCTGGCTGCGATCAGTTCTTTCTCTCCTATGATGAGATTATGAATTTATACGGTTGCGGTGAATATGCAGCTCATGCGTATCAAATTTTCATTCGCAAGAAGTATGACAACATTTCTGTTTCGGATCACGCTCTACAATACTATGTTGATTACAAAAGAGGAACACCAGTCAAGAGTGAACTGACTTCAAAAATCACCGTGAACTGAAGTGTACACGTAATTTGAATCCATTAAAAATAGAAGACAAATAAGTTATTTGTACGTGTGCACACATACAGCATTTAAAACACATATTCTGCTTTAGCGCTCGAAGATTATTGACTTCATACCTGCATGTTGGTAAAATATATAATATATACATATGTACAGTTACATGTACATAGCAACCTTTTTTGTTGCAAAGATTCTATTGCAGTTTATATAAACGATTGCGTGGCTTTGAATAATTCTGGCGGATTTTCAATCACTTCTTTGCTTGCGATAAGTTTTAATTCCTTTCCTTGAACTGTCCCGTCCGATTCTTTCTGCGTTTTTTGAATAATAGTAAACATGGTAGAAACTACTTTTTCTAACGTCTTCCCCATATTATTCGGATCTTTTGCCGTCCACGCAAGAAATAATGCAGCTGTCAAATCGCCAGTACCGGTATAAGTTCCCGACAGGATTGGAGATTCGATTTGCCATAAATTATTTGTTTCTCCGCTTTCTAAATTGTGCCTTTGCGAAGCAACGATGTACATTTTATCACTTTCTCCTTCAAGAACCATACTCGTCAACACGACAAGTTCGGGGCCGAGATCGTGAAGAGCACTGATGGCCTTCTTCGCATCTTGCATAGATTTTATTGATATACCAGTCAATTGCTCGGCTTCAAACTGATTAGGCGTCACGACGTTTGCTAATGGAATTACTTCTTTCCGATAAATCTCTACCAATTCTGCAGGAACGTATAGTTTGCCATTGTCTCCAAACACGGGGTCGCAAACAAACCGACAATCGGGATTATACTTTTTCAGAGAACCTTCAGAAATATAGTTTGAATTGCAAGTTATAAATAAAATAAAACATAGAATGCATCGGCACAAGCACATTAAACTTACTCAGTACCTTTAAAACAGCTCTCAAAAAGGACTCTGAACCAATATAGCCAGTCAGCAAGTGCCCAGTTTTCTTCAAAAGGTCATTACGCTCTAAGCCATCCAACAACGAACCTAGCTGCTCTCCATTGAGAACGTCACCCTCCCATTTTTTTTCATATCCAGTATGATTGGAAAATTGGACAGAATTTATGACATCTACATCAAAACCAAGAAGTTGGAGGGGGAAAACAGCTGCCTTGTTTCCAACGTAACCATGGACTACATGCGATTGTATGGATAAGACTCTCATTTCTTAGCTCCCGAACCTTCAAAATGTGTCACCCAAGCAAGGTGGACGTGATATTAATTCGCATCGGATGTGCAATTGGGACGGATCACGTTCGGATGGGCGATGTGTTCGCATGGCATGTGCGCGTATGTACCGGTTTCGCGTCGTTGTATTGTCTCTATCGTATTGGTATATATATCGTGGACTTCTACGTGTTTACCCAATGAACCCTTGCAGAAAACACATCAATTCATAAGAAGGTAGATCATCTTAGTAGATTCGATTTAGATCCATGTGAAAAAGAAAAAAATACTTTGAACTTGTGTATTCAAGCTTAATTGATTTTTGTCATAAAATAGAAAAGCAAAGCTTTATTCAAGTCCCTATGTGGTGCTATAAAATCAAACCTATCCTATTTCGAGTTGTCAAACTCCGTCTTGGCCTGACTCAAAGCATCAAAAATACGCTTTGCAATGAATCGCTCTGTAGGACCAAGACTCATGGTCTTATCAGGATGAACAACCCTGGAAGCCTTGTGGAATGAAAGCTTCACCTTCTTATCATCCAATAAATCACCCAAATTAACAGTTTTCCATTTGGCACCTGGCCAAAGTACTTTGTCCATAGAAGCAAGCAAAGCCCGCAACTGTTTCTTCTTTCCATGCTCTTCACTCCAAGCTTTCAGTTTTGGCTCGAGCCTTTGACGCACCAAATCCTCTTCCTCGTCGCCCTTTAATTTTTCAGCCTCGCGCTCTCTCATTTCTTTGACTGCCTTCTCTTGAGAATCCTTCATCTCTTTCACTCTACTCTGCACAGCATTCGCAACATTGGCACTCTTACCAGCCAAGTTCACCTTATCAAGAGAAACTGCCTTCAACTTTGGTTTTGAGATTGAAGCATTACCTCCGGGGGGAGCAGAAGCAGTAGATTTATTTACAGTGGCTCCCTTCTTTGGATCCACTGCCACCCATCTTTGATCGACATCGTCCCAAACACGGTTTTCGTTTTGATTCTTCTGTTCGTATTCTCTCTTTAGTTTCTGAGCCCTAGTTTGAGTTGGGGCTGCTTTGCGGACTGGCATCGGTTGTGGAGTTGGGGCAGAAGCTCCAAAGTCCATCAACGATCCTTCTTGGACCTTCGTTTGTGCTGCGGGACGTCTCGCAGCTGGAGCTTGGCGGGTGTTGGCTCTTGCCGCTGGGACAGGAGCTTGGGCAGTCCGCCTTGGAGCTGCTTGACGCGCAAGAGCCGGAGCTGCAACAGGGACAGGAGCAGGTCTCCGTGCTGCTGGTCTACTACTTCTCACGACGCTCGGAGCGGGAATTCTGTGCGAAGAAGAGAATTCATTATGGAGTTTTGCAATATCCAACAATTTGAACACGACAATTGGAACACGAGGGAAATTTTGGTGATGAGCGGGAACACTTCCTCCTTCAACAGACGCAGCGACCTTATTCAAAGCCTTCCCCAAAGATCTTGTAACACTGGAAGACTTTACGGATCCATCATCGCTCGCTGATCCACGCTTCGGAGTGGCAAAGATTTGGCTAAGTTCCGTGAACGATACTTCCTTTACTGGAAGCCGCGCATGCTCATCCTGAATATCCCACCAACTGTACTTAGGAGCAGACCCCTTGGAGACCTTATCATCAACGCGAACTCGCCATTGATATCCGTTTGATCCAGATGGATTGAGTTTCGAGAGGGCGTGACAGTGGGCCTTTACGTCGCCCAAACTCACTTTTTCATGTGCAGGCAACTCGAAAGCATTGTACGCGCTACCTTCTCCTTTCACATTTGTGATTTTGTAGAGAACAAGAACTTTTGGTGGTGTGTGTCCGTTCATTTTGTTACTTGGGTAGAAGATGTTTGAAGGATAGGTTGAGCGTGTTTTTAAGGTACAAGTGCGTCCCAAGAGTACAATAAATGCAAAGAAGTAAGTAAGTTGATCTCATCAAAATGATGTGCATAAATGCTCGCGGAGCGTTTCACTCCTTTTTTGGCAAACCAAATCTTGATCAATTTCGAAAAGGCTAATTTAGCTGATCCAGTCACTTTTCACTCGAAGACTCCCTCCCTCATCGTGCAAGATGACCACAAAAACGAAGTCATGTTTTTAGTTGGTGTTATGTTTTGCGAACTGTTTTGCTTCTGCAGTCTACAGTGTTCATATTTATTCTCCATGCCAATGTTGCTTTCCTAGTTTTGAGTAGGTTCCTGCCACTCTCATGATTGTGCATACAATGCCCCATTTCCAATCTAATTCATTATGCATCCATAAATGATTTCTATCGGCGGCTGGATAAAACAGTGTCAATAAGTTGTTGCTCCATTGTTCTTCATACTGCAGGATCAGTACTTATGAGAATACAAATGTTAGTGTAAATAAATAAAGCATACGTTCTTGAACGTGCAGTCTTAAAATAAAATAATCACAGTCTTGAGCTTAGAATTTCTGGTCCGGATAAATGGCAATGTTGGTGTTCATACAGATAGCAACAGAAATCAAACCACAGCCTTATGAGAAGTACAGAGTAATGAAGCATATATCTGTCACAGCTTTTGGTTTTTAATTAAAACATGAAAACCGGATTTTCCTTTGTCATAATCCTTTTGTCCATGATCATCTTTTCTCTCAGCGGTTTTGGCAAAGCAAACATACGTCGATGTGTCAGACCATCATAGTACTTCAATACGTCACAACCCTTTTTACAGTTTTGTGTCTTTGAATCCACATCATCGATTTCTGTAATGCATTCAGTAATCATGTCGTTGAGCTTTCTGGTCGAAATATCTGTGAACTCCTCAATTGCAGAGGCTTGATCTTTGGACGAGTTGTATGCCATAACATACCCCCAATCTGATCCAAAACTAGGGATATTCACAGTGTATGGGAGTACACAGTCAAATACCGTGTCTAGAGTATTTTGTATGGCTGCGAATGCTGAAGTGTCAGCATCTGATCCCGGTGTAATGCCATCCATTACAAAATTACCGTCACCAATTCCTCCCTGCGTCACAAAAACTCCCTGTGGATTCAGCAACGAATTCGCATGCTCATAAAACTCCTGAGTATAAAGCATGACACCTGGACCTGCCTCAATAGGATCAGATATGTCCATAATGATTGCATCAAATTTCTCGTTACAGTTATTCAGATATTCGTAGGCATCGCCAATAACAAGTTCCAGACGAGGATTATTGGCGACCTCTTCCCCACCCCACTCCGGCAGATGTCGTCTACATACTTCCAAGACTGTTGCATCTAAATCAACCATAACGACACGCTGAACTGATTTATGTTTTAGAACTTCTCTGGCGGTAGCAAGCTCCCCGCCACCGCCAATGAAAACAGACTTGGGACCACCTCCTTCCTCGCCGGCCTTGATGAGAGGAGGGTGGACAAGGGATTCATGATAGACAAATTCGTCCATCTCAGTGCTTTGTGTTTTACCATCTGTAACGAGAGTTTTTCCAAAGGAGGTTTTGATTACTTGCACTTCCTGGAATTCGGATGTAGATGAGGAGAGGATCTCCTTCAACTCGATGGTGATGTCAACACCAGGGAAAATAGCCTCGGTGAATGTGAAGTAAGATTTCGACCTCTGATCATCAATTGTAGCTGTGGGAGGTTGAACCATGTCAGTTGTCATTTTTTGGAAATGTTTGGTGTAAGCAGTTTATACTTTTGTGTGATGGCAAGGTGATTGTATCTGTTTTCTTTTTTCTTTTATTCTGTTGAAAATCTTATGATTGTTTGTCATGATGTGTTGTGAAAAAATGAAAAAATTAAGAGTGAAAAAATGACTGGTCTGAAATTTTGCCCCCTGAGCTGACTGGAGGGGGGTTGGGTTGCCCACTAGCTACTAGTAGCTCGCCTCACTTTTTCTTTTGCGTCGAACACTCACATCTTTCCTCACTCCACTCCACTCAATTCATACGAGTAAAAGTACTGTGCACACACAACATTAATCAGATTTTGCATTCTGTGCCTCAGTACCCGCCCGAATTCTGAGCGTAGATAAATCCCCTGGAAAGTGCTGCCCAACTCCAAGCTTCAATGGTAGCCACCACGTTGAAATCCCCTGCAACTTTGCCATCTGCTCCAGATCATCTCAGTGTCTTATCTTACAATGTATTGTTACCAAATAGCAGCGACGGTTGGTGGAATTACAAGATGTATGACCCCCGCGCGCCATATGATATTGATAACGTTAGCACTTGGGACTACAGGCGCGATTTAATAAAGAATAGGATTGAACTGGTAAATCCCGATGTTGTTGCATTGCAAGAAGTATCACCTGCTTCTTTCGAGGAAGATTTTGCCTTTATGGAGAAACTCGGGTACGATGGTGTGCAGATGTTCAAGAGAGGAAGATTTCGACCAGCAACATTTTGGAGATCATGTAAATGCAAGATTGCGAGTCCTCCTGTTCACAAGGATAGGACCTTGCTGACTGCCTTTCAGTTGGAGTTGCCGGAAGGTCATGCACATGAAAATCGAATATGGCATGTTTTGAATTGTCACCTACAGGCTGGTCCACAAGGTCCACGCAGAGTGAGACAGATTGATGAAGGGGTTAATGCTTCGTTTAAACTTGCAAAGAAACTGAAAGGTGAGACATTACTTTTCCTATCCTATTTTGCCAGATATCACCGATATGTGTGTGTCTCATCGTTTGGTCTCATACTTGTAAATTCTCGATGTACTTTCATTCCCAATCACAGAGGAAGATCCACGTAGTCCATTACTAATTGTCTGTGGAGATTTCAATGGAAATTCTGAATGTGGCGCAGTGAGGTACCTTGAGGATGGTGGTGTAGGCCCCAGCTTCATTGAGGATGGAGAGGCAGTTTCCTCACGAGAAAAGAATTGTCCAACAACTAACCCTTTCACAGATGTCGTCTCATCCGTTTCAACAAGGCCAGCACCTCCAACTCTGGTCGTGGCTGAACTTATATCACAAATGGTAAAGGATCAATCGTCTGCTTACGAGACACCTGAATACTCAGATGATATGATTCAGAGATTGACAAAATGTTATGGAAAATATGCTACACATGATGACGAAAGTGCTGCTGGGTTGAACGGCAAAGTTATGAATATAGATGATGTTGAAAATTGGCTTGTTGATATTAATAAACAACTCGGTAGAGGGAGTGAATTTCGAACTGCTGCAAAGGAAATGGGTTGGACTGCACCAGAACTAGAAGAAGGTGCTGAAGAACCAGCTGAAAAACCAAGAATCACTTTACCCAAAGACAGTGTTCTGAGTCTAGACGGATTTCTCAATGTATACACTGCAGAATTAAGGGGAGGCAAATTCTGGGGCATTGCCTATGATTTGAGTACAATGGGACAACCGCTACCAACAGTAGGAAGATTCGAAGCTAGATTTGATCGAATGTACTGCACCGAGAAGCTAGAACCTACTGCGGTAATTGATTTTTTCGCAACGGCACCATGTCCAAACGATGTTGAGCCATCTGACCACTTGCCTGTGGCTGCGTGCTTCAAGATTGCAGAGCTTAACTAGTAGTAGAAACGAAATAAGTGGTTGTATAGGGTTACGAGTAATATTGATCATCAAATCCAGAAGAGCGTCGCTTCGGTGCTCGCACCGGCGGACGTTCTTGATTCCGAGGTTTCATGCAACCATCACAATCACATGTTCCCAAACAAGCTGGGCATTGCCAATCCGTACCAGTAACTTTTTTAAATGCAGGGTTCATTTGAATACAAGGTTTGCAAAAGTTTTTTTTGCATTGTTTGCCAGAATTGTGCCAAAAAGTACAAGAAAAGTAGGCCGTTTTGCTGGTTCTGCAGTAATGACACTTTCTAGAAGGGATTTTTGTTTTCTTTGCTGCTTTTGATTGTGCAGCGTGCGCTGGCTTTTGTTTTGGAGTTGGTTGAGGAGTGTTTATTGACGATGTCTTCTGGGGCAAAATATTTGATGGTGGCACCTGTGCTTTTACTTTTTTGGCAGCAGATAATGCTGCTGCTGCCTGCGAATTGTTGGCCCTCTTCTTTCTTGATGCATTCTTTTCTGCTGCTATCTGCCGACCCAATTGTTCTGCCCTGCTTTCTTGAATGAAAAGATCTGTAGAGTTTTCCCATGCCATTCGTTTCCTCCCTTCACTGAAAATAGATTGAGCTGTGAGATGAGAACGAGTTTCGTTTTTTGCGCGGTCTGATTCAACCTTTGCATAATCGTCGTATCTTCCGAGGGTATAACCCCCCTTCACTGCATCCGTCAAAGAGATCATCTCAATCATGGACTTTTTATGGCTTTCAAATATCTTTAGAGCTTCACCTATATTTCCAGCTTTCTTTGCATCCTCATACGCATGCTCCATATTTGCTCTCAATCTCCTTGCCATTCTTAGTTGTTGAAATGTTCGCATCTTGCGTTCAAGTTCCCATGTTTCGGCAGTATAACCGCCGCCATCTACTACAACAGATTTTCCTTTTGTGGCACTCTGAACTATTGCAATTTGTTCGTAGTCTTCGGGCTGTAGGTAGGTTGCTGAAGCTACATGTTTGTCTACGCCGGTGTCATGATCTGACTTCGCAGCGAACCTCTTATCTTCATCAGTGATACTAGTAGCCTTATTATTATCCATGTCGTGTGGATCCTTTTGTTCGGTTTATGAAGTGCTTAAATGATGAAGAGGATGATTTGATGTGTGTTGTTTGTTCGTTGTTTGATTTTGGTTGTGGCAGGCGCAAGCTACTGCCTTCCTCTACTGTGTCCATCCCTCTCTTTTTCTTTCGTCAAGTTAGTTGTTCTTGAATTCTCAATTTCAAATTCAATGAATGATTCGATTCATTCAGTTCCAATTTACCTACCGGTACAAATCATTTTGGCTACAACCAGCCGAGCTACATGCACACGGCACAAATAGTCAAATGGAGTATTTTGTATTAGTGTACTTCAAAGTAAAGAATTGCGAATATGTTTGTTCGTAAAGATTTCAGATTATATTGACCACAAGGTCTTTGCTTCTCTTGTCACCTTTTGTTCAATTGCTATTCTCATAAATGCAACAACAGCTTTACTAGCTCTTGAAGACCCTTCCACACAAGAAAGAAAAGAATCTAGATGGAAAGATCCAGACGTTATTGTTGCAATCACTCCTTCTCTTACAGAGTCTGTCGACATAATGATTGCAGAATAATCTTCACTAGATTCCTCTTCAGCTGTTGGGTCCAATTTGATCTCTTCTGAAGAACTCCCATTTGTGGGAACCAAACATGTCGTAGCAATAGGTAAGGACTTCATTTGTATACCTGCATCGAGTAATGCTAATGTGGCAGCATTTAGGGCGGTCGTAACAAGCGAACCATCAGCTTTGATTACTTGAATAACAACTTCGATGACCTTCCTAGCATATTCATCTGTCGCCACACAAGCCATTAGTGAATCGCCAATGAATCGTTCTAATTCTCGCTCGTTGGCACCATATCCAGGATTCGTGTTGCTTGTATTATCTGCAGTCGCCGCAGATTTTGTCCCAAATTTAAAGACTACCCCAATCACTGCCTCTCCAACTCTCTCCCTTGAGGGTATGCGAGGGGCTGCAGGACCGTAAACGGCTGCTAAGATTTGAGTTGAACCAGAACTGAATTTTGCAGAACCATCTGCACGTTTTAGGCATGAAACTTCAGCAGCAAGTGGTCGTAAGGAACCTCCTCCTTTTCTTCCATCTGGACGCCTTACTTTATTAATGGATACTTTACTTTCCAGCATGATATGTTTACACAGTATTGTATGTCTTTCTCTTCGTCTACGCTTCGATGCTTATGTGTCTGTCACCTTGATGTACCCAATTAAAATTTGAGTATCATACATAGTGCCGAGTGCAGCAGAAATTTCTATGGTAGAGAGGGGCCAGAGAGAAAGAGAGAAAAAGGGACATGGAAGAGAGAGCAAATATTTGCTTGCTTTGTCGAATTTTGAATTGTTCATGATTTGTCATCAGCTTCTTCACTACTCGACTCGTACGGTACGTGGTGTACACATACTATGAGTAATAACTATGAAACTGCTATCCCTTTTTTAAGTATTGTGGTTATCAGACTTCAGGATTTCCCATGGAATTGTGTTTATTGAAAGCTTCAAGCAAAGCTTCAAAAGAACTCTGGTCCATTTGGGAGGAAGCATTAGCTTTCATTTCCATGTCCTACACTAACCAGGGCGCTTGCAAGAAAACTTCGTGATCTTTGGTTCGATCAAATACCAAATTATACTATCGTTCGATCAATTATATTATCGTTCGATCAATTAATTATCAATATTATCGATCGATCACATCATGCAAAAGCGAGCAAAATAAAAATGCGCGAAGAATGGAGAAATTTCAAACTACAATAAACTGGTGTAACATGGACAGGGTCAGAACCTGAAGGCATCTTATGTTGTATCAAATATTCCTTCAGATGTTTCATGTCAAGAGAATATACGGAAGTCGGCATCAAGATGAAAATAATCCTTATTCCTGGAATGGGGTGTTCACCTGTCGCGCGATCAAACTGGTACTCTTGGTTCGCGGATGAGATGCGAAAGAAACCCAACGTGGAAGTGGTGCTGAAAGACTTCCCTGACCCAAACCGCTGTCGCGAAAGTATCTGGGTGCCTTTCATACAAAAAGAAATCGGATTGGACGATAACACAATTGTAGTTGGGCACAGCAGCGGGGCAGCCTGTGCCATGAGGCTGTTGGAAAATGATAGTGTTGCGAAATTGCGGGGGGCAATTCTTGTTGCAGCAGCTCACACTGATTTAGGTGACGAATGCGAAAGGCTAAGCGAATATTTCAACCGTCCGTGGGACTGGGATAAGATGAAACTAGGAGCTGAATGCATCCATTGCTTTCATGGATTTGACGACCATTTGATCCCTGTTGAAGAAGCGAGATATATTGCCGAGAAGATGAGTGGGGATAACTTTCAGTATACAGAAATGTCAGACGTGTCGCATTTTTTCAGGCCATGGGAAGAAATACTGACAGTTGTTGATGAAATGATTCTTCAAGATAACAAATAAACATCGTTCTACTCTATTTGTAGCTACATACACACTTTTTGTGGATAGTGAAACTTTCTTTTTATTAATTCTTGAGTTTGCATTCAGTCCTTAGTGGATCTTTACCCATGACTAAAGTGTCAAGTGGACCACAGACGCAGGTCGACAAACGACGAAGTCAACGATCGAACGATGAAGTAAATGCAGATGTGAGCTGTTTGTTCTTTCCAAAACGTTTTACACTCGCTCCATTACACGTGTGGCTTCATCTCTGAGACGATCATGCTCGAAGGACTGAAGCAAGCCTTCCATCGTAAAATTTTACTTATTACTGTTTTGTAATTTTCGAATTGTCAGAAGGATCAGTCTTCCTTATTATTCTTCGTTACTGTGGTATTCGTACCAGAAAGTGAGTGAGTGCATCATCGATCGATCTCGGGCGATGACACAGTTGTGCGCGTGTCCTGCGCGGCCTCGCAATTATCAATACATGACAAACCTACTACGTGTAGGTGTGTAAGTGGCGTGGTATGAGGTTTGTGAGGATCGATCGATGATGCACTCACTCACTTTCTGGTACCAATACCAGTGCCATTATGAACCACACTACACCAGCTTCTACACCCGATCTAATCCGGTTCCACGTGGTAGATATTTCACAATCGACACACATTTCATAATCTCCTCAAATAAAACATGTCATCTCTTCGAGCACTCTTCCTAGTATTGTTTTCGCAACTATGGCTGTCACAAGCCTATTTGCCGAAAGAAACGATCACAGCATGCTGTGTGGGTGCTGCAGTTGGAGTTGCATCCTGCCTCAAGGTCATCAGCACAGGTGACGAATGTCTTGTGGAGCGTCTAGGAAAGTACAATAGATCGTTGGGGCCTGGCATCCATTTCATATCCAAACCCTTTGAAACGGTTAGCTTCAAAGACACACTCAAAGAGCAGATACTTGATGTTCCACCGCAAGAGTGTTTCACTGCCGACAATGCACAACTCACTGCGGATGCAATTGTTTATTTGAGGATTGTAAACATGAAAGATGCTTGTTACGAAGTTTTCAATGTCAAAAATGCAGTTCTCAATCTTTGCCTTACCCATGTGAGAGAAGAAATAGGACACCTCACTCTTGAAGAATCGTTTTCTTCTCGAGGTGAATTGAACAAAGCCTTGCTCGAATCTCTTAACCATGTCAGTAAAGGTTGGGGAATTGAAATCACAAGAGTTGAGATACAGAGCCTTGAACCCAGCTATGACATCAAGAGGGCTTTAGAGTCTCAAATTTCTGCTGACAGGAAGAAGCGTGCAGCCATATTGCAGTCCGAGGGCGAAAAGACGAAACTCATAAACGAAGCAGAAGGTAGAGCGCAAGCAATGCTAGCTGACGCTGAAGCTACAAAGCAAAGCATCATTCTAGCGTCACATGCAGAAGCAGAGAGGCAGAGATTAGAAGCTGATGGAATTAGATTGGCTATTGAAACCCTTGCGAATGCCATTGCTGCAGATGGGCAGCCAAGGAACAAAGCAATCAAAGAATCGTTGCAATTTCTAGGTTTAGTAAGATATCTGGAAACTCAAGGAAAATTTGCTTCTTCTGATAGTACCAAGGTCCTGATGTTTCCGTCACAAGACAATCTTCCTCTGAATGTGCACAGTATCATGCAATAAATAATATGATTCGTTTGTTTGACTATGTTTTTATACCTTGATGTATCATTTTGATTTAGTTTTTATTTTAATAAAAATGTGTGTAGGGTCTACAAAGTAAAAACTGGATATAAGTTTCTTTCCATTCCCTTTTTTAATGTTGTCTCTCCCTATAAGCATCTCTCATGATCTGCACAAAGATGAACATAGACACAGTATGACCACCACATCTAGCATAGTAAGGAAGAAACCCATTGTAGAGAGCAAGGTATCCCTCCTTTGTTCCAACAGTTTTAATCGTTTGCAAAGTTGATTTGTAAGGAAATTTCCCAGTCTCGGGGTCAGGTTTTTGACTCGCCATGCGATTTTTCGCTGCTTCAAGAGGCATGGTAGCAATGGAATATAACAAACCGGAGGTCATGGCAGCGCAAAAGACATTAGGAATGGAATTTTTCTTTTGGTTCAGTTGTTCAACGTAAAGTTCTTTAAATTGATCAAGTGTTGCAACCTGAAAAACGCCAACCATCATAGCACGCTGAACGAAGGGAGTGGAACCTCTCCAGAAAGCTGCCACGCCCTCTTCCTTAATAATACGCTGTGCCGTATCAACCACTCCTTTGTAATTTCTGCGCTCATTTACAGGAAGAGTTGCATCATTTGATAGGCGAACTACTGCGACTTCAGCTGGGCATGAAATGTAAGCGGCAATTCCTCCGGATACAGCTCCAACACCAACTCTTTTTCCCACAATCAGTAATTTTCGTAATTAGCAAATATTATGAACACCCATGTAGAGAATAGCATGACAAACTCATTTCTTACCTTGAGGCAAAGTCGGTGGTTCCTCTGATTTCATGGAGCTTGTCACGAAGAGTTTCAAACAAACCAAATCTAGTAGTCGCATAGAACACTTGGCGCCAGATACCAGCCCCAAGACCATCATATAGTGACATCATTCCTGATTCCTTGACCATCCCACCGAATGAGAATTTCTTTCCCTGCATAGATGCCAGATTCCAGCGAACAGCCAAAGTGTTGCAGGGATGAACAATACACCACCCTAAACATCCCCCAATGCCGGAAGTTGCAAAAATTAAAGGTTTTGGGAGGGGAGCAGGATTTGCAGAGGTTGCAAATGGTTTGGTAGACGCGTTCATTATCTCCGTATTCTTGTCTCCTCACAATTCCAATTTCGTTTCTGGCTGATTAGCAGTTGTCGATCGGGCGCACTGTGAACAATGTTCTTGAAGCATAAATATATTGTGATCGTCGATGATGGCGATAGATTAAAGGTGGAAGTGTGTTTGTCGTGCTCGTCATCCTACGACCCTGTATCCTATTTGCGCGCTTTGGGACCATCAATTTTTCTTATGAATCTTCATCACGTGCATGACTGACACAGTCACGATTTGATTTTCTGTGTGACTGACTCAGTCACGATTTGAGGAAACCTTCATTTTTCATTTTTACACAATCTCAAATGATACTCCCGTAGGTAGGTACGGTACAGTAGTCTAGCTAAGTATCATACATCGTACAGTCATACAACTTGGTAACGTACAACATCCTATAGTAACACTGTACATGAGATAATACATCCAAAAGCAAATAAGAAAGCGACAAAGAGACTGAAAATAAAGGGTTATGTCTGCAGCTGCCTGGCTTCATGTGGCGAATGGTTTTCGTCTTGTAGTTTCTTCAGCCTCGACACTAGTAGCAAAAGAGGGAGCGAACGGAGCTGCGTCATTGACAAGGCATGGAGTTGATCTAGCGAATAATGCCAAAACTGCTGTCGCGGCTGCGGGGCTGATTTTGCCCTCTCAGATGCCTCCTCAATTTGGGCAGAATAATTCAAGTGCAACTGATGCTGCAACACCAGATGACGTTATGAAAGATAATAAATTTGAGGGTACGAATACAAGCGTATCAAGGAATATAAACATTGGAATTGTTTCAGACAATCCTGAGCTTGCGGGTACCGAGTCAAAGGCAGAGGAGACTCATGCCCAAAACCCATCCTCAACCATTCACAGTCAAAATTTCACTGACAGAGATTCAGAAAATGTCATGAGGGAACAAATACAACACAATAGCAATCCTACTCTGTTACAAGAAGGTAGACCAGTGCCAGCCACAAGAATAGGGAGAGCAGCTGGTTTTGCTTCGCTCGGCGTTGGCCTTGCAGCTGGTACTATGTTTGAAGCAGCATCTAGAATAGTATCCACAATCACAAGTAACGAGTCAAAATCGGAATCTATTGTTGCAAGTGATGCAAACGCTGATAGGATTGCCAAAACACTCTGTCGAATGCGTGGCGCTGCATTGAAATTAGGTCAAATGTTGAGTATACAGGATGAGACTTTATTACCAGCTTCAATGTCGCGCGCATTGGAACAAGTTCGTCAAGGTGCAGATGCGATGCCTTCCAATCAACTGAACGCACAATTAGAAAAGGAGTTGGGGAAAGATTGGAGAAGCAGATTTGATTTTTTCGAGGATTTACCATTTGCTGCAGCTAGCATTGGGCAAGTACATCGTGCCAGCATCAATGTAGACGGTATAAAGAAGCATGTCGTAGTCAAAGTTCAGTATCCTGGAGTAGCCAATTCAATAGAGTCTGATCTCAGAAATTTGTCAATGCTTGTGAAAATGTCAGGATTTGCGCCACCAGGTCTATTCATTGAGCGAGTAATTGAAGTTGGACGTGACGAACTAAAGGTGGAATGCGATTATATTCGTGAAGCGAATAACCAGAAACGCTTACAGGAGTTGGTACACGAGGATGCTGATTTGGCAAAGGCTAATTTTCGAGTGCCATCGGTAATATCTGATCATTCCTCAAAAGGTGTTCTCACTACGGAATTTTGTCCTGGGGGTACAATTGATAAAGTTGCGTTCTTGGATCAAGAAGAAAGAAATAGAATAGGTCGAAATATCATGAGACTGACTGTAAAAGAGCTTTTCATATGGAGATTTATGCAGACAGATCCAAATGTAAGTTGCAAATACAAATGCTGATGCCTTTGTCATTATTTGTCTACCGGTATAATGTACTCTAATTGTTGCTCTGGATTTGGATTTGTCGACTCCTTGCAGTGGGGAAACTTTTTGTACGATGTAGGGACAGGGACTACTCACCTAATTGATTTCGGTTCGACACGAGAATATAGTAAAGTCTTCGTCGACGGATATCTACGAATTGTTTGGGCATGCGCAAATTTCGATACTAAAACTCTTATGGACCAATCTCTCGAAATGGGATTTTTGACTGGAGAAGAGAACGATATTATGCTTGAAGCACACAAACTTAGTGGTTTCACTCTTGGAGAACCATTTGCAACCGATAAAGAATACGATTTCAAGAATTCGGGGATCACGAGACGTCTATCTGAACATGGTACTGGATTTTTACAGCATAGGTTGACCCCACCGCCGGAGGAAGTTTATACGCTGCATAGGAAGCTTGCTGGAGCTTTCAACCTCTGCATCAAACTTGGAGCTGAAATCAAGTGCAGGGATTTATTGGAGGAAGTGATACAGGATCATGTTTTCGAAGATGGCAAACCTCACCCAAGAGATTTATGATGAATAACACGAAACGTTTCGTTGTGAAATGAAATATCTAACTTTTAAACAATTTCTTTATTACAATATCTCGACTCTGCTTCTCGTAATATTCTGATGCACAGATTCAAAAGTGACAATTGTTCCTCAGTTGCCCCATTTTCAAGTTCTGCCTCTTTCATTCGTTCAGCAAATTTCAGTGGCGTGAGCGTTGCACTTATTGATTTCTTGGGGTTCGTATATAATCTAAAACGGCTCGTTCCTAGGGTTGAGATTGACGGTGGGCTTGCCTGAACTAGATACTTCACAACAGTGGGCATCCCTCTGGCAGCCGCCACCACTAGAGCAGTTAAGGTGTAATGTTTTTTCTTCGTCACTTGTTGATACGAAGAACCTTCAGTTGCAGGAACATCTACCGATGCACCGTATTTCTCAACTAATTCTTTCAGGCAGGCTAAGATAACACTTTCTTTGATGCACCTGGCCCTGCAGCAGTCCACCAAAAATGTCCCCCCAATAGCACTACGTTGATTATTATTTAAAATAGGACCGTAGTTGGTTAAAACTCCTCGAAGTCGTGCTAGAGAGAGGGGCTTTGGTGACTTTGATATTGCCATGTCTGCTACTTCTTGCAGCGCCATCTCCGTTTGATCTCTCAAAACATAGTGAGCGTGGATCACATCTTCTTTTGCCGTTGTCCGCCTCAAACGTTTTGAGCTCCGCCGTTGTGTCCTTGCCCTATATGCACTTACTGACGAGGTCCCTGAGCCATTTAGGTAATATCCACCAAGAATATTCTCCCACAATGAAGAATCAGTATTGACGAAAGTTCTTGTTGCGGAACTAAGTGGAGTGATTAACTTGCATACAATGGCGGAAATGCCCATAGACTGCTCTAAAAACAGTAGTATGCTGTAGAACACATCATCTGGTAGCGATACGATTAAATCCAAGCTCATAAAACTGCCAGGCTAAGAGTGTCGCTGAGCACCAATGAAGAAGTTATTCAATTATTACTGTTTCACTCGTACTGTTTGACGCCCCTGCTGGTACCGTCGGTCGTCCTGCCTGGGGTGGGACTTTCAACTTGATCCTTGATCACAGCAAGAAGAAGCGAAGCGCGAAGCCCCAATGATGTTGATGTGGGGTGTCAGTTTAGTTCGGGGCTCCAGGCTTTTTTTAAACCCAAAACCTCCACGGGACTGGAAGAACACACTACGTTGTTCGTTGTCAGCTTGAAGCTGTGTGTCAGACGCATGACGCATGACCCAATGGGTGGTTTGGGCTGAAAATTTTACACTTTATCGGGGCAAAAGGGAATCAACATCATCGAGCAGGAACCACAGAGAACGCTACCAAGATCCAAGAACTAGAAATGAGTATTTCTTTCAAAAGTTGATCTCATTACCCACCTTCCCATAGTTTTCATTTGTAACCATGAATCAGAAATCAGCAAGACATGATGACACGCAACCTCCTTTTATCAGCACGCGGTCAGAAGAGATAGTAGTTGATCGCCTCCTGGCAATGAAGGAACAAGAAACAAAAAGATACATCCGGACCGATTACCTAAAGACCGCTGCTTTGTGCGAGGTTACTGTTGATGCGTGGTGCAGATTCAAAATGGTCCAATGGTGCTACTCTGTTGTTGACTTCGCACATTTTAGCAGGGAAACGGTATCGATGTCGATGTCATACCTAGACAGATTCCTGGGCTCTAACAGCCCTCGGTCACAACAAGTCATTCAAGATCGTAAGGTGTACCAGCTAGCCGCAATGACTTGTCTCTATCTTGCTATCAAGATTTTTGAGCCTAGGATGATCGAAACAAGACTCCTGTCTGATCTGAGTAGAGGGTGCTATTCTCCAGAAGACATTAAGAAAATGGAGATTGATATAATTTTCGACCTTAAATGGCATCTGAATGATCCTTCGCCCCTATCATATCTAATGAACTGCCTCGCTCTAATTCCTTTCGAGCATGGCGCAGAAATCAACCGTGTAATGATCCTTGATCTCGCAAGATATCAAATTGAGTTGTCGGTTCTTGATTACAAGTTGATGACCCAATCTGCGAGCAATATTGCTATTGCTGCATTGACTAGCAGCATAGCATTAGTATTCTCTGATCGTGGCATTGAAATAAACCAATCAGAGTTATTAACGCCAATGGGTAAAATATTTACATCCGAGTTCCAATCATGCAGCATCAGTGAAATTTCTCAGCGTTTGGAAGATCTGCATAATAGAGAAATACCCGGCATACTCCAAAGAAAGAAGAACACTTTATCTGCTACCGAAGATAATCATTTGGCCATCAAAACACAACAACAACGAAGAAGCCTATCCCCTGTCTGTGTCTATACCTGAAACTAAAACCAAACAAATTCAAAATGCTATTTTATTTACATCTTTATCAGGACCGGCTGTCATTCGCAGAAACTGAAAGCATCAAAAAGATAACTGCGCATTCGCAACCGAAAATGGTCAATTGACTGTCAAATACAAAATAAATGCAAATATGGAGAAGAAATGATATCCACTCAGTGCCTCCTCTCATAATAGAAGCGAAATCTAACGAGTGATATTTTAAAAATAAAACATCTATATTATTTTAATAATATCAAGACCGGCTGTCATTCGCAGAACAGAAATCACTTGGTCATAACCTGCATGAAAGAAGCAATTAATTAAAAAGTAAAAACAGATTCTTTAGATTCACCGGTTTCTTCGTTACCCATTCGCATGCGTCGCATGTGAGTATGCCCCATGAGCATGCCCAACCACTACCAACACGGTTAACGCAAGCAGCAGATTTTAAGATGCATGAGCGACAGATTGGAGTGTGTCCGCCAGTAAACAATTTCAGCCTTTCAATTTAGCAAAGTGTTGTGTGGACTGTGTGGACACAATAAAAATTGAAAAATTGAAATTCAAAAAAGATTCAATAAGACGTCACTACTTTCAAAAAACTTCCGCTAACGTCATTCCCCGTTAAATAAAATCGTTACACATAAAACGTCACTACTTCCGCTAACGTCACTCCCTTAAATAAAATCGTGGCTGCGCGCCAAATCATCAAAGTCTGGGATTGATTTGTTTGGTGATTGATTTCAGTGCTCATTCTTCCGGCAGTATCATCCACGGCCACGCACGTTGCCAAACATCCCGAAAAACAACAGCATCAGACGAACCCCTTTGATGAAGAAGCAAAAATTCCAAATATAAAAATAGAACAAGATGATATCTTCACCAAATACTTCTACGGTTCGATTTGTTTCTCCCCCAAGAAGCAATCACGCGCGGCAAGATAGGTCACTGCTACATGATCAATATAGAAATCTCTGCAGACAAGAAGAGTTGCCACAATATTCATGCAAGGACTATCTCTCTTTCGCGGATAGTATCAGAGAAAAACCTGTGAAAGGCGCAACTTCCATAGAACCGATCGACGTGCACTGTCGGGTTCGTATGGTTGAATGGTGCTTCCAGGTGGTTGACTTCGCTAAACTTCACCGTGAGACTGTCAGTGTTGCCCTCTCGTTGCTCGACAGATATCTTTCTTCTCTGTCTCCTCATGCGAAGAAGGTGATTTTATCACGCAAACTCTATCAACTTGCATCAATGTCGGCTCTTTTCCTTGCAATAAAAATGTGTGAGAAATCGGTCATCAATGCATCTGCCTTTGCTGATCTCAGCCGGGGTAGCTACACTGCGGATGATATTCTTGAAATGGAGAGTATCATTCTGAAATCATTGGAATGGCGTGTGAATGGTCCAACTACTCATGGATTTTTGTGCCGCATCGTTCAACTGACCTTTGAACAAAATCAAGAGTCTTTTGTCACAAAATCCTCGTTCAAAGAGTTATGTAATTTTCAGCTGGATCTTTCCATTGGGGATTACTTTTTCTGCACGCAAAGACCCTCGGTCACAGCAGTTGCGGCTATTGTGAATGCTGTAGAGAACGCTAAACATTTCTGCACTTCAGAGTCTGCACACTTTCTAAAGGAACTATCTTCGATTTCTGAAATTGATACCCACTCAGATGAGGTACAGAACGCAAAGAACAGATTGAGAATACTCCTGAAGACTAATGGAGTTGATTTGGAACATTCCAGACAAACGACTATGGGTGAAAGCGGAACTTCACCATCTTGCGTGTCTAGATTGACTCATGTTGTCTCTGACGTTAGCATGTCTGATGTAACACAATTTTGAGCATCGGTCCTTCCATACATTTGCATTTTTTGAATTTGAACCAAATCTTTTCCCAGCATGTAACTGAAATGATTATTCGCTACACCACATATCTCCTGCACAAAATCCTACGCGATATTACATTTTTACTTTCGGCAGCTACACGTACATTTCTGGTTTTGAATCGCTACACATTGAACATGCTAAATTGCTACCTTTGCATACACAATAGATAATCAAAATAGAAATGATACAACATTTTGAAAATACTCGATTTGAAATGTATCCATATAAGGAATCTCGTTATAATACTCGACTTCAACATTTTATTGTGGTTAGCTCGTGGGTGCCAGAGTATTATTGCACATGCGAGCATGCACAAATTGAATATTACAAAGAAAATTACGAAGCAACATTTTGTCAACGTGTTCTTGGTCCATCCATCACAAGGTACAACGCTTGGTACAACCGAAAGATGTTCAAACGAAGGTTAACTACGTATGCAATAGCATGAATTTTGTTAAATCTAATGAACAAACATGATTGCGTGACAAAAAGAATAAATACATCGAAACACTCATGTATATTTAACTTTGCAAAGAACACAACAGATTTCTCTTTTCTCCGCATCTTCAGGTGGATGCTGAGACGAATCTAAATCCATTGTGCATGAAACACCCGACACAAACACAACATACAGATTTAAGCCGTGTCAAAAGGAGGATAGGTTTCACTATTCCTTTCATTATGCGCATGTTTGTTGCGGCGATGGAATATCATAATGCCGTTGAAGCAAGATAAATGAATAAAAAATTATTGAAGTTGTTGGGCCCCGCTCCTCACCCCTCAACGCCGCGCGGAATTCGAATCGTATATGGAGCTAAAATATTCAAAAATGTGGTTCAAAGGTGCGCCTTAATACTGCCTTAATGACCGGAGGGAGGCATTCTTCAATATTACTCTCATGTGCTTCTTCTTGTGCTGTGTGGGAGAAGGTCTGGAAGCACGATCGACGAACTGGACACTGGAGCTGAATCACTGAAGCAGACGGATCTCTCTCGACGTGTTCCCTACATACATATTCAACACAATAGCAAAGACCAAGTATAACTGAATTTCGAAAGAATCTTTAACGGAATGGAGCGCTTTGCTTTGACGCTCTTCTCTCCGAAAGGTGATCATGCAGAGAATACTCGTAGAAAGAAACGCAAGGGTAACGTGCCCATGAGACGTAGTAAAGTTGCGCATGCGTCGCATGTGCCCGAACGAGTTCCTACGCAGGCAGCTAAAAGGCAATCTCAAGGCTCAATATTCCGAAGGAAATCCAGGGCTGACAAGTTCAACCGAGATGAGTCATACGATCTTTCTGCTTCTCTCATGTTCCATGATGATCCTGATGCTGAAGAAGTTGTGACAGCACTGACTGAGGCAACTACAAGGCTCGCCACCGCACCAACGGAGGATGAAGAGCGATTGATCAGATTCGATTTTGATCCTTCAGCTTCGTTCGATTTGGGCATCAGCCCTTCAAAAAGTGCAGTGGGTGAGAACTATCAGCAGGCGCCAGAGCCTGTGTTCTTGCTAGTGGATGTCGCGGAATCTGAGGTGACAAACTCTCTGGCTTTTGGTAGAGATACTATAGATTCCAAGAACCCCCGCTCGCGAAACAAATTCAAATTCAATCCGCATAATCAATATCTTTCCGGACGATATGATGCGAAAAGAATTGAACGAGGGCTAGCACTTCTCGATGCTGCTCCTGAAAACGATAACCAAGCTTTGCCCACGAGAAAGCCACTTCACGCAGAAATTGAAGACCCTGAGGGTGAAATGTCTATTATCTTTTCCATTGATGAAAGGATCTCTGTCGAGGAATTTTCTGTCATTCCCGGTCTCAAGCAACGAAGTGTGAAGTTTAAGCGACATGCCAAAGCTGTTGGCAATAGAGCGGACCTACAAGAGCAAGACTCAGGAGTTTACATCCCAGGACAGAACCAACATCCAAACGAAGACTTACAGCAACCGCAGTTCTCAAAACACTTGTCTTGCGTTATTCTATCCGAAGATAGTTTATCTGTAAACAATACTTTTGCGGTCGAACGATTTATCTCGGCACCAAGATTATGTAAAGGCACAAAGGACGTGCCGTCGGTCGTGAATGTGATAAGTTTCGATGATGAGAACAACGAAGACTTGATTATGTTAGGTACTTCGCATGACGAAACACATGCAGACTCAAGGAACAGTTTCCGTTCCAATGTTATCTCGGGATCAAAAAAAAATCTGCAACCTTCAAACAAAGTTGATTCGAAGAAACGTCAAAAGGACCAAGATTTCAAGAGGGTCTGGAACCATATAGCCCAGCTACCAAATATTGAACAACTCCTAACAGACGACTTGAACTTCGATGAAGGAGTCGGTTCTCGGAGAAGCTTCGGCAGCCCTGTGGGGATTGAGCAGTTTGATGAAAGAAGGCCCTGGCGCAAACCAGACAAAGATCCACAGCTCGCTTCCATTAATCAAGAAGAGGCTCTTATTGACGAACTCAAATCCCGCGTGCAAAACATTCTTTCGCAAGCAATACCAACTGACATCAATATGGACAAGAAAAATATAGTTTTTGAAAAAGATGGTTTCCAAACTTCTTCATTATCTAATTTCAGCTCGAACAATAATACATTGAACAAGATCAAAAGTCGTCGTAGAATCATCGAGGCAACTCATTCCAAAGATGATGGGTGCGAGACTAGTTTCCGCAGCTTCAAGACTGGTGCCTCTTCAGTGGTGAAACTCAAGGAAAGATTGAGGCAGATAGAGTCATCAGTTACAGGAGAGAAGATCTACATTATACCATTACTAAGCGTGCAATAAACACTGCAATACTTGGTGGTAGCGGTGTTTCTTTACCGTTGTGAACAGAAATGGATGATAGCTAGACTAACATACGCGTGTACTTTAATTTGAAATTAGTAATTTATTTCTGTTTATCAATTTTTTAAACTATCGTTCTGGAGCATTACGTGTACCCATCGCAATATTGTTATTTGGTTGTATATGACACACATGACACACATGCAATGCAATTAGGCTCTTTTAAGAATAAATATTGCCAGTACGTGTCTAGATGCTGATTCAAAGTTGTCTCTGGTATTCATTTCGGTTCCTTCCCCATACGATCCCTACCTGGCATAAAAAGTTCAAACCAGGTGCGCATTGTTTTGTGTGGACTGCCATTTTTTTATTTTAGTGCACGATGCTGTTCACTTTTGTGCGTTGATGTCGATGATGGAATAAAAATTTCAGAGGGTTGTTCCTTCATGCGCGCCGCGCGCTCACGGGGGGCTACTACTTTCAAATTGAAAAAGTGAGATCATTCTTTAGACACGACACGAGACACGAGACACGAGGCTGAAGGCGAAAGCAAGGACAGAACACCCAAAGAGATAACCAGGACTGTAGAGTAAGCGGCGCTGCAATTAATCAATAACTCGTGAAGTCGGAACTAAAGCATTAGGAATCTGACTATAAAGTTGGTAAAGCTAGAGATGATAGTAGGTAAAGAGACAATCGAAGAAAGGGCATTTAGACTACTCCTCTGTGGTTCCGTTACGACGCCAAATATTCATGTGAAACCCATCATGATACCCGTGATTCCGTTTGATGGCGGCGAGAACAATATGTTGATCCAACACATATGGCCTGTGGAATATCGTGATTTCAGCTCATCCTTTGAAAGAGGCGATAGTGAAGACTACCCGAGTCGTTTCTGCGAAGAAAGACTTGACTTAGATTCTGATGACAGGGAGCACGAAGAATACATGGGAGACAGAGAAAACATCGTCTCAATTGAGGATTTGAAACGATTTGATCAAATGCTTATAGGTTACCGCGACGACCATGTTGTCCAGCTTTCTAATCATAAGAAAGCAAGAACTCAGGACAGCAGCACAAGCATCAGCCCAGATGATTTACGATTACAAAAAGACGTGAGGGCAGTAGTGTTCGACGCAGGTGATTATGATGACGGTGAATATGATAGTGACAACGCTGACGATACTCTGCAACCAGCCATGACACCGTTAATCACACCCGTCAACTCATTTCATCCGTTGGAACTCAAAAAAAGCGTTTCAGTGGAAACTGATGTTTCTTCGGTTTTTAGTACGACCTCGACAATTACTACTAGAACCCCATCAATCATGAAATTAAAGGCCCGAAAAAGACTCCTGGAACGGTTTCTCAGTGATAAAAGTCTAGGATCCGTAGGTGATTTGAATGAAGGCTATAGTATAAGGGAAGACATTTATTCAGGGTCAGTTGAAACATGCTGCTAATGTATTGTGCGAAGACCAATACTATCTTGATCTAGCCAAGCGATCTAGCAGTACACCCAGCGTATGTTTTAATTTGTAAATTTTTATTTTAAATTATATACACTACACCACGTACACGTACGTGTACACGTATCTAGAGTTCAAAAGTAAATATTTTCGTTTTAAAAAAAGAATGAGATTATTTGCATAATAGCGTCTTCATCTCCAATACTATGCCTTTTAAAATTGCCGTCTCTGTGAAGTGAGTGAGATGAGGGACGAATGATCACATTTTTTGTCTTTGGGCCGGTGGGAAAGACAACATGGTCAGAATTATACATACCGGTACACGCATACTTAGAGTCAAATTTCAAATTTCAAATTTCTTCGGGTACGTGTACACAGAAGAAATTTCGCATTGCCTGTAAGTTCGGCGGGGTTTCACCGATTAGATTAGTTGCAATCTTGTAAATCCCTCTGCTAAAAATAAACTGAAGAATGTGAAGATTGAAAATACGAGTAAAAGAAAGCACGCACAGATAGATCATTTCCTTCAAGAAAATCGCAATATCCTGCGAGCTACAGGTTTTTATCTTGGTTGTGGATAGTCTCTATGAATGAGATCGTCGACTTTCACGCTAAATTCATCAGAATTGGCACAACTGAAACCAAAATACATCATTTACACATTTATATTTCTTGAAAGCTTATTTCCGATACCCCGTCAGAAGGAACATCCCGATCCTTCCGTTTCGTGTTTTTTTGCGAACCTTCCAAGATCAAATCGAAGAAATCCAAATACCCGCCCCCCTCTTCATCTGCGCTTTTTAAAGATTCCAGGTCTACATTCACCTCCATCTCATCAGAAAGTATGCGATTTGATACTCGAATTGTCTCGACATCATGGGGACTCGAGCGCTCAAAATCTCCTAACTCTGCTCCCAATGATAAGTGGCTCGAAAGTGCACTTGACTCTTCATCTACTCTATCCCTTGTTGCTTGCCTTATATTTCTAAGAGATATCCTTCGCCTGGCTATTGTAAAACCTGCAACCAGTGAAAGTCCTGCTGCGCCCAACAGTACTGCCAAAACATTTGTTCTTTGAGCCTCGTCATCTTCACCTAGCGTAGGTTGTTGTGTTGGCGGGCCACCAGTAGGGTTTGGGTTTACTAGGGTTCCAGCTCTAATAAAGGTCACTTTTTTAATGGATGCATGAGCATGTAAATATTTATTGTCACTCATTCCTAATGCTATTTCATCCATCACTTCTATTTCCATTTCTTCCGCCAAACCTTTGACATATATTGACATCCCACCTTGAATGGGCTTACAGACGTTATTCGCGTCGTTGGATTTTGTTGTACAACCTTTCGAGACAAGAAGACCATTAGCATTGCTGACTAGAAGATCGCATTTACGAAACAAAAACATAAGGCACAGTACTTACCTTCAGATGAGACAACGTCAGATGGTGAAGTGCTCATTCCCATCATTCCTTCCAAACGTTTAGAATCAAAGGAATATACACTCATTCGTCTTTGATCACCAGCACCGCATCCAGGTCCAGCACCTTGAAACAAATATTTTAGCATGGCCAATTCCAAATCGGGGATGACTTCCTGATCCATCGAAGCTGTCGAAAGTGGATCTGTTTCGATTTCATATAAATATCTCAAAATCACTGCGTCGGCAGAGTTTACTTCACCAATGTTTCCATCAATAATTTCTAGCAAACATGTTGGTGGCGAAGACGGTATTTCCGTCGGATGAGTAGATGGTGGTTCTGAAGACGGTATTTCTGTAGTGTGATTGGATCCTGGTTGCGAAGATGGTATTTCTGTAGGGTGATTGGATCCTGGTTGTTTATTCGATCTGCTAGGTGCCTTTGAAGGAGTTATCGTGGGCGAGGGAATCTTCGTGGGTTGTTTATTAGTTGGTTGTGGTGTGTATCTACTCGGCAATATTGTGGGCGAGGGAATCTTCGTAGGTTGCTTATTACTAGTTGGTTGTGTTGTGTATCTACTACGTGTAGGCAACATTGTGGGCGAGGGAATCTTCGTAGGTTGTTTATAAGTTGGTTGTGTCGTGTGTCTACTAGGAGACTGTGAATGCGAAGGTACATTCGTGGGACTATTTGACGGATACCGTGTAAAAGGTTCAAGAGGATCATCAGTCTCATCTTGCTCGTCTGGATCTTTGTCGTGTCTATCATCATCGAAAATTGATCCAGATCTCATTTGTTGTCCCTTGAGATCCAAAAGAATACCCTGATTAAATCTCTGTCTAGAAGGTTGTGGGAAGATTGCAACCTGTCTCTTTGTGACTCGTATCCTTGCATCACATGGAGGAGTTGTTACGGATAAGGCAATTATTGTCATGGATAATGCTTGCCATCGATCCCTTTTTCTCGACGCACGTTTGAAGGCCATTTCTTCTCCTTTCTTACTGTCTCCTATACTACTTGTAGTAGTAGGGTCTTCGATATTGTAATCACTGTGATGGTTCTGTCTGTTCAAAGAAGGGCAATGAGCTTCTTCTTTTTTAACCTGTGTGGACTTGCACTCAGAATCCTGGCGATATTATGTATGTACAAGGTGCACCAGTGCACCTTTCTTCTTTCTTTCAGTCGGCTTTGCGCCCAAACAAGTTTCAAAGTCGCGAGAGAGCTGAAATTTTTCATAACCAAAAGAAGGAACCAAAATTTGTCTGAATTTATAAATAGCCTACACGTAAACCCCAGCGCGCGTGATTTTAGAGTTTCGTTTCTCGCCAACCAGTACCTACCTACATTACAATGTATGTACATTTATTACCAGAGTTTACTACTCTGGTCTATTCCGGGTTAAACTCTATTTAGAATTTAAGTGTTCTACGTGTCTATAAACTTTATTTTGCAATTGAATCACCGCAATGCCATTTAAACACCACGAACCTAACAGACATATTTTGAAATAAGGAGTTTTTTCGTTTCGGGTCGGAACAGGTCGGAACAGGTCGGAACGGTTCGGATTCGATTCCGACCCGTTTCCAAACTTTGGAGAAGTCCCATATATAATTCCTTTAAAAGTCCTTCCCCCCCCAGCCCATGCTGCATGAGAGTGATTTCTACAGTGTGGTACAGTTACAATTACAGACCCCGGCGGGCGGGATCAAAAACTTACTGTGAATTTTCAATGTGCCCCCCCCCCCCACCCACACATGAACTTACAGTACAGACAGATGCTGTAAAATAACCGGGATTTCAATATAAAATGTGCCAGTGAAATAAACAGTTATTTGAGAAATCTCTATGTGATATTCAAACCTGTTTTCTCCCTCATACTCGTCGTAGCCACCCCCATGCTAGGGGTGTTATATTTTTGGACCCCATCCACAAAACACCACTTCAGAAGCGTCTCTTGCGTTCATACAACACCCCTAAAGTTCCATCCACCCTTTACTACGGGTATCTCTGACAATAACTGGAGAGCCACCAAACACACACAAACAACAAGCATATCAATACCATGGCAGCTCCTGATGAAGTAAATGAGTCAATTAAACTCCATTTTGTAAAAACCTGCATGAACACATTTGCCAAAACACCTTACACATGGCAAACCAACGTTGGTTCATTCATATATGGTTGTCACTTATTAAATTCACCCCTCAAGCTCCTACTAGTTCGCCCAACAGGTGGGGGCAAGACTCTAGTCTTTACTTCAGTTGCTGCATGTATCAAGGCTTCAGTTGCTGCATGTAGTATCAAGGGTATCACATTATGCATTACTCCACTTCTATTTCTTGGTGCTGATCAAGTCCAGAAGATTATGTCGAAAACGTCCAAGACAGACAAGTCCATAATTGGCTTCCATCTAGACGAGTTGACTGATGCCCAACTCCTTGAGTTTAAAAATTACCTATCCACCCTCCCCTCCACCACAACCAAGACCATCGTTCTATTCTCATCACCGCAATGCATCGTATCCGACAATGGCCCTGCTGCTGATCTTATGTCCGAAATTATATCCAAGAACAAAATTCGCTTCTTAGTTTTTGACAAAATTCATTTGGCAGTTCACTATGGGACAACGTTTAGAAAGGAATTTGGTCAGTTAAAATTAAAGCTCTTTGACCAAATACATTTGCCAATTCCAATGCTGTTTATGACCACTACGTGCACCGAATCCATTGTGTTGTCATTCGAAAATCTAATTGGGATTAAATTTGATTCGAAGCATTGGCCCACACCCAATGGCATGATGCATAGATCTGTCAGAATTGAGGCCAATTATACTACCTGCCCAGCAGCATTAGTGAAGAAGACCATCCGTGAACCATTGCGTCCAAACCTTAACCACCCAGGCCTAACAAACAAAGTAATTGTGTACTCGAACTCTAGGAGAAAGATTGTGCAATTTTCTGAACAACTTGGTGAAGAATTTGACCATCATGATGATCTTCAAAATTATGATATCATCACTCTTGTTGGAACTCTAAAACGTCAGCAGAAGGCGATGTTTATCAATAAGTTCATCAACATGGCGGACACTGGTGACTTCAAACCGCAGGTTCTATGCGCCACAAGTGGTGTTGGAAATGCAGGTATTGATTCTCTAGATATAAGAGCTGTGTTCCGACTGGATTTTCCACCTTCAATCATTGATGTATGCCAAGAAAAAGGACGTGCAGGTCGTCGCCCAAAAACAAGGTCATTGACAAATCGTATCGTCAGCATCAAGTCAATGACTTACTTCTTGTTGCAAAATTGTTCTCTTCAAAAGGATGTTATTCTCTCAGGTTGGAGATGATGTTAGGGAATCCAGGCAGAGAGTCCAATGGTGCAACATAATCAAGCTTGCGGTGCCTGCCTGAACTGTATCAATGCTAATCTTCTATTCCCAACCATTAGCAAGATTGGGTGCCGTGTCATTTTAATGGATCTGTTCATAGCTGGGGTCAACACTATGGTGATAAAAAGAACGGAACAAACATTGGAGAAAGCAATGGTTGCGTACCCCAACATTAACACCGGATTCACGTAAGAAGGGTCGAAAAAAACAGCATTTTGGCGGGGAAATAAACAATAAACTTTTTCAATTCAAATCAAATCGCAAAACAGCTTACGCATTATAATACTTCATTAAAAGGTTGATTTAAAACAAAAATGTGGAAGTTCATCGGATGCATACTGATTAACCTATAAATCGAGCAAAATTGCTAGCGGAGGATGTAAAATCACGATGTATCGTATCTTCTCCTTGTTATCATTTCTTTTTTTTTTTGAAGAGAAGTTTACATTGTAATCAACTCCAGGACCTCGTTCGAATAAAGATAAACACATACTGATAGTCAATATAGCACAAGCATAATCGAATTAATTATAAGTATATAAATTATCATTATTGAATCTTCTGGGAAGG
>Ga0115005_10000361_pt1 | contig 34855 bp, 27 predicted proteins | sample ArcOceMetagenome_FD_87163 | JGI IMG/M metagenome (GOLD analysis project Ga0115005, IMG submission 87163) | Marine eukaryotic phytoplankton communities from Arctic Ocean - Arctic Ocean - Greenland ARC118M Metagenome | ecosystem: Environmental > Aquatic > Marine > Oceanic | place: Arctic Ocean... | reverse complement strand
TTTTATTTGATAAATCGACGCTATCTTGTACTAGACTACGACGATACTCAACCAGTTGCGCTAATGCTCTCATTGATGTTGACTCAGGTACTATCACTGAGAGTTTATCTATGTGATAGTTTAATCATTTCAACTTGTATGAATGCATCTGTTGGGTCATTTTTTGCGAGCACATAAATTAAGGAACCTTTTTTAAGTGCACACACAATAGCAATTTTCTGATCTGGGTAACGAAACTTGAGTTCCGGTTTCGATTTTTACAGCGCTTCGGGTTTATGTTTTATAAGGGTGTAGTGATATTGTTAAGTGTTTTTGTGAGCCCAATCGATACCAATAAGTGCTTCGAAATCAACGACGTGATATGTTATTATTTTGATGCTCCAGCGAGTAAAGTTATAGATGGAATGTGCTTAAATCTCTTTTCTCGCAGGTCTTGTAAATAGTTGACGTAAACGATCCCTGAGTATGTATTTTGAAGTGAGTAGCTCTGTTGGTTCGAACGTCTTGTTAGAAACATTGGATGTTTGGCGTTCAATGTTCGTAAACAACAGAGGCATATTCCACATATCAAATATAGTCCATTAATTGATTGATAAATGAAGTGGTCCAACTATGAGCCATTCAACAGTTGGTTATTTCCGCTAAGCTTTACATTTTAGTTAACTATGACTTGCTTCTTAATGAGGGGTTATGTAATTAAAATCGCTCATCAATCAACATTCATTTCTTAATAATTACCTCTTACTTCTACGTAATTTAAGTAACCATGAAGATTTATTCTTTTCAGCGTCATAAAATATGGCCATGGTGAAAAAAAACATTAGCAGCAATATTGCGTGCGCAGCTAAACTTATACCAAAATAAATTATACTTCCAATATAGATGGAAATAGAAAAACTCCACAATCCAGCTAAAATTGTCATAATATAAAATCTACTGATAGGGTCTGGTATATGTCTAATGGGATTTCTTTTAGAATCAAAGATATATTTGTAGTAATCGTATATTCTAAGTGCAAATGCTTTCATAACATACTCTCTTATTTAAATTCTCTTCTTTGTGTTATACGATTGAACTTTGCATTTAGATCTTAATTATATTACTAATTTAAAGCTAGAAATCACATAATAAATTACTCAAACGGACGTTAACCATTTTGCTAGCACCGGTTCTCCGTAAATTTTAGCCAACTTTTTTGTGCCGCTTAGTCAAGTGTTATATGTACCTATGCTATGGAGAGTATTATGAAATCAATTTGTAGTTCACTTTGTGTGATTATCAAAAGCTAAATCAACGCCAACTCTAGTAGGAAAAATATTATGAACGCTTTTAACATAATGGAGCGGTAACTTTTATATTACCTCACTCATTAAGGGTTAGGGAGTCCAATTATCTATATTATTGCCTCCTAACGTGGCATTATGTTTCGATTTCAGACAATACTTTAAAGAGATAAATTGAATAACATATGGTAAATATTACTTCAGCACATCAATGTTTTAAGCAGGGAAATATTGCCCAAGCAGAGCAAATGTATCGTAAAATATTATCTGAAAATAAAAATAATGTTGAAGCGCTTTGGGGAATGGGCAAAGTAGCATTAACGTTTAATAGTTATCAGCGCGCATATGATCTATTTAAACGCTGTATTTCGCTCAATACCACGTTAAAGCAAACACATTATTTTTTATCGATGTCTGAGGCTTGCCTTTACTTAATGAGGTTTGAAGAAGCAGAGCAGGCTTTGTTAGCTGCGAATAAAGTTAATGGAGGCTCTGTAGCTACTTTCACTGCATTGGCTATATTTTATTGTGAAATGGGTGATTTTATACAAGCAGGCACTTTTATTAGAAATATTTTGAAAGTATCCCCTGCAAATGTACAAGCATTTTGTTTATTAGTACGTTGTAAAACGTTAACACTTGCTAATAACAGCAAAAAAGAATTTGTTGATAATATGTTCAATAAGCTTTCACTTTCGACAAGTGAATTAACGAACCGAGAGAAGATATTATTACATTTTTCTTTTGCTGAACTTTTTCATGAAAACAATGAATTTGATAAAGCATTTTCACATTTCACCCAAGCAAATGCACTGCAACGTTCACTTATTAATTTTAGTGTAGCTGATATGAGTGACTATTTTGACGGTTTACTTTCTTCATTTACCCATAGTACTTTTCAACAGCTAGAACCTGAACTAGCATTAGCTGAAACCCAAAAACAGACATTAACCCCCATTTTTATTGTTGGGCAGCCACGTTCAGGCTCTACTTTATTAGAACAAATGTTAATAGGGCACAGCGCAATTAAAAGTGGCGGTGAATTACCCTTTATGGCTGGAGATATAGCCAAAGGAATTTATCAATTAACGGGTAAGCACTTTCCTGAAGGCACATCACTATTAGATCACAAACAATGTCGTATGCTAGGTGAACATTATTTAAAAAATTTACAAACACTGGCCCCTTCCTCAAAATATATCATTGATAAAATGCCCGCGAATTATCAGTCAATAGGTTTGATAAAATTGATATTGCCACAGGCAAAAATAATTCATATTACGAGAGATCCTATTGATGTTAGTTGGTCAATTTTCAACAACCATTTTGAATCATTAGAGCCTAACTTTTGTTCGCTAACTGAAATAGGGCAATATCATCACTTATATCAGAAAATTATGGATAATTGGCAAGCGGTACTCCCTACTTTTATTCATCAGATTAGTTATGAAAAATTAGTGGAAACCCCGGAAGTTGAAATAACGAAAGTGCTAGCGTTTTGTAAGTTAGAGTTCCAAAGTAATTGTTTATCGATGGCAGGGCCTAAACGTTACATTAGGACACTGAGTGATATACAGTTAAGAGAAGGTATACAGAAAAATAATGAGAAAAAATGGCTACCTTATAATAAGCATCTGCAGCCTTTATTTGATGCTTTGCGCAACTTATAAAAAAATGTATCCGCTAGTCAAGTTGAATAACTTGAAAACTATGTTTTTGGTCAGAAAGCAAAAGACAAAAACAAGTGCCATTTACATATAACCGTCGGTAAACATGAACAAATTATAGTTGGCTAGTTTTGCTTCGCTTCGCTTTACATTCATGGGCTTATTTAATGAGTGGAGATGCTCTCTTTCTTGATTGAGGGAGGAATCCAAATTTGGACTTTAAATTATTCAAGCACTGTTATAAATTTAATTTTAATGTTTTTGATAATTAAGGTATTATTTTCCTTAAAGCGGAATACAAAAAATGTTGAATTGTGCATAACAAGCCAGTCAGTGAACATTCGGTAATGTCTGCATTCATAATAATTTTAAAATTAAGGTATAATTACATGAACTTACTTTCAAAATACTCAGATTCTATTTATGCATTATTAAGAATAGTGTCAGGAGTTCTGTTCACATTTCACGGTATGCAAAAAATATTTGGTTTACTTGCTTCCCACGAGACTGCTTTTGGATCTCAAATGTGGTTTGGGGGATTAATAGAACTAGTATGTGGTATATGTTTAATCATTGGATTTCAAACGCGTTTTGCTGCTTTCTTATCTAGCGGTACAATGGCTGTAGCTTATATACAGTTCCATTGGGCTTTCCGGTTTGATGAAAACTTTTTCCCTGTTATCAATCACGGTGATGCTGCAATACTTTATTGCTTCCTCTTTTTATTTATAGCGAGTAAAGGTGCGTGTAAGTGGTGTTTAGACAAAACTGAAAGTGTTGATACAACCACCTAACAAGCACTTAAAATAGAAAAATACAGTTGGCTATTTTCATTCCGTTTCATATTTTAGCCAACTATTATTTGCCTCGTAATGGGGCATTATTTCTTAATTATTGAGAATTATTCCAGGAGTGAGACATCAACAGAGCCTTCAGATTTTTAAAAATATTCTTTTTTAATTGACATATTTCAATTTGTTCACTCTCATCGCTTGATCGTTAGGTGCTGTATTTTATTGCGTCGAAAAGTCATCACCTTAATTTTTGTCATTTGATGTGAACCCTATTTCATTTGTCTCACATTACATGTCTTTTGGAAAAATGACGTTTTCAGGGTACCTGGCAGTGATGGTAGAAAAAAAGCGATAGACCTTTTGCATATCGTCATCGAAATTGCCATCACTCAAAAATACAGGACCAAAAACAACACGTTTACGCGAAAAATCAAAGCCAATTAATACAACGTGAGCTTTTGCTTGATGAGCAATGGCTAAAAACCCAGTTTTCCAAGGGTATTTAGGCGACCGAGTTCCTTCTGGAGCGACGGCTAAAATCATTTTTTCTTGTGCGTTGAATTGAGCGACTATTTCATCAACTACCCCATGAGCTGACTTTCGATCAACGGGTATGCCGCCAATTAATTCGAGCAATTGCTTAATAATGGGTACAAAAATGCTGTGTTTTCCTAAAAAATGGATCTTAATTCGTAGTGCAAACAACAAAGGAATACCTAAAAAGAAATCCCAGTTTGAGGTGTGCGGAGCAATCGCTAATACCAATTTAGGGTGCTGTGGTAACTCGCCTTCGCACTTCCAACCTGTGAGATAAAGAAGTGAGTCACCAAGCCAGCCAGTGAATTTATTACCACCTTTAGGCGGACTATTTGAATGATTAATCACTTACATACCTGTTGTTGAAAGTGATGTCTACGTTATTTTGATTGAACACTGCAAAGTGCATGAACCGATACTTCATCAAAATGAGCTCCATCTTATTCCATTGTTCTATCATAGTGAGTTAATTTTGCATAAACAACTTTTTAAAAATCCTTGCTTGTCTCCACCGACAAAAGAGCGGGTGGGCTATTCGTCTAAAAGACACAAATCAACTTACCAGTACTTGTGGCTATAATACTCGACAATCTGAAATGAATAACACTGTTCTTGGATATTATTTACTGCCTGCGTATGAGGGTATGGTTTTTACCACTTAAGTAGTTATAGAATAGTTAACGTATGATTTTTAGATAACTTATCTTGGGATCATATACAAGGTGTTACTGTTTCTATAAATTAGGCACCTGAATCATTCTTTGCTCCCCCTCGATAAAACGGACACCAGAACATTATTATCTCACGGTAGAAAAGTAAGAATATATGGATATAATTTATATTTTGAGTAGCCCTTGCCATTAATAGTCAAATAATAAAGACAGTAGTGTATGCAATTTACGATTGAAATATTATCCTCACAACGCTCATTAATATGCGCGTGTTTTTTTACTTATTGTTTTTATGACTTGTCTGAGCATAGGGTTTATGTGTAACCTATGTTAGCTTACCTAAGTGTGTGTATTATCTAAACGCCCTAAATTTGAGATAAAATGTGTATGATTATAAAGAAATATATTCTAGCGTCTGTAATATTAATACTATCAATCACTTCTTATGCTCAACAAACTAATGAGTTTCTTGCAGCGACTACAGAGCTAACGTTTAACTCAAAAGGTAAGCGTATGTCTGGATTTGTTTATCAAGCAGCAGGACAAGGGCCCCATCCAACTGTATTGTTACTGCATGGATATCCTGGTAATGAGAAAAACCTAGATGTAGCACAAGCATTGCGGGGAAACGGCTGGAATGTTGCCTTCTTCCATTATCGAGGGGCGTGGGGCAGTGAAGGAGCGTTTTCCTTCCGTAATGCGGAACAAGATGTCCAAGTCGTATTACAATACTTAAGCAATAAAAAAAACGCAGAAAAACTTCGAATTGATCACCGTTTGATTTCAACAGTTGGACACAGTATGGGCGGCCATATGGCAATTGCTGGTATTCTTGATAATCCAGCCGTTAAATGTTCAGTCGCTTGGGATGGTGCAAATCTAGGCGCGAAAGGGGTTGGCTTTGTGAATGATCCCAATACCATAATTCCTTGGAAGGAGTATGGTGATACGTTATTCATGTTGAATGGATGGTCTGGTGAAAAAGCGGAAAGAGAAACTCAAAGATACGCCAAAGAGCTAGACCTTATAACACGTGTAGAAAAAATTAACGGCCGTGCTGTGCTTATTGTTGCTGCTGATACGAATGTTATCCCAATCGACCTTCATATAAAACCATTATTAGCAGCCTTAAAAGCGACCGGGAGTAGTCTAATTTTTTATAAACTAATTAACGATGATCATAGTTTTAGTTCTTCAAGAAATAAATTAATTAATATTACCACTGATTTTCTAGAGACAAATTGTAAAGGTATTAACTAGTGTTTATACCCGTTGCCTAGGATACATATCCTCATTAAACCCGTTAATATTAACGATTAATGAGTGCCGTTTATTAAGTTGTAAATTTATATTTTCGAACTACTTATCAAAGGGATAAAGTCTATATAAAATATTTTTATGCTATTTATAAAACATCAATAATTCATTAGACCTACATAGCAGTCTATCCGGCGGTAGATAAAAATAAGTTGATTAACTGGTTAACTTTTTTTTATCTAGGTAAATAAACTTGTCTTCAGATGAAACAACAATCGTATTTCTACCATTTTCTTTAGCTTTATAAAGGGCTCTATCGGCGGAAATAAATACATCGGTAGTATTTGAACGACGCTCAGTAAAAGTGGCAATACCAAATGAGCAGGTAATGGTTAGCACTTTATTTTGAGTGCGTAATTCAAACTTTAAACTATTGATCACATTTTTAATTTTCTTCGCTAACAATACTGATTCTTTTAAATCCGTAGCGGGCATAATAATTACAAATTCTTCACCGCCATAGCGAGCGACATAATCGGTAGATCGAATTTGCTTTTTTAACGTTTGACCGATACATTTTAATACTTGATCACCCACACTATGACCAAAATTATCATTAATGCGCTTGAATTTATCGGCATCTATTAACATTAAGGTTAAAGGCAATTTTGAAGCAGACCAAGACTTTCTTTCTTTGTTGATTGTTTCCACATAACCTTTACGGTTTCCAATCGTGGTAAGTTCATCGACTAAAATACTTTCTTCAGCAATATTTAATTTTGTCTCTAATGCTTCGACAAAATTTGCAGTAGTAGTGACTTTATAGTTTAGATCACTAATTGTAGATTCATTATTCAAATGAATTTGATGCTGTGTTTCGGCATAATCATTCATAATAGTGGACATCAACAATACATTGTCTTTAATATGCTTTTGCATGCCATCAAGGGTATCTATTGATTTTGCCTTAACTTCCATATTTTTAAGTTGGAAAACCATCTTATCTTTAATGTCATCAGTATTGTCTTTAGTTGAAGTCAGTAGATTTTCGATAACGCTAGTATGTTTGAAAGCATCAATGATATTAGCATGTATATCATTGAGCATTTCTTCAGCGGCACAGCGCTCTTGCTGAATAAGTAAAGCCAGATAAGTTGTTGAACGTTCCACTATGTTAATCGTCTTAAAAAATGAGCCTTTATCATCGGTGACTTGCTCGGCTTCATTTAATATATTACTAATAAATTTATCATTAGGGTATGTTCTAGCAAGCTGTTTGGAAATGGTAACAACATCTTTAATTAATCGTTTACTGGCTAAATGGATATCTGTCGCTTTAACGCCTGTTTCCTGTGTTATTACTTCAGTTTCTGAAACAACCACTTTTGATACCTTTCTAAGCGTACCTAGATCTTCAGAAAAATAGGCTAAAGCCTTGGCAACCGAAACCATGATGACGTGATCTTCTTGTTTCAGCGTTATTGTTGTCATGATTTCATCGATTTTTTCACTTTGAATTGATGATAGATTCTTATTTGCACTTTTTTTCAGGAGCGCTTTTAAACTATTGAGATCTTTTTTCTTATTTTGATAATTTACATTATCAAAATTTTGTTTCATTTTTGCATATTGTTCTACGAGAGAAGCAAAAGTAAAAATAGCCTCATTTGAATTTAATGCTGTTTTTATATCGTTAATTTTCAGTGCTAGGGGACCAGAATTTGGAGCACTTTCAATAAAATGACGCAAAGCATGCTTTAATTCACTATTAGTCCTGCTAAGTAACTGGGAGTCTTGAGCAGAATGAGGGACACTCATTTAAAAATCTCGATAAACATGAAGCGTATATATGCAGCAAAATATACCTCAAAAAGTGAAATATTTCAATCTTATAAAATAGAATAGTACGTTGATCTTGAGTAGAATTTTGTTTTTAAGCACTCTTCAAGTATTGATGAATCAATAGCATTAACAATGATTTTTTTGCGGTAGCCTTTAATCGTAGTGTGGTTTCCTAAGGAGGATAAATAACTACGCATGGAGAAAAATTATTGCTCCTAGGTTTAAAATTGATGTAATACTTGACTAAGCTGGGCTAAATGATTAACTCCCCTGACGGTATAATGGAGAGCAAATAATACAGTATGCAATATAAGCAATAAAGTTATTGATTTTATTTAAACGAACGGCTTATAGTTTATTCGGGTTATTCGCCAATTATATAGAAGGAGTAGTTGTAATTTATCCAGCCCCTCTTCATTTACGTTGTTGAATGAGTGACTAAATCACATACCGTCTAATGTAATTGAGACTTGAGTAAGTTATTGAACAAAAATAATTATTTAACTTATACTGATGCTAATTATATGACATTAATCACAAGAAGTTCATTACAAAGCATATGAAAATAAAAATCGTCTTATCTCTACTCTTCATTTTTGCATTTTTCCGAAGTCCGCCTCTTTTCTCACAAGAGCAGGGAAAAGTATCACCCGATGCTATCACTATATTGGCTATAGAAGGTAACTTACCTTTTAGTTTTAGACTTCCTGACGGTACGTTGAGTGGACTCTATATTGAGTTTTGGGAGCTATGGTCTGAAATAAACAATATTCCTATACGCCTTGAGATGCTACCTTTTAAAGAAAGCTTACAGCGAATCCAGCAAAAAAACACACTTCACGCGGGACTCTTTAAAAATGAACAACGTGAACAATGGGCAGACTTTTCATTGCCAATTCATAATGTGAATACCGGTCTAATTTATAATCGTTTCGTGACTAAAAAATCTAAGTTTAAAGCGTTAAATGATGTGGTTATAGCAACGCAAGCTTACAGTTTTCAAGAATCGTATTTAAAAGAAAATTTTCCTGATTTTGAGTTATCAACATTTGATAGCCTAAACAAGGGGATCACACAATTGTTAAATAATGATGTTCAGGTTGTTGTCGCTGAATTACCGAATGCCATCGCACAAATAGCGAAGAATGGTCTCACCGGTGTTTTTACCATCTCTGATGAAGTTATTGTCTCTAATAATGTGTTCGGCCTTATCGCTAAAAATCAGCCTGAGTTATTAGCTAAAATTAATGCTGGTATCGGAAATATTCCAGTTAATAAAATTATTGAATTAGAAAAAAAATGGTTACCAACTCTCAAGCCGTTTTTTAATCAATTATCTGCTGTTTCGAGTTTAACCAGCACTGAAAAAAAATGGTTATCGCAAAATAACTCTTTTATTTTGGGTACAGACTCTGTCTTTCCACCTTTTGAATTTAAGGGTGAACAGGGCGAACATAGCGGTATTTCCGCTGATTACATGCACTATGCGCAACAACAACTACGCATAGATTTAAGTCCTGCATTAGGCCTTAGTTGGGCGGAAGCGCTGCAAGAATTCAAACGGGGTAATATTGATGTAATGTCATCAATTTATTATACAAAAGAAAGAGCGAAATACATAAATTTCACTGATCCATATTTTGAAATTTCATTAGTTATCGTGAGTAATAAAAATGGTTTTTATGCTGAAAATTTATCATCGCTCAATGGGAGAAAGCTGGGGCTAATAAAAGGCTATGTTTATAATGAACTTATCAGTCGAGATCACCCCAATATAAAGATTGTCAATGTAGCTTCACTTCATGAAGGACTTGATAAGTTACAGTCTGGTGAAATTGATGCATTTGTTGACTCAATTGCAGCAGTTAATTATGAGATGAGTAAAAATCAAATCACAGATCTCATTATTACTGCATTTACACCCTATAAACTTGAATTATCAATGGCTGTGCGAAAAGGACTGGAACCCCTTATTCCGATACTCAATAAAACTTTTGCTAGCATGAGTGAAAAACAACATTCCACTATTGCCAATAATTGGTTATCGGTACACGTTCAATCAGGTACTCCATTATTAATCATCATTATGTGGGGATTACCGATTGCATCATTGCTTATATTGACGATTTTTATTTTTTTTCGCATGAACAAAAGACTTAAATTTGAAATCGATGCACGTGTTGAAAATGAAGAAAAACGCATTGTGGCTCAACAAGATTTGGCCGCTCAAAAATCAGCAATGGATGAACATTCCCTTGTATTTGTAACTGATATTAAAGGTATTATTTCCTATGCTAATGATAAGTTTTGTGCGCTCAGTGGCTATAGCCGTGAAGAACTCATAGGTAAGAATCATCGAATTCTCAACTCAAAAAATCAGCCGAAAGATTATTGGCTCAACATTTTTTTGGAAGTGACTAAAGGTAATTTTTGGCACGACGAAGTCTGTATCAAAGCTAAGTTTGATGAACTCTATTGGCTAGATACTACGATAGTTCCACTTTATGATAGCTCTAATAGATTGAATGGCAACACCTATATTAGTACCGATATTACGCATCAAAAAGAGACTATTATTCGCTTAGCTGAAGCAAAAAAACAAGCAGATGTTGCCAATGATTCAAAAACCGATTTTTTAGCCAACATGAGTCATGAAATTCGTACTCCAATGAATGGCGTGATAGGCATGACTAACCTTTTACTGGATACGTCGTTAAATCAAGAGCAGAAAAACTTTGCTGAAACAGTAAAAAGTAGTGCTGAATCACTGCTGGGTGTTATTAATGACATTCTTGATTACTCCAAAGTTGAAGCGGGTATGCTACAACTTGAACTACTTGAATGTGATCTAAGTACGTTATTGCACGACCTTGGCAGTACACTTGCTTTACAAGCGCATAATAAGCGTTTGGAACTTATTTGTCCCGCTAACATCATACCCTCACAACGGTTTATTGCTGATCCTGGTCGTATACGACAAATACTTAATAATCTGGTGGGGAATGCCATTAAATTTACTGAAAAAGGTGAGGTTTCAGTCTATTGTAAAGTCCAAAAGCAGACTGGAAAGGGAGTAAAACTGTTGTTTGAAATTTCTGATACCGGCATTGGCCTTTCAGAGGTACAGAAAAATAAACTTTTTGAACGTTTCAGTCAGGCTGATGGCTCAACTACCCGTAAATATGGCGGCACTGGATTAGGGCTATCTATCAGTAAACAGTTAGTTGAATTGATGGGCGGTGAAATAGGTGTAAAAAGTGTAGAAGGTGAAGGCTCTACTTTTTGGTTTACGCTACATATCGCTCATTCTAACAACACCTTACCTAAAAAGCATTATGACAATCTGCATAATCAAAAAATACTTGTTGTTGATGATAATTTTACGCACCGAAATTTGTTAGGTCTGTTGCTTACAAAATGGCAAGTTGAATATACATTGGTAGATAATGCTCATCAAGCTATCATAAGTTTAACTGAAGCCATTAACAAAGGATGTCCTTATAATATCGCCATCCTAGATATGCAAATGCCTGAAATGGATGGGTTTCACTTGGCGACTAAGATTAAAGCGGATCACGAACTTTTTTCAAATACTCGTTTAATGATGCTGACATCTCAAGGGCAACATGTAGACGCTGAAAAGTTAAAAGCTGCAGGCGTTAACGCATACCTCCATAAACCAATCGATCAGTCTATTCTCTATAATAGTTTACTCGCCATCGCCGGAGTTAATTCCCCACAACAACCATTAGTTAACACATGCAGTGCTGGTGAGCTTCCTCAGTTCAAAGCAAGAATATTGGTAGTAGAAGATAATGCGGTTAATCAAAAAGTAGCTCAAGGTCTCTTGAAAAAATTTGGTATACAAGTTGATATAGCGGCTAATGGACAAGAAGCGCTAAACTCGTTAGAAAATTTTCCTTTTGATTTAGTACTGATGGATTGCCAAATGCCAGTCATGGACGGTTATGAAGCTACTCAGAAAGTGCGTCTTCCTGAATCGCAAGTGCTTAATCGTGAAATACCTATCGTTGCCATGACCGCAAATTCAATGCAAGGAGATCGAGAGAAGTGCCTAGAGGTTGGCATGGATGACTTTATTTCTAAACCGGTAAACCCAAGTAAGTTACAAGAGGTATTAAAACACTGGTTACCTCATTGTATATCTATATCTGCTCAACGAGATAACCTCGAACGACGGGGTTAAGTTCTGCTTTTAATAATAAGCGCAGGAATTACAGATACACAATGGATGCATTAAATAATTTAAATATGTTATTTAAGATTAGATAATATGTATATCCTGACTTTATGTGATGTTGCCTTTAATTTAGCGCTAAGTCACTCCATTTTATGGCGAGTATAACGCTCAACTAACAGTTTGCTTTGCTGTTCTATATTTTGAATGCACAAACTGACCTGACCTCAATAGAAAAAATCAGCATGTGCCCCCCGCACTCTTTGCTTATCCTCCTCCAATAAAACAAGGCTGCACTGGCCGCAAAGGCCAACCCATCGATAAAATAAACTAAGGTCCACTATGGCGAACACTATATTTAATAGAGAATATCGACATGGGAAAGTAATAACCGGGAGCAAATTGTAAGTGTAAAATAAATATTTCCCTAACGCGACTAAGTAAAACGTCTGAAAATCTTATTGGTAGAGGCAGCCAAATAAGTCTTCCAACGAGCGCGGCTAATGTGAAATAAGTTACAGGACCACTAAGATTAGGTTTTTTCACGTTGGAGTTGAAAGTAAATTATTCAATATTATAATGATCTTTTTGACATACATGTGGATATTATCCGTTAAATATTAAAGGCCATTCTATACGTTGAATTAAATGAGTAAGTTAGGGCTCGAAATTTTTTTGATTACTAGTCTCAGTCAGCCTTTCAGACTATCATAGTGATACATATAGTTTTTTACTTATTCATATAAAAATAACAAATCCGAGTTTGTTATTTTGGTTGTATAAACAAATAATTCAGACATCAGTTGGGCTTTTAATGAAATTTTTAGTATTTTTATCGGGTATTTTATCAATCAGTTTATCGTCTTGCTCAATCAATGATTCTCTAAAGACTTCAATGGTAGAGCCCTTAATAGCTTTTCCTGAATACACGGGCAAGTACAATGGTTTTAGTCTTTTACTCGATGAACGATTTAACGAATTTAACGACGAGGTCTGGAGAAAAGGAGATGGCGCTGTAGGCGGTGAATCTATTTGTCGTTTTCAAGCGCAGAGTGTACAGATAGTTAATGGCGTCATGGAACTTGAGGTGAGTCAGGAGCTCGTTCAACCAAGTTGGTCAGTGGACCATCAGCAAAATAAAGGGGTATACGGATTCTCTTGTGGAGAGTTCCGCACTCTTGCGAGTAAAAAAATTAGATACGGACGTATTGAAGCTCGTATGAAAGCGCCTGCTCGCGATCAAGCATCAGGTTATATTTCTTCTTTGTTTACTTACACCAATGATTTTGATCGTAATGGCTCAAAAGCAGATAAAACTGAATGGGAAGAAATAGATGTAGAACTTGAGGGGAGTCGTCCTGATAAATTTCAAGCGAATTTAATCTATGGTGAAAACACATGGGAATGGAGTCGAACACGCGATTATGGTGCTTGGGAAGATAAGATAATTGTTGGGCCTGTCGATGAATGGCGGGTATATGCAATTGAATGGCTTCCGGATGCTATTAATTGGTATGTAGACGGTAAATTAGTAAAAACACTTAACCAGTCTGCTATTGATTGTAAGCCAGAATGTGTATTCCCTCAGAAAAAGCCGACACCAATTCCAGATAATCCCACTGATATTATTATCAATTTTTGGATCCCTAATGATACTATTCAAGACGTATTTGGTGGCAATAAAAGTGGTAATATTTACCCAATGAAAACTCAATATGACTGGATCCGTTATTATCAATTAGATGCTCACCCAATGCAGGGTTGGTAATTGGAATACATAAAAACAGGGTAAAGGAACGTTTGGTTTAACTAAGTAATCATTCATCTCAGCAGATAAATATTTTTCTTGATCACCCATATCTGAACGTCGCTCTGCTAATAGTGCGGCGGATATTGAGTCATTTACCTTTTTCTCTTGGTAATAAATCCAGATAGCCTCATCTGCTTTATATACACCAAAATTGGGTTGGTTTTATGTTAAAAGTGATTGTTAGGTATGCCAGATACGAGGAATATTGGCCTCCTTATTCAGATATAACGGCCTTAGTATTTGCCACAACTGTATAAAAAGTATTTTGCACTCTTTTGCATCTTCGCCCAAATAGCGCATGATCAACAACTGACGTATTTGGCTAATACTCATTTTGTGTTCAGCATGTGCTTCAACCATGCAATTACGTAATTTGCTTATCAACGTTTTTGTTTCAATATCGGTAAACTTACCTTTGGATGAATAAGCCATAAAGGTAGCAAAAACAGAATGGTTATTTAAACCTGCCATATGTTGATTACTAGGCTTGATGCCAACGCTGTCGTGATAGATCAATTTGTCTTCACAATATACACGGTTGAGTTGTGTATAGTTGCCATTTTTATAAAATTTATCTGAACGGGCTAAGTCCAAACAGGTGATATCCCAACCTAAATAATGACAGTCACTTTTTAAATGAACATCAACCGTATTTACTCCATCAGCCCCTTCATAAACAATGGTCTCTAAAGGCAAATTTTCACACTTTGCCATATTGTTTAGAGAAAAAACACAGTGTTGAATTTGCTTCGAACCACCAATAGAAAGATCTTCTCTGGCGCGATAAAAGTGATTTGCGTCAGGTGAAGCCACAAGACAGTGAGCTTTTTCGTTTACTTGTATGTTCATACGCAATTCATCACCAGAGACAATACCTGCAGATGGATGCAACAAATAGATATGTGCGCAACCCCGCCCTTCAGGATAAAAAGCTTTTTGGACTGTCAAAGGACCATTATGCTTAGTACGTGTAAGCTGGGTACCACTTGACGTTAAAGTAAACTCTAATGATAAACTGGCAAGCCAGGAATTTTTTGGTGAAGTTGTTAACGTTAAATTGTCGATTGCGGTATTAGTGGTCATTGTAGTTTTAGGTACTCATTATCCTAACATGTTAAATAAGGAGAATAGTCATTGAATGATGTAAGGAAGAACTGCATAAATTACGCCAAAGAATAATAAATAATATCTTTTTAGTTTTACATAAAGAGTAATTAAGTCGGTGAAACAGTGAGTGCAAAGTAATTTATTTTATTTTTATTGATTATTTTACAATGATTTAAATATTTTCGGTTAGCATTGGAGATAATTACCTGTACGAGACCGCTTATTGAATATCTCACTTATATATATTGAAGGTGTAGAAAATAAAGTTGTATCACCGTATATAACTTCGCTTGTTATTATTGAAAGTAAGCCTTTAACTGCACTATATAAGTGCTAACGCATCTCAATAAAGCATGTTTTCAATTTGAATAAATAATGCTTTCGCTCTAAGTTTGTAGCTTATTGAAATCGTGACGCTATTTCTCTTTTTTAAGATCAAACCTCACCTTTTAACTGGTATGTAATGTGCATTAGATTATTGAGTTAACATTTGATTTTTTGATGTAAAACTTAAACAGATCTAAGGGGTTTAATGGATTCAATACTTGTTATTATTGCAATATCGTTGGCACTTGCTAGCGTTATCAATATAGTGCTGACCAAACTCTCCGTTTCACATATCATTGGTTATATTATTACTGGCACTTTAGTGAGTAATATTTTTGATTTTAATGGCAGCGATAAGTTACACGCCTTAGACGTTATCGGTGAATTCGGTATTGTTTTTCTAATGTTTACAATTGGTTTGGAAATGTCTTTATCTAAACTCAGTAAGTTGAAAGAGTTGATATTTTATAATGGGTTCATACAAGTTGGGGTGAGCTCTATAGTCATCTTTATAACGGCATTTTATATATTTAATATTGAGTCAATTCCCTCATTAATCATTGCTCTATCATTTAGCTTATCTTCTACTGCTATTGTCTTACCTTATCTCAAAAAATCAAAAGATATTGTTACGCCGTATGGTAAAAAATCTGTCGCTATATTAGTTTTTCAAGATTTAGCTGTGATCCCAATATTGCTCTTGATGGGATTTCTATCGAATGATGGATTATCACTGGTAGATGTTCTGTTAAAAACGTTTTTTTATGCAACCGGAATTATTATTTTCATGTTTACGATTGGAAAAAAGATCATTGCTTGGTTACTCCATTTTTCATCGCATGCACGAATGGAAGAACTATTTTTAACGTCGGTATTCACTATCGTTTTAGGCGCATCATTAATTGCTCATAACATAGGTTTCACTTATTCGTTGGGTGCATTTATTGCCGGTATGATTATCGCTGAAACTAAATTCCATATTAAAGTTGAATCTGATATATCTTCATATAAAGATTTGTTCTTAGGTGCATTTTTCTTTTCTATTGGCACAAAAATTGATGTTTTGTACTTTATCACCAACCTGCACTGGGTGCTGAGTATATTGTTACTCGTTATGATGATTAAAGGAATGATCATTTATTTACTGATGAGAAAAAAATCGAATAAAAGTGAATCAATAAAATCAGCTGTTGCTTTATGCCAAGTAGGGGAGTTTTCTTTCGTTATCTTTGCCATGGCAATACATCAAGATATGCTTTCTGAGGATCTTGGTAGCTTCCTTATTTTGACCACCGTATTATCTATGATACTGACTCCACTTATGGTCAGCAATATCTATAAGTTAGCTTCTATTTTTGTTATTGAATTTTTTGAAGCCGACAAAATAGCAACTGTAAACGTTAAAAATCATACCATTGTTTGTGGGTTTGCTACCTTGGGCCGAATTGTTGCGAAAGAGCTGAAACGTAAAGATATTCAGTTTTTAATTATTTCTGATAATTTACAACATGTATTGCTAGCAAGAAAGCGTGGTTATGACGCCTATTTTGGTCATTTGGATAAACGACCCGTATTAGAGTCATTAAAAGTAGACCAAACGAATAGTATTATTATAACTGTCAACACATTAAAAAATAAACAAATTATTTGTGAAGCTGTCATGGGGTTTTTCCCTAATGCAAACTTAATCGTAAAAGTGAATTCGCTTGCTGAAAAAGCTGCATTAGCCGATATTAACGTTAACTCTTTTGTACATGCTGAACATGAAACCGCTTTATTGTTAGTTAAAGAAAGTATGCTTTAATTTTATGAACCAATGTATCCAATGAGCATAACCTTATATTATTTATAAATAAAATTCATTTTATCTTGTCAATAAAAGGGAGGCAAGTACCGCGGTTGATGCATAATTTCAAACGTAAACTGAACGCTGTACATATTTATTACCATCACCCATTTCTTTTGAAAGACTTAACGCAAAGCCCCAGGTCTATATGTAGACCTCTGGAATTTAGGGGCAGAAAATACAGATACACCAGTCAACTTTACCTACGATACTATGGAAAACGAATCACGAGTAGTGAAATAACATAAAACAGTCCATTGAGGTTTATGCATTTAAAATTTTTTTATTCAGTACTTGTATAATTACGAGCGCGCCTAAAATATTATTGTTATATCAAGTCAAACAGCAACACAATAAGCAGAAGCATCATCAACGATTGCCGCCTCAACTCAACTGGCGCATTATAAAATAATGAGACGACTTATAAATTCTATAAGCGTGAGATCAATGATTCACTTAGTCGTTCGTATATTGCATAGGTTATTGATTAGTAGCAGATAAGATCTATACTCATCGTTATCAACTAAAGGAAAATGCTAAATGGTATATTTAACCCCTTTGCAAAATTTGCAAAATAATGTTGCTCGTCATCCAAATAAAGTTTTTCTCCACCAACCTGTACATCAACAATGGCAAAAATTTAGCTGGATTGAGGTTGATCACCAAGCTCGTTGCATTGCGAGCGCTCTTAAAAGTCAAGGTTTTGAAGTTGGTGCTAAGATTGGGATTCTTTCTAAAAATTGTGCCCATTGGATTATTGCTGATTTAGCCATCATGATGGCAGGCATGATAAGCGTCCCAATTTACCCTACTGCTGAGCGAACTAACATAAGCCATATTATTAAGCATGCGGATTTAAAAGCCATTTTTGTTGGAAAACTTGATAATCCCAAAGAGGCCGAAGTTGCTATATGTAATGATTTATTGAGTATTGGATTCCCTTATCCGGCGCCCACCACCACAGTTCAATTTAACGACTGGTTAAACGAGTATGAACCTATGGGGAATATTCACGAAAGTATTATTGATGATACAGCAACCATTGTTTATACCTCAGGTTCAACAGGTCTTCCAAAAGGCGTCGTACTAAGCCACAAAAATATGGCTTGTGTAGCCCAAAACTTAGTTGAGACTTTTAACGTTTCTGGTGACTTTCATGCATTATCTTATTTACCATTGGCGCATATAGTCGAACGCAGTAATGAACATGTAGCTCTTTATGCTGGTTTAGAAGTGTTTTTTGTCGAATCATTAGATACTTTTATTGATGATATACAATACGCACAGCCTACAGGTTTTATTTCCGTACCACGCTTATGGACAATTTTCCAAGGCAACGTGCTTACTAAAGTATCACAGAATAAATTAGCCTTATTATTAAGTATTCCGTTAGTTGGTCACTGGTTTGCAAAAAAAATTCGTAAAGCCTTGGGGTTAAACAATGCAGAGTGGTTTGTATCAGGTACTGCTCCAATTGCCTTGTCTTTACTTCGTTGGTATGAAAAATTAAACATACCCATTAGCGAAGGTTGGGGCATGACTGAGACATCTGGGGCTTCCTGTTTAAATTATCCCTACTCTTCATTAGGCTCTGGTACGATTGGCAAACCTTTATCTTGTGTTGAAATGACATTGTCCAAAGAAGGTGAAATTCTTATTCGTGGTGATGCAGTTTTCAAGGAATACTATTTAAATCCTGAATCAACCGAAGCGTCATTTATTAATGGCTGGTTCCAGACTGGCGATTGTGCCGTGGTAAATGAGCAGGGTGAATATACTATTATTGGTCGAATTAAGGATAAATTTAAAACAAGCAAAGGAAAATATGTTGCCCCTGTTCCCATTGAAAGTTTGTTGTGCACTAACATTGATATAGAGCAAGTTTGCTTAATAGGTTCTGGCATGAAACAACCCGTCGCATTAATCGTATTAAAGGCAGCAGCAAATAAACGTGATGCTGAAGTAGTCAATCGTTTACAGCGTACATTGAGTCAGGTTAATGCTGAGCTAGAAAGCCATGAAAAAATAGACTATTTGTTTATTTGTAAAGAAATATGGAGTATTGAAAATAATTTACTAACACCCAGTATGAAAATAAAAAGAAATGTTATAGAAAAAAAATACAATGTACTTACGATTAAAGCACTTTCAGGTAAGGTGATTTTGGAGGAAGATGTACTTTAATTTTACCGATGACCATGTGAAAACCCTAAATAACTGCTTATCATAAATACGCTGTAGGTTTTATGATAAGTAGACGATGAATCAAATAACTTGGCGCATCGATAATTAAGTCGCTAAAGATCTTAAGTGTCAACAGAGATTGCTTTTTTCTTATTTATCCCCTTCGAGCGTTTTATTTATCTTGATTCGACATACACCCTAGCCAACTAATATCTGCCCTTTAATGGGTTATAAATTGCTGAATGAATTCCCCGATCTCTTCATGTCGGGCTAATGTCGTGCTAAATTCGTCACCGACATTATAAAGATTAAGGAATACTTGTGATTCATAAGTGTAGAGGTAAATGTAATGATTCTTAAACAAATGCGTATTAGCCGACATCTTTCTCAGGAGCAGTTAGCTCAAATATCGGGGCTAAATGTTAGAACAATCCAACGTATAGAAAGTGGAAAAAATGCTAGTGTAGAATCTCTTAAATGTATTGCTGCGGCACTCGATGTTGATGTAACAACCTTGAATCAGGATAAATTTATGATAGATAAAAAGTCAGATAACTGGAAAAACTTACCTTTGGTATTAAAGTGCTGGTTTGTGTTTAATTTTTTGCAAGCGAGACCGAGTAGAAAATCAGCCTATCGAATTGAAATTATAGGACATATTAGTGGCTTTTCTTTTTGTTGTTTAGGTATGATTAACGAAGCCGCTCTCGCTGGAGGCATATTTATGCTTGCGATAGCTTACTTATACCACGGACTTATATGGCAGGGAGATCATTACGGTATTTGGTATGATCATCATTCTAGAATTAACAATTAACAATGTTTAAAAATATAAGTAAAGTCGTTGGTATTGCTGATTTTTTACTTATATTATTATCGGTGAAAAACTGTTGAAATTGTATTAGCAACTAAGGGATATTCAAAAGATGTCATCAAATTTAAAACTAAGTTACGTTGAGTTTCCATCAAGTAATATTGCTGCGACCAAGTCTTTTTTTGAAAAGGCTTTTGGTTGGTCATTTATAGATTATGGGCCTGAGTATACTTCATTTTCTAATCAAGGACTTGATGGTGGCTTTTATAAATCAGCGTTAATGTCTAATGTATCCAATGGTTCTGCTTTACTTGTAATAAAAAGTGATGACTTAGATCAGACTCAATCCGTAGTTGAATTAGCGGGTGCTCAGATATCAACACCAATATTTTCTTTTCCTGGAGGCCGACGGTTTCACTTTAAAGAGCCCAGCGGGAATGAGTTCGCCGTTTGGTCAATAGAAATTAAATAGAATAGGTGCAGATGTGATTGAAACCCGAATTGTGATTTATTCACTCAAGTATTGAGAGGTACCACTTTATTGGTCATTAAAACTGAGCTTTGTAAATTGATTTCTTCAATATCAACGTAATAAAAAATACAAACTACCTATTTTTGCCGCTTGATTTATATGGCTGCAAAAATAGGGTAAGTAAAATCCTTAAGTTGCACTTAGTTAATTATTCTGATGTTTTTACTGCTTTTTCAATTGTTTTTTTCTTGATTAACCAATATGTTATTCCCAAAGCAATTGTTACCAAAGCAAGGCCTATGATGTGATCTGCAGAAACAAGTTTCAGGTCTAAAACAATAATTTTACGTGCAACCGCCATGAGTGCGGTTGCAATAACTAATTCAACAGGAATAACGTTAGAACCAAGATATAATCGTATATTTATAAAAATTTCAACCGCTATTAACACAACCATAAAAGCACCAAATGTTTGAAGAATATCTTCAACATTTAAGAGTAATATAGGCGGAGTAGACAGTTTCAAATATAGAACGTACACAACATCAGCAATACTCCAATAGATGACTAACACCATTAAAATCGCGAGTATTTTTATCGCAAATCGAATAGATATATGCAGTATATTTAACAATGGATCTGAATGATTTTCAGGTAACTCTTCGTGTATCATGTTATTTTCTCAAGTAAAATAAGGATAAACGCTTAACATCGCCAATCCAATTATCATTTAAATTTTCCATACTAAAAAACCAACAAAAAACTAGCAAATGGATGTCATGATAGATTTACCGAACTCAATATAAGCATTAGTCTCTTCGTTGATACTTTTTGATTTAAGATGATCGGCAAAACCCAGTCGAGCACTCATCCCTAACCAAAATATGGCACTAACAAAACCCACGATGCGCCATAATGTTGATTTTGCCCATTTCAGTGCCAAGGTAATAGAGAGTACATAAATTATAAAACCTGCTAATTTAGATGATGCCCAACCATTTACAAAGGGGTATAGGTTAAGGGGATTAACTGAAACCATATAGATGAAGGTACAGATAAATAAAGTGTATAAAATATGTGGTCCTATTTTCAGTAATTTATTATTTACCTTGTCAGAGTCTTTCATCATTAATACAAAATTAATGAGAAAAAAGATAAAGGTAAGCGCAATTATGGTCAAGTGCGTGTGTTTAATTATCATGTACATGTATTAGGGCCTTTAAAATTGTTGTTCGATTATTTATGACATACGTAGGGTAGCAATATATAGTTTGTTAGGCTTTAAAAAAATACAATTACATTACTATCATTTAACTATTTTTATCAGTTTTTCAACGTCGTTTTTTTATTCCATCATATTTTTACGTTCGTGTTATAGTATTTTTCTAGGACACCACTGAGTGCCTATGCTATTCAATCAACATAACCGGCTTAATGTTATTGTCATGGACCTATTTTCAAGCATATTAGAACAACCGATTAATCTTTTACCTTATGATGGTGAAGTGCATTATTTTGGTGAAATTTTTTCATCAGACGAAAGTGATTATTATTTTAATTTATTACTTAACATCATTGATTGGCGTTGTGATAAAGCGGTAATTTTTGGTAATACCATTGAAACTAAAAGAAAAGTGGCATGGTACGCTGAACAACACTTTAGCTATACCTATTCAAATATTACTAAAACAGCTTCGATTTTCCCTCCTGAATTAATGTCTTTAAAAACCCTGGTTGAAGTGCATACCGGTGATACTTATAATTCTTGTTTGCTTAACCTCTACCACAGTGGTGAAGAAGGTATGGCTTGGCATAGTGATGGAGAAAAAGATTTAAAAGATCGCGGTGCTATTGCTTCGTTGAGTTTTGGAGTGGAAAGAAAGTTTACTTTCAAGCATAAAAAATTAAAAACAGTGATTTCTTTACCGCTTAAAGCAGGCAGTTTATTGGTGATGAAAGGGTTAACCCAACAGTATTGGTTGCATCGACTACCGCCAACGAAGTTGATTAAAGACACAAGAATAAACCTCACCTTTAGAACTATTGATAATGTTGCTCAAGGTTAAAGGTAATGGTTAATTTACCGTAATTTATATTTTGGAGAGTCATTAGGTCTTTGTGAAACAGGAGTAAATACAGAAAAACTTATGTTAATTTAACGTTACACGGGTAAAAAAAGGTGTTTCATTATCTATAAATATGGGCTGCTCCCCATTATTTTCTTTTTAGATAGGTATTACCTTAATCTAGTGTCACTTTGAGCAAATAATGTGGGATGTTAGAAAATTTCTAGTACATCTTTGACATGTGATAACGGTATTAATGTAACCCCTTTAGTTTCTAATCGTTTATTGTAATTTCGCTTGGGTAATATGATGACTTTAAAGTCATTACGAATAGCCTCTTTGACACGCTCTTCACCTGAAGGCACTGGCCTAATACTGCCGTCTAAACCTATCTCACCAAAAGCGATCGTATTTACCGAAAATTTATGCTCTCTAGATGATGATATCATTGCTAGGATCAAAGGCAGATCAGACCCCACATCTTTCGTTAAATTTACCCCTGACACAACATTCACGTAAATATCATTACCACCTATATTTACGCCCATTCGACTTCTCAATACAGCTAAAAGCATTTGCATACGTTTATAATCAAAGCCTACACCACCCCTGATTGGGTTCTCAGCCTGAGATTCGGTTACAAGTGATTGAATATTAATTAATAAGGTTCTGCCGGTATCGTTTGATGCGTAAGCCATGTTACCGCTGGATTCAGCACCATCTTTATCCAAAAAGATGGCTGACGGGTTTACAACATCTTGCATACCTTTGGCGGTCATTGCAAAAGTGGCTATTTCTGTGGTGTCACCAAATCGATTTTTAGACGTTCTAAGTGTTCGGTATTTACTGTCAGCTTCAGGTTCTATTTTACACATGCAATCGCCAATGTGTTCAAGTACTCTCGGCCCCGCCATATCTCCTGATTTAGAAACATGACACACTAATATGACGGTAACACCATGCTCTTTTGCTAGCCTATTTAACATAGCCGCTGACTCTTTAACTTGAGTCACGCCACCGGGAGAGTTTGGCAGTGAACTAATAAATGCCGTTTGGATAGAATCAACAACCAGAAATTTATAACCATCCGTGACCATGACATTACAGATCAGCTCAACGTCACCCGAGTTCATGATGTCAATTTTGGAAATATCAGCTTGTAATCTTAGCCCTCTGTCTCTTACTTGACCTTTAGATTCTTCCCCTGATGTATATAAAGATTTACCGATTTGACTTAAATGAGCGCATGTTTTTAACAACAATGTACTTTTACCCGCACCAGGGTCACCCGCTACAAGAATAACAGAACCCTCAACAATACCGCCCCCCAAAACTCGATTGAATTCAGAACTTCCTGTGTCAAATCGAGTTAAATCCATATCAGATACTTCACTCAATTTACATATTTTAGCATCTTCCTTAGAATAACCTCGGTGAGCACTTTTACTGGGTGTACGCTGTGTTATAACCTTGGATTCTTTATACTCAGTGATGCTATTCCAAGCAGAACAACTTGAACATTGACCTAACCACCGAGGGTGATTTTCACCACACTCAGTGCAAACATAAGTTGTTTTATCTTTTGCCATAATATTTTTAATCATTTCTTTTGAGGTTATCATATCGCACTAGCTATATTGTTTAACTAGCAAGTCACTCGCGTCAACACTGCTCTTTGGTAGACAAGTTTTGTGTTTATGCCATTTACTCTAACGCATTTAACCACAAGCTCAGGTCAATAAGCAAAAATATAACGTTCCATAATATAAGTGCTCTTTATCGGTTTCAATGTGGCGTTCTTGGCTAAACTGTTAGATATCTTGTTTGACATGCTATCAAAAATAAACGATTGAGGTTTCATTAACACAATACAATCATTACTGGTCTGTATTTATGAGGACAAATAAAGAAAGAGGAAATAATCAACGTTGTCCACTTAACGCATATCAATATTTTTATTAACAACGTTCTTTTACAAACGCCATAACACTCTAAGTAAGTTGCCAAATTAATTATGCAACTTCAGTGGGTACTTATAAACGCTCTAATAGATAAATCAATAATATATGATTTATACGAGTCTCCACTCTCCACTCTCATTACTTTTACATACTATTTCTTAACCAAATGCATTATTTGTTCAACCCACTGCTTAGGGGAAATACCGAGTTTTTTTCTAAACACTCGAGCGAGGGCAGAACCATTTTCATAACCAACGGCATTAGCTACTATTGCCACTGGTTTATTTTCTTTTAATAAACCTTTAGCCACAATAATTCGCCAATCGATTAAATAATCTCCAGGGCTTTGACCAACAGTACGTTTAAAAACCTCTGCAAACTTTGAACGAGACATCAATGCGAGCCCCGACATTTCTTCTAAGCTCCATTGTTGTTCGGGTGCTTCATGAATCGCTAATAAAACAATTGATACGTGGGGGTGTGCTAGTCCTGCGAGTAAACCGTGTTGCATCATATTATTATCGAGTAAATGGCGAAGTACATGAATGAGAAATATATTAGTTAACGAATTAATCATGGGTAGTCGTCCGCACCTCTCGTGAAAGGCTTCTTCAAATAACCATTTTGCAGTTTGATTTAGCTGTTCGTATTCACTGAGTTTAAATGACATGCTTTTGGGTAAGGCATTAACAATAGGATTAGATGTACTCTCATTATAAATGATATTCGCGCAAACCAATTCAGGAGGGTTATCGTCACTACCAATAATACGATGTGTATGAGGTGCGGGGAAATAGAATACGGTGGGTTCAGTAAACAACTGAGACTGATTATCCTCATCAATAATGGTTAACGCTCCACGGCGAAGAAAATGTATATGTCCTCGGTTGTGCTCTTTAGTAAAATGACTAATCCCACATAAATTACCCGTGAAGAAAACTTCAGTATTCATCGAAAAACGTTGCAAGATTGCTGAAAGCTGATCCATTTTATTTCTCTTTATCACTTTTTTGGACGATTGGGTTCAAAGTTAGGACTATGTCATTCATTTTAGATGATTGAAAGCGCTATATTATCAACCAAGGAAAATCCTTATTAATTATATTACGTTGAACATTAAATACCGGAGCAACAAAATGAAACTTTCAACACTGATCAAATCAACGTTCGTTACTTCTGCTTTATTAATAAGTAGCCTAGGTTTTGCAGCGAACATTGAAGTAAATGCAAACGGAAATGATTTAGCCATTAAAGGCTATGATACCGTGTCATACTTTACTGAAGGTGCTCCAAAAAAGGGTTCTAATAAATTTACCGCTGCTTATAATGGTGCTATTTATCAATTTTCAACAGCCGATAACCGTAATTTATTTAAAGCGGAACCAAGTAAATATACCCCACAATACGGTGGATTTTGTGCTATGGGTGTCGCTTTGAATAAGAAGCTAGATACTGATCCAACGGCTTGGCATATCCGTGGTGATAAATTATACCTAAACCTAAACAAAACCGTGCAAAAGAAATGGTCTACTGACATTCCTGGTTTTATTGATAACGCTCAAAAAAATTGGTTTTATATTAAAGGGTTAACTGAGAAACAAATCGAAAAGGTATTCGATTAACACCTCATTTATTTACGAATCGAATGAAATAATACCTATAAAGCAACTTAAATAAGATGATTCTGTTGATGAGATATTATTACAGTATGAATACTCTCTGATATATTGCACTGTTTCGTGATGTGGTTCTTATCATTCTACATCACTTATCGTTGAAGGTATGTCTTTTGTGATGAGTGATAGATTGAACACCATTAAATTTTATGTTAATAACATGGCAAGTGTTGCTAGAGATTATGGCATACGGAGTATAACAACACTGATTTTGGTGACGAATGAAGTAATTATTGACCAGTCCATAGCTGGATTAACTACTCTAGAGCGAATACAATTGTTAGCGCAGCATATATAGCTGCTTAATTTATAAAACTAAGGGTCTATGATGAATAATAAACTATTAATAAGTACAGCATTAGCTGCCGTAATTTCTACCGGTGTTGTTGCTCCAGCAGAAGCTGCTGATAAGAAAGAAAAATGTTATGGCGTAGCTAAAGCCGCACAAAACGATTGTTCAAACTTATCGGGAAGCCATTCATGTGCGGGTCAGTCAAAGGTTGATAACGATAAAGGTGAGTGGAAATTGGTAACAAAAGGTACATGTGCAACACTTGGCGGATTATTAAAGAAAGAAGCTAAAAAACATTATAAAGCAACGAAAGGCGCTTAGCACATGAATATGTCGGTAATAAGCAGTGATGTAATGGTAGGTGTTGGTTTAAGGCATCCGCATTTTACCGACATATTAACAAAGCCTAAAGAAGTTGATTTTGTTGAAGTACATTCAGAGAATTTTTTTGGTCATGGGGGCGCTGCATTATCTGTTCTTGCCCAAGTAAGAGAAAAATATCCCATCAGTCTACATTCAACGTCAATGGGACTCGGTTCTTCTGAGCATATTCCCCTGCATTATTTGGAAAGTTTAAATAGACTGACACAAAAAACCGACCCCTTTCTGATGTCTGAACATGCTTGTTTCACTTGGGGGCAGCAGCAAGGACAACTTATTCATAGCGGTGATTTATTACCCATTGCTCACACACAAAAAACGTTAAAAGTTATGTGTGAACAAGTTGAAAAAGTACAAGATTTTTTAGGACGCCAACTAATTATTGAAAATGTATCTGCTTATATTAAATTTGACGAAAGCTATTTAAGTGAAGCTGATTTTTTAGCACAACTCTGTCTGCGTACGGGGTCAAAAATATTATTAGATATTAATAATATTGCCGTTAATAGTATGAATTTTGAAAATGGCGATATTCAACAATCGGTGACTGATTATATCAACGAATTGCCTGTAACGAGCGTAGGTCAAATTCACTTAGCCGGTTGCAATAAACCCTTGGCAGGTGAGTTAACAATTGATGACCATGCTTGCCCTGTAACTGATGACGTTTGGTTAGGCTATAAAAAAGCGTTAAATCGTTTTGGCGCAGTGCCAACATTAATTGAATGGGACAATGATCTCCCTGAATGGTCATTACTGGTTGCTGAAGCTCAAAAAGCGCGTGACATTGCTCATGCAGTTTTAGTGAGCAAATCTACATGAGTGAGCTATGTAGTCATGATCCTGTTAATAATGATGCACCTAAAGATTTACAACAGCGATTGTTAGAGGTCATTTGGAATGATGAATCATCTATTGAAAGGCTCTATAATTTTGATGTGCAAGGCATTAATATTTATCGACGAAACTTACTGGCTAATGCTCAGCGTGCCTTAACAATCAGTTTCCCAACAGTGTTTGAATTACTCGATAGTGATATTAGTGAAAATCTTGCTGCTCAATTTATAAGGTGTTCACCGCCTAACCATGGCGATTGGGCACAATGGGGGGAAAACTTTCCTCATTTTTTAAAAGCCACGGAAGAGGGAGATAATTACCCCTATATTATCGATTGTGCGACGTTGGACTGGTATGTTCATTGTGCATTAAAGGGGAGCGATCAAACCTTGATACAAACATCCCTGCAACTACTGAGTGAAAGAGAACCTGATGATATCTTCATTGAGTTTAATCAGAATGTGAAAGTATTAAAAACAACATACCCACTAAATGATATTTTTGAGGCTCACCACCATAAAGAGGCCCTTCATCGACAATTGGCAATGGCAGCGGCTAAAGCATCACTATCAGTAAAGGATTTCGAACAAATTTTGATGATTTACCGACCTGAATTTCAACCAAAAATAACAATATTAACTGTCAGTGAAGGAACATTTATGAATGCTTTACTGGCTGGAGAATCATTAGAAAAAGCACTAAATGCTGTTAAGAATGACAACGATTTTTCATTTGAACAATGGCTGTTAAACGCAATTACCTATAACTTAATTCATTATTTTAAAGAGAAATAACCATGCCTACATTGCCGAACCTATTATTATCTATTATCCACTTTTACCGTAATGTTGTCGGTAAAGTGAGTTTGTTAGAGCCCGTTGCATTATTAGCGGCACGCTTTTATGTTGGCTGGGCTTTTTTTGCTTCTGGGTTGACTAAACTGAGAGATTGGGAAAGTACACTGACGTTATTTGAATACGAATATCAAGTACCGATATTGCCGTTTGAATTAGCTGCCTATTTAGGTACTGCAGCAGAAATTGTTTTACCCTTGTTATTAATCACAGGGTTAGCAAGCCGATTTTCTGCTTTAGGTTTGTTTGTCGTTAATATTGTAGCGGTCATAAGTTTAGAAGATATTGCACCAGTAGCCTATGCTGAACATGTATTATGGGGCGTGCTACTCGCTTTTGTTTTTATTTTTAATGGCGGTCGTTTTGCGGTAGACCGACTCATTGAAAATAAGATCTTTAATTTAAAAACATCAAGTGACTCATAATTAAATTTTTATCGCTATAAGCCTAGGGACTAGGTAATAAGGGATGATTTTAAAGGCTAACACCCATACTAAACTAACCGAAAGATTTTTCTTCTTGGAAATAACACAACCCATTTTAAAATGAGGCTTTTAGAGATATTGAATGTCCTCATTCGCGGTTTGTTTGGGCAATATCAACGCTAGTTAATAATGCAGAAAATGTTTCTGTTGATCAATAAACGACTTTAGCTGAGTGGCAAACTGTTATCGAGCAATCACTCTCTTTTTAACAGTAGAAATGACAAAGTGCTTGCTATAACAATATAATTTCAAATTAAGGAATGATGCGATGAGAAAAAAAGTAGAGTTTCCGAGCCAAGGACAACACCTAGCGGGTTTGCTAGAAACACCAGATCAAACCATTCGAGCTTATGTATTATTTGCTCATTGCTTCACTTGTGGAAAAGATGTTGCAGCAGCTTCACGGATTAGTCGATTTCTTGTGCAACATGGTTTTGCTGTTTTTAGATTTGACTTTACAGGTCTAGGAAACAGTGATGGTGATTTTGCGAATACTAATTTTTCATCCAATACAGAGGATCTACTTTCCGCAGCTAGATTTCTTGAACAAGAATATGAAGCGCCGCAACTCCTAATAGGACATAGCCTTGGTGGTGCTGCGGTATTAGCCATGGCTGCACAGCTTCACAAAGTGAAAGCAGTAGTAACGATTGGTGCTCCTTATGAAGCAAGTCATGTTATACATAATTTTGATGCACACCTTGATTCAATTGAGCAAAGTGGATCGGCAAAGGTTAGTTTAGGATCTCGTGAATTTACGATAAAGAAACAATTTTTGGATGATTTACGTAGTCAAACAACAGAGCATATTAAGCATCTCGATAAGGCTTTACTGGTCTTACACTCTCCTATTGATTTAACCGTTGATATTTCTGATGCAGAGAAAATTTATAAGGCCGCAAAACATCCAAAAAGTTTTGTTAGTTTAGATACTGCCGATCACCTTTTATCAAAGTCAGCAGATAGTGAATACGTAGCACAAACAATTTCAGGATGGGCAAGTCGATATATTCCAAAGCCTGAAATCTCGGTACCAAGTATTACAAAAGGACATGTTTTAGTGGCAGAACTTGACCATAAGTTTCAACAGGAAGTTTTTAGTGACCATCATCATTGGTTCGCTGATGAACCAACACAATCAGGCGGGAAAAATTCAGGTCCAGATCCTTATGAACATTTACTTGCCGCTTTAGGCACTTGTACCGCAATGACGATTCGTATGTATGCTGATCACAAGAAGATACCCCTTGAGCATGTAGAAGTTTCTTTATCTCATGAACGTAATTATCTCGATGATGCAAGTCGTGTTTCTGAAGAGGAGAAAAAAATAGAGTCGTTGATCCGTAAAGTTCAGTTATTGGGACCGTTAAGTGAAGCACAAAAAAATCGTTTAATGGAAATAGCAGACCGTTGTCCCGTTCATCGAACATTGCACAATAATCCTCAAGTATTGACAACTCTAATCTAATAGAAGGGAATCAGTTCTCTACATAATAACTAAAGTTAATATGACGAACGTTTATTGAAAATTATGGGCTACTTTTTATTGATAAGTAGCTTTTTTCATATCAATTTAAAATAAAGTATAGTGGTAAAGTAATACTTAATACCACGGACAATACAACCATCATAATCAAGTGTTAACTATTCCCCGACGTTATTTCAATAACATTAGAAGGGTATAGTTTTATTAGACATTATTCTCTTCTTCTCTTACCCACTATATCTTATAATACGTAGTCATCATTGTTGAGACTCAAATGACAAATAAACAACTTATACCACTACTTATTTTAATGGTTATTTTTAGCCCATTAGCCATAGATATATTTTTACCCGCTTTACCTCTTATGGCAGAAGAGTTTTCTGTGCCTATGAATGAAATTCAGTGGAGTGTAACGATATTTATTTTAAGCATGGGTTTTGGTCAATTAATAAGTGGTCCGCTCGCTGACCGCTATGGTCGTCGACCCATCGCGATGGGCGGGATACTGATATACGGTTTGGCCTCTATCCTCTCTGTTTATTCTGATAGTTTGACTTTTTTTCTTCTCAGTCGTTTAGTACAAGGTATTGGTGCATGCGCGATAGTCGTTTCAGCTTTTGCGAGTGTGCGAGATAAATACAACGCGATAGAAAGTGGCGTTATGTACTCATATTTAAATAGCGCTATATGCTGTATTCCTGCACTTGCACCCTTATTAGGTAACGTACTAACGGAGCATTTTGGCTGGCGTAGTAATTTCGAGTTTATGGCGGGTTATGCTGTTTTCGCAGGTTTTATTTTATTTTTTACACTTAAAGAAACGAGACCGGAACATACAATAAAACATAAAAAACTTCTCAATATTACCCATTTTATTCCTGTACTGAAACATCCTGTATTTTTATTTAATGCTTTAGTTGTGATGTTAGCCATGGCAATTATTATTGCTTATGTTAGTAGCTCTCCAGCTTGGTTAATGGTTAAGTTAGGTTTAGATCAACAAAGTTTTGTCTATTGGTTTAGTTTAAATGCGGTAATTAATATTACTGCTTGTTTTTTTGCTCCTAAGATTTTAGTAAAATATGGTGCAAGAGTCACGATAGGCTTTGGTATGGTTTTGCTCATTATGGCGGGTTTATTAATGTTAGTCTTATTAGCTTGGCAAACACCTGTGGCTTTTATGTTACCCATAATGATTAGTTCGCTTGGTTTTTCACTGCTTATGGGGGCTTGTGCAGGACAAGCTCTTGCTCCTTTTGGTGAGAAAGCTGGTTTAGCTTCTGCCCTTTTGGGATTTTTCCAAATGAGTGGTTCAGCGGTTATTGTTTACTCATTACAATTATTACCGCTCAATGAAGCAGAGCAATTGACCTTACTGATGTTGACCATAATTCCGGTGTATGCTGTATGGAAGTTACCACAAGTAAAAATATATATAATGCTTGATCATTAGTTCTCTCAATTATCCTACTTTATAAGGAGGTGTTTCTACCTAATCGAGGTGATTATGAATCAAAACCATCATTCAATCTTTATACGCAAGCATTTCAAGAATAAACTTTAGTGATTGTTAAAAACCACACGATTGTCGATGCTATAAACCTCTAGGCGCCGAACCAACCAAGTTTCATTAGACTATTACCCCTCAATTCAGCCACTCTTTATCTATTAAAAAAAAGATGATGTGACACTTTGACAATAAAAAAAATTTAGCAAGTGAAGTCTAAGACTTTACGAGCGATCGATTTTGTATAATGCCTATGCCAAACAAGGAACTCTTTAACTGGCATGGGTCGAGCAAGAAGAAAGCCTTGACCAATATCACATGATAAATTTTTGAGAATTTCAAGTTGCTCATCGGTTTCAATGCCTTCTGCGACAACCCTAGCTGATAGGCCATGAGCTAATTTGATGATTGCATTTATAATTTGAAACGAGCGGTCGTCTTTTTTTATTTTTGTCACAAATGTTCGATCAAGTTTGATAATATCTACTTCAAGTTTGACGAGATGCTCTAGGGTGGCGAAGCCCGTTCCAAAATCGTCAAGAGCTAAGCGAAAACCAGCACTGCGCAATTCTAACAGTTGCCTTTCTAACTTGTTCCCTAGGTGACCGAGTACCACGTCTTCAGTGACCTCTATCTCGATGTCCTTTGGTGATAAACCAAAAACATTGAGTTGGTCGATGAGATCTGACGGGCCACTGAGACTTTTCAGCTCGACATCCATAAGATTTAGCGACAAGCTGGGGATCACTGCACCGGCTGTGCGAATCGCTTTGAATCCCTCCATCGCACGTCGACGAATAATTTCACCAATAAATGCACCATGGCCATGAGAAACGGCTAGTTTAAGAAACTGATCTGGACTAATCCGGCCTAACTCTGGATGATCCCACCTAACGAGTGCCTCACATCCGGTTATTAACTGTGTTTTTAAATCAATTAACGGCTGAAATTCCATAAATAAGCCATCCAAGTGTTCTCTTCGTTCAATACTCTTTAGAATAACTTTATCACGTTCGATAGCATGATGCTGCGCGGGCATAAATGCTTGAATAGAACCACGCCCTTGTTGTTTTGCTAATCTCAGTGAATAATTTGCAGCCAATAATAACTTCTTGATGTTGGGTGCATCGTTGGGATAACTCGCCATGCCGATCGTTGCACTAACATGCAGCAGCCTTCCCTTGTATTTTATTGGCTCGGTGACCATTCGTCTGATTTCTTCTGCGTATTTGATCGATCTGTCTGAGCATAAACCATGGGCAATTATTATCCCAAATTCGTCGCCTCCCAACCTTGTTACTTGTAAAGTAGGGCTAATTAAAGTGGAAAAACGCTTGCCGATTTCACGGAGAATTTCATCACCTGCGGCATGCCCCTCAGTGTGGTTAACTTCCTTGAACCAGTCTAAATCGATTGTGATGAGTGATGCGGTATCTCTCTGGCTATGTGCATTTTTAATGATCATTGTGAATCGTGGTTCAAAACTCTGTCTGTTAAGAAGGCCAGTCAAATTATCGGTCGTGGCTTTATTATCGAGGTCGCTAGCTTGCTCTGCTAATTTGCGAGCTAAGGGTCGAAAGATGAACACTATTTGAGCTAAAAGTAATATTAGAACAAAAATTGTATTGGCTTCGAGTAATTTTTTGGTGAAGGCCAATTCTTGCTCTGCATGAATTTGATATAAATTCACAGCGAAATCTGCTTCATAAAGAAGAGGGCCGATAGCTTGATTAACTATTTGCCGCATGATCTTTTCATCAACACCTTGAGTATGTGTAAATTGGTAGATCAGCTTGTGGAAATCCAGCAATTGCTCATGTAGTTTGATAGGCTCATTAAAGTAAAGTGCATATAAAACTGAACTCTGTTGGCTTGATTTACTAAGGTTTTCAACAAAATCAGTGAGATTTACAAGCTTATTTTCCATTTTTTTTAGGCTTGCTTGAAGCAAAGTCATTGAATCATTCTTTTGCGCTTCATTGTCTTCGAAATGTATTTTAGTTGCTAACGTACTGATCCTTTGCATGAGCATTCGCTGTTCACCAGCGATATTAATTATCTCAGCATTATTATTCTGTATAGAAATACTGCGATAAAGAAGCGCATTACCTATTAGGGTCACCACAAAAAAAAGTAACATTGCCACTCCATATTTATAAGTGACGTATTTTTTAACCTGGTTAAAGGTGAATGCTTGATTATCGGCTTTTTTAAAACCTATTGTATTTAAAAATAATTTTATAAATAAGAGTAACTTCCTTTTACTATACATTGGCTTTTCCTTCTTCCATGATTATATAAATTACTTTTTCCCCATCAATACGTAAAAAAATACATTAAGATCACTTTATATTTAATTATATAAGCCACTATGATCAAATGAAGGGGAAAAAGTCCCCGGATGCCTGTTATAGGGACTACTCTTTTACAGCATTATGAATCAATAACAGGTGGAAGTTATAATATGGTGAATTTAATTGGTCAACGCAACATATTGGTAA